>OLIY01002243.1_pt1 | contig 10573 bp, 8 predicted proteins | sample 1601431 | NCBI WGS metagenome assembly OLIY01 (sample SAMN04168659, study PRJEB22393) | human gut metagenome | biome: human gut microbiome; feature: stool | host: Homo sapiens | collected 2014-05-12
GTATAGTATAGTTGTTAGAAAGAGAACGCGGGCGGATGAATGCGCGATTTTGATGCCCAAAATGAAAAAGAGGTAGAATTTGCATGGCAAAAAAACAGTTTAAAGCGGAGTCTAAAAGACTTCTTGATCTCATGATCAACTCTATTTATACTCATAAGGAGATTTTTCTGCGCGAGCTGATCTCCAACGCGAGCGACGCGATCGATAAGCTTTATTATAAATCCCTGACGGACGGCGCTACGGGACTCAATCGTGACGACTTCCAGATCTTCCTTGCGGCGGATAAGGACAGCCGCACGCTGCGCATCCGCGATAACGGCATCGGCATTGGCGAGCCGCATGAGCCTACAGGGCACTATGGACTAAATATTATGCGTGAGCGGGCGGAAAGACTAAGCGGCACGTTGACCTTCTCTCAACCTTCCGGAGGAGGAACGTTGGTAAGCATCAGTTTCCGTTCGGCTGAATCAGACAGTGATCTAACGTAAAGAACCGCAAAGCGCCGTCGGGTCTGGATCCAGGCCTGACGGCGTTGGCACGAAAGGTATGCTGTAAACGGGCATGATAATTTACATTATCTTCTTTTTTTCTCCACGTTTGACCCGTACCTTGCCGCTAAAGTGAAGCAAGCCATACCCATAACGATACGCAGAAACACGAGGTCCTCTTTTAATGGCGAATTTTTTCATCGATCGCCCCATTTTTGCCTGGGTGTTAGCTATCCTGTTGTGCCTGACAGGAGCCCTGGCTATTTTTTCACTGCCCGTTGAGCAATATCCCGATCTGGCGCCGCCAAATGTACGGGTCACCGCCAACTATCCTGGCGCCTCGGCTCAGACTCTGGAAAACACCGTCACCCAGGTGATCGAGCAGAACATGACCGGCCTCGATAACCTGATGTACATGTCGTCGCAGAGCAGCGGGACAGGCCAGGCGTCAGTTACGCTGAGCTTTGTCGCCGGAACCGATCCTGATGAGGCCGTCCAGCAGGTGCAAAACCAGCTGCAATCGGCAATGCGTAAACTGCCGCAGGCGGTACAGGATCAGGGGGTCACGGTGCGTAAGACCGGGGACACCAATATTCTGACAATCGCCTTTGTCTCCACCGATGGCTCAATGGATAAGCAGGACATCGCCGACTATGTCGCCAGTAACATTCAGGATCCGCTCAGCCGTATTAACGGCGTGGGGGATATTGACGCTTACGGCTCACAGTACTCCATGCGTATCTGGCTTGACCCGGCCAAACTGAACAGTTTCCAGATGACCGCTAAAGATGTGACCGACGCTATCGAGTCACAGAATGCGCAGATTGCGGTCGGACAACTTGGCGGTACGCCTTCGGTGGACAAGCAGGCGCTGAACGCGACGATCAACGCCCAGTCGCTACTGCAGACTCCGGATGAATTCCGCGCCATTACTCTACGTGTCAACCAGGATGGCTCAGAAGTTAAACTGGGCGATGTGGCGACGGTCGAAATGGGTGCTGAAAAGTATGATTACCTCAGCCGCTTTAATGGAAATCCTGCCTCCGGTCTGGGCGTGAAGCTGGCTTCAGGCGCCAATGAAATGGCGACGGCGGAACTGGTCATTAACCGTCTGAACGAGCTGTCGCAATATTTTCCGCATGGGCTGGAATATAAGGTGGCATATGAAACTACCTCCTTTGTCAAAGCCTCAATCATCGACGTGGTAAAAACCCTGCTGGAAGCGATCGCGCTGGTATTCCTCGTGATGTACCTGTTCCTGCAAAACTTCCGCGCCACGCTGATTCCCACCATCGCCGTTCCCGTCGTCCTGATGGGTACCTTCTCCGTGCTTTACGCCTTTGGCTATAGCGTTAACACCTTGACGATGTTTGCGATGGTGCTGGCGATCGGCCTGCTGGTCGATGACGCCATTGTGGTAGTGGAAAACGTCGAGCGTATTATGAGTGAGGAAGGGCTCACACCGCGGGAAGCGACGCGGAAATCGATGGGGCAAATCCAGGGCGCGCTGGTTGGTATTGCCATGGTGCTGTCGGCGGTATTTATCCCGATGGCCTTCTTCGGCGGCACTACCGGGGCTATTTACCGCCAGTTCTCGATTACTATCGTCTCCGCAATGGTGCTGTCTGTTCTGGTGGCGATGATCCTCACTCCTGCTCTGTGCGCCACCCTGCTCAAACCGCTGCATAAGGGCGAGCATCACGGACAAACCGGTTTCTTCGGCTGGTTTAACCGAATGTTTAATCGCAACGCCGAGCGCTACGAAAAAGGCGTTGCCAGGATCCTGCACCGCAGCCTGCGCTGGATACTGATCTACGGCCTGCTGCTCGGCGGAATGGTTTTCCTGTTCCTGCGCCTGCCAACCTCCTTCCTGCCGCTGGAAGACCGCGGCATGTTTACCACCTCGGTACAGCTGCCCAGCGGCTCCACACAGCAGCAAACATTGAAAGTGGTTGAGGAAGTAGAGAAGTATTACTTCACCCATGAGAAAGACAACATTATGTCGGTCTTTTCCACGGTCGGTTCAGGCCCTGGCGGGAACGGTCAAAACGTGGCGCGTATGTTTGTCCGTTTAAAAGACTGGGATGAGCGCGACACCACTACCGGAACCTCTTTCGCCATCATTGAACGTGCGACCAAGGCCTTTAATAAGATTAAAGAAGCCCGCGTCTTCGCCAGTAGCCCTCCGGCTATCAGTGGCCTCGGAAGCTCTGCCGGTTTCGATATGGAGCTGCAGGATCACGCTGGTGCGGGGCATGACGCGTTAATGGCCGCGCGCGACAAGCTGATTGAGCTGGCCGGGAAGGATTCTTCCCTGACCCGCGTTCGTCATAACGGTCTGGACGACAGCCCGCAGTTGCAAATTGATATCGATCAGCGCAAAGCCCAGGCACTGGGCGTTTCCATCGACGACATCAACGATACATTGCAAACGGCCTGGGGTTCCAGCTACGTCAATGACTTTATGGACCGCGGTCGCGTGAAGAAGGTTTACGTGCAGGCGGCAGCAAAATATCGCATGCTCCCTGACGACATCAATTTGTGGTACGTCCGTAATAACAACGGTGGCATGGTGCCTTTCTCGGCCTTTGCCACGTCGCGCTGGGAAACCGGTTCACCGCGTCTGGAACGCTACAACGGCTACTCCGCGGTCGAGATTGTCGGAGAAGCCGCGCCCGGCGTCAGTACCGGTACAGCGATGGACATAATGGAATCGCTGGTGCGCCAGTTGCCGACCGGATTCGGCCTCGAATGGACTGCGATGTCTTATCAGGAACGGCTGTCGGGTTCTCAGGCCCCCGCCCTGTACGCCATTTCTCTGCTGGTGGTATTCCTGTGTCTGGCGGCCCTGTATGAAAGCTGGTCAGTTCCCTTCTCCGTCATGCTGGTTGTGCCGCTGGGGGTCATTGGTGCTCTGCTGGCGACCTGGATGCGCGGTCTGGAAAACGACGTGTACTTCCAGGTCGGGTTACTTACCGTTATCGGGCTATCGGCGAAGAACGCAATCTTGATTGTTGAATTCGCCAATGAGATGAACGAGAAAGGACACGATCTGCTCGATGCCACGCTCCACGCCTGTCGCCAGCGCTTGCGTCCGATTCTGATGACCTCGCTGGCGTTTATCTTTGGGGTTCTGCCGATGACCATCAGCAGTGGCGCAGGTTCTGGCGGTCAACATGCGGTGGGGACAGGCGTAATGGGTGGAATGATTTCAGCCACTATCCTGGCGATTTACTTCGTGCCCCTGTTCTTTGTGCTGGTACGCAGACGCTTCCCGTTGAAACCGCGCCCGGAATAATCGGGCACAAAAAAGGCGACTTACGTTGAGTCGCCTTTTTTTATCCTTTACAGGATATGAATTTCTTCCAGAAAATTATTTACGAAGCATCACTTCGATAAAGTCTTTCCAGTTCCCCAGTTCACGTTCAATCATAACAACCTCTCTTATTATTATGAGCATTCTACAAAATCATCATCATCAAAAGAAGAACATTTAACCGATGGTTGTGATTACATCCTCCCGTGTTTGGGGTTTATGTGATCACTATGCGCCATACCCATAAATTTTATGTGACTTACTGCAATATTTTGAAATATTCATACATCATCTACTACTTTTGCAATTCTGATGGAAAAACAGGCTGATGCAAACAGGCAGATTCTGATTTTTAGTTATACGGTATTTTTGGAGCTTTCAGGAATCATTATTCACTGTTGTTCAACAATGTTATATTTTTCTATAACGATTGAATGACAATATGTATTATTCATTGCCACATAATAAAAGAATAAATATTCAAATTACGTCAATAAGGATTCAAATGATCACCCTCTACGGCATTAAGAATTGCGACACGATTAAAAAAGCCAGACGCTGGTTGGAAGCACAAGGTATTGACTATCGCTTTCATGATTATCGCGTCGACGGTCTTGACAATACGCTATTACAGTCCTTTATCAGCGAATTAGGTTGGGAAGCGCTGCTCAATACACGTGGAACCACCTGGCGTAAACTCGATGAATCCACGCGCAGTCAAATCACCGATGCGGCTTCCGCCGCCGCATTGATGATTGAAATGCCAGCAATTATCAAACGCCCATTGCTCTGCGCGCCGGGTAAGCCTATGCTGCTTGGTTTCAGTGAATCCAGTTATACTCTGTTTTTTAATGAGGTGTAGTCTATGTCGTGCCCGGTTATTGAGCTGACACAGCAGCTTATTCGCCGTCCTTCCCTGAGCCCGGATGATGCCGGGTGCCAGGCGTTAATGATTGAACGCCTGCGCGCGGTAGGTTTTACCGTTGAGCGTATGGATTTTGGTGACACACAGAATTTTTGGGCATGGCGCGGTAAAGGTGAGACCCTGGCATTTGCCGGTCACACCGACGTAGTGCCCGCCGGCGATGTCGATCGTTGGATCAATCCACCGTTCGAACCGACCATTCGCGATGGCATGCTGTTCGGGCGTGGCGCTGCCGATATGAAAGGCTCACTGGCAGCGATGGTCGTGGCCGCAGAACGTTTTGTCGCCCAGCATCCAAACCATCAGGGTCGTCTGGCATTTTTGATAACGTCCGACGAAGAAGCCAGCGCCAAAAACGGCACCGTAAAGGTGGTTGAAGCACTGATGGCGCGTAATGAGCGACTGGATTATTGTCTGGTTGGCGAACCGTCCAGCACGGAAATCGTTGGCGACGTGGTCAAGAATGGACGTCGTGGTTCACTGACCTGCAACCTGACCATTCATGGCGTGCAGGGGCACGTAGCCTATCCGCATCTGGCCGATAATCCGGTACACCGCGCGGCGCCAATGCTCAACGAACTGGTGGCGATTGAGTGGGACCAGGGTAACGAGTTCTTCCCGGCGACCAGCATGCAGATTGCCAATATTCAGGCAGGTACCGGCAGCAACAACGTTATCCCCGGAGAACTGTTTATCCAGTTCAACTTCCGTTTCAGCACTGAGCTGACCGATGAGATGATTAAAGCACGGGTTCACGCGCTGCTGGAGAAACATCAGTTGCGCTATACCGTCGACTGGTGGCTTTCCGGTCAGCCGTTCCTGACTGAACGCGGTAAACTGGTGGATGCAGTAGTGAACGCCATTGAGCACTATAATGAGATTAAACCGCAGTTACTGACTACAGGCGGGACGTCCGACGGGCGCTTTATTGCCCGCATGGGGGCACAGGTAGTCGAACTTGGGCCGGTCAACGCCACTATTCATAAAATAAATGAATGTGTTAATGCCGCCGACCTGCAGCTGCTTGCCCGTATGTATCAACGTATCATGGAGCAACTCGTCGCCTGATGAGTACTCCTGCAAGAGGAAAAATACATGGACTGGCTAGCAAAATATTGGTGGATTCTGGTGTTAGTGTTTCTGGTAGGCGTGCTGCTTAACGTTATCAAAGATCTCAAGCGCGTCGATCCAAAGAAATATCTGGCCAACAAACCGGAGCTTCCCCCGCATCGCGACTTTAACGATAAATGGGATGACGACGACGATTGGCCGAACAAGGATCAACCGAAGAAATAATTTCCAGGCCAATAAGTCACGTAGGCCCGGTAAGCGTTAGCGCCACCGGGCGTTAAGTGCCGGATGGCAAAGCTTCGCGTTTTATCCGGCCTACGGTTATCAATCAGATCATCTCAATCACATCATCATCGTGAGGCTTACCGCCGCTCAGCGCTTCATCAAAATAGTGCTTCGGTACGGTAAAACGCAGATGATCGAGCGCAAACTGCATGCTGCGTTCATCAATGGCGTGTCCCAGGTTTTCGACGATATCCAGCGTCACATCCCCACCCGCAGCAATTAATGCCTCCTGCGCGGCAACGGCATGGGAGAGCTCTATCACCCGGTCTTCACCACCGTGAATCAAATGCACCGTCGTTGCGGTAGTTGCAACCTCCGGTAAGGTGGCATAGCGACCATTGAAGGCAATGACCCGCGACGCCAGCCCCGGCTCGGCTTTGATGCTCTCAAGCGACATAATCGAACCCTGAGAAAAACCAATCAGCGCGGTTGCCTGCGGTGAAACGCCGCTTTGTTTCTGCCAGTAGCGCACGGTTTCGATAAACACCGGCATAATCGCGTCGATACGCGCCTGGCGGTTCTCTTCCGTTACGCCCTGTACCGAAAACCACTGACGTCCGGAAGTCGTACCGTAAGGCTCTGCCCCGCCAATGCTGACGATTAACGCATCCGGAAACAGCGGCGCAAACCAGGAGCCAATTTCACCCATGGCAACCGGGTTATCGCCGACGCCATGAAACAGCAGCAGTAGCTGTTGAGCGGGTTTATCGGGACTTTGAACAACAAAATGGTCATGTTTCATGGCGATCTCCTTAACTGATGAGAATCATTCTACGCCGCTTAACCGCAATGACCATGCCAGGAAATTGAAGATGTTAGTGAAAAAATTGCCATTGCATAATGCGATTATGTAGCCGCTGTTCACGTTCAGCATCCAGCTGATTTAACGCTTGTGCCGCTTCGGCGCGCTGAACGACCAGAAGCGCTTTACGACCTGAGATCTTCAGCTGTTGGCACAATTCGGCGTCGCTGCGTTTAGCCTGTATACGTCCGCGCAATGCCGGAAGAGGTAATTCACTGTGCTCAAGCAGACGACTCAGACAGCCTAGCGACGTCAATAATGGCCGATGCGCGAAGGCAAACCCAGCCAGCTCAGCCCAGTCATCCTCATTAAGCGTAGTCTCTTTCAGCGGGACCAGCGGAATGCTCTCACCATTCCATCGCGCAAGGATTTCCGCGTCACGCCGCAAATGCTGGTGCTCCCGCTCGGCAAGGCGCTTTCCCGCTTCGCTGATCGGCAGCAACGCCATGGCGGTATAACAGCCGCTGCTGGCTTCCCGGTGATTTCCCATTCGCACCAGCACAAAACCGCAGCGCTGCCAGAAACGCCATAGTTCAGCCGTATACCCAAAACTGACCGACAGATAGTCACACGATGTGGAATAGTGGTGGGCCAGCACAATCAGCTGTTGCCCAATACCTTCTCTTTGGCGCGCAGGATGAACCGCAATTCGACTGACTCTTCTCCCGACGAGCGTCGCCGCCAACGGGTCACCACCGTGCGCCGCCAGCGACTGCGCAACCAGATTTCCCCTCGGTCGACGATATCCGGCCCAGACGGCCTGGCTTAATTCTGCGGATAGTCCCCCTTCATCGACCAGCCAGACAGCACCCGCCACTGAGTCAGCGGTTGATGCCTGAAGAAAATGCTGACCAGGCGCGTCCATCATTCGCCGCAGGTCTAATGGCGAGGTGCGATAATGCGCTCCGGAAAGCAACTGGTATACTGCTAACGGCAGCGCCGGGCTAGCATCCCAGGACTGTTGCTCAAATGCCGAGAAGTGAAGCTCCCCTAATGGGGCATGCGTGAACGTTTCATCATCAAACACCAGCGCATCGCTGACAATTTGCTCCAGCGGACATCCCTGCGCCCAGCGTACGGGTTGTTGCAACTCATAGCGTCGAAGATTGGGGAAGCGGGCGCAGAATTTCAGCAAGAAGCCTCTACCCGTTCCCTCGTAGCCTTGTACTGTAGTGGTTAACAGCGTACGAGGAAAACGCGCCACCAGTTGGTGTAGCAGCGGCGCGGGGATCGCGGCGGCTTCATCCACAATCAGCCAGTCTGCGGTTTCAGAACTGCTTAATAGTGCATCCGGCGCCATAAAGCGGTAACGCTCTGCGGCAAATTGTGCCAGCACATCCGTTGCAGCTTTGGCAGGTGCGGTCACAATCGCAGTGCCGTTAATCCGCGCTATGAGTTGCCCTGCCAGAGCGGATTTGCCCCGACCCCGTGCGGCCGTCACCGCAACCACACCGGGAGGCATAGCCAGCAAATGATTTAATATCATCGCCTGTTCTGGTTGGGGTTCGCCGGTTGCCGCGAGCCAGGCTGCGCGAGCAGGAAAGTGCGGACAGGAAACCGGCTGATGCTGCTGCCAGTGCAGAGCCTGTCTATCGCGGGAAATCACCCGTTTGACGTGCTCAACAAAGTGCGGTGTGGGAATGGGCTCAGCACAATCGCTCCAGCGTAGTGAATCCACGTCCGGATGCGTGTGCCAGGAATGCCAGGGTGGGGTCAGCAAAACCAGCCAACTGCCGGCAAGCAGTGTACCGCTTAAGGCGGCAAACGCCGCAGCGTCAAATCCCTGCCCGGCGTCGAAGACTGCATGACGAAACTCGCGCCCCAGTAACGTTTGCAGCGCCTGTAGCGTACAGTTCGGTTCAGCAGGGGCATTCGCCCCTACCCACAACCAGTCGCCGGGTAATATGTCGCGTAGCGCTAACGCCTGCCCCTGACACCAGTTCTCCTCGCCGCTGATAATCAGCAAACGACGGATCCCCTCACGAGCCATCTGTTCGGTTAACGCCCTCAGCGCAGTGTTATCGGACATCCCTGCCTCTGTATCTTAAATACCTTTACCAAAGGTATTACATTGTCCCGGATCGCCGCTATCAAAACCGCGTTTGAACCAGGTAAAACGCTGTTCAGAGGTTCCGTGAGTAAAGCTGTCCGGTACGACGCGTCCTTGTCCCTGCTGTTGCAGGCGATCGTCACCAATGGCCTGTGCGGCGTTTAGTGCCTCTTCCAGGTCACCAGACTCCAGCACGCCCTGCTGCTGCATGCTGTGGCCCCAGACACCGGCAAAGCAGTCCGCCTGCAGTTCCATACGAACGGAAAGACGGTTCACCTCAGCTTGTGAGGCGTTCTGCTGCATCTGGCGAACCTTCGGTTCAATACCCAGCAGTTTCTGCACGTGGTGACCCACTTCATGGGCGATAACATAGCCCTGCGCAAAATCACCATCAGCGCCCAGCTTGTTTTTCATGTCATCATAGAATGAAAGGTCGATATATACCGTACCATCTGCCGGACAATAAAACGGTCCCATCACGGACTGGCCCGCGCCGCAGCCGGTGCGCGTCGCGCCCCGGTACATCACCAGCTTCGGCTGTTGGTAGGTGCGGCCCATTTTTTCAAACTGCTGTCCCCAGGTATCTTCTGTTGTAGCCAGAATCACCGAGGTAAATTTTGCCGCTTCATCATCGTTTGGGCTGATGGAGCGTGATGATTGTTGTTGGGAGACCGGCTGGCCGGTCATTAATCCGGTGAGATCCACGCCATAATAACCCGCCACCAGCACCACAATCAGCAGGATGATACCGCCTTTACCACTGGGCAGACGAAAACCAGGCCCACCCATAGAGGGGCCGCCGCCAGAGCTGTTTCGTCTGTCTTCCACGTTGTCACTTTCACGACGCCCTTGCCAGCGCATAATCACCTCAACTTTTTATTCATTATGATGATGATCGTAGGCGGTTCGGAACAGGATTACCATAAGAAATAGTAATCAAATCAGGTGGGGTTAATGAGCCGGAGAGCGATCGCCGGCTCAGGGGAAGATTAGTCTAACTTCACACCCAGGCGATGCGCGACGGCTTCATAGGCTTCGATCAGGCCGCCCAGACTCTGGCGGAAGCGATCTTTGTCCATTTTATCCAGCGTTTCTTTGTCCCACAGGCGGCTACCGTCCGGTGAGAATTCATCACCCAGGACGACTTCACCTTTATACAAACCAAACTCAAGTTTGAAGTCGACCAGAATCAGACCAGCATCATCAAACATCTTTTTCAGCACGTCGTTAGCTTTGTAAGTCAGCTCTTTCATACGTGCCAGATTCTCTTTGCTCACCCAACCAAAAGTTTCGCAATAGGAATCGTTAATCATTGGATCGTGCATAGCATCGTTTTTCAGGAACAGATCAAACAGCGGCGGATTCAGTTCAATACCTTCCTCAACGCCTAAACGCTTAACCAGAGAGCCTGCCGCGCGGTTACGTACCACACATTCAACCGGTACCATATCCAGCTTTTTCACCAGACATTCGGTATCAGAAAGCAGTCGCTCCATCTGGGTAGGAATACCCGCTTCTTGCAGTTTAGTCATAATGAAATGGTTGAATTTGTTGTTCACCATGCCTTTACGGTCAAACTGTTCAATGCGCGCGCCATCCCCTGCTGACGTATCATTGCGGAATTCGAGCACCAACA
>OLIY01002247.1_pt1 | contig 10561 bp, 9 predicted proteins | sample 1601431 | NCBI WGS metagenome assembly OLIY01 (sample SAMN04168659, study PRJEB22393) | human gut metagenome | biome: human gut microbiome; feature: stool | host: Homo sapiens | collected 2014-05-12
TCAAAAAGCGGTTGTCATATTAACGCAGTACAAAGGATATGTTAAACAGGCGGCACCGCAAAAGCTGAAAAAGATGTTTAAAAAATATCCGCTCATCGGCGAGGACATTACCAACCGCCATATTATGTATAACGAGGAATTGCAATATGTCCACGAATGTGAAAAAGACGGCACTGCGCTTGTAATTCAACCGAGCGCTCCGCTGAATTGCCCAACGCTTGAAAAGGACAAGGCAAAACTTGAAAGCATTTATCGCCTCGGCTATCAAAATGGACTTGAAAATATCGAAAAAGTAAAAGAATTTTTAAAATAAATAAAGCGATTACAGATTAACACTCAATCTGCAATCGCTTTATTTTTCGTTAATTAACATTAAAAGGATTATTATTTTCTTTTGTCTGAGTATAAGAAAGAAGTTCCATAACAATATTCACATCGTCATCATTCACTATGCCGTCCTTATTAATATCATAATACTTCAAATCAATAGAAGTATCGGCTCCCTGCTGTGCGTGTAAAAACTTTGAAAAATCCTTTCCGTTAATATACCCATCTTTAACCCAATCACCATTAACCATACTCATAGATGTCGGCACGATTATCGGTGCATTTTTAATAGACACAGTAAGTGTTCTCTTATACCCATATTCATAATCTGCAACGAATTGAAAATAACCGTCCTCTAAAGAAAATACAACAAAATATCCATTTTCATCCGTTACCGCATTAACCAAATCTTCACTTTTAATTTTGACTTCGCTTATTGGATAATTATGGTCGTTTTTATCTGATTTCTTTTCTCTCGTTACGATATTACCGCACAAAAATGCACCTTCATTAATGGTTGTTCCACCGTTAATTATTACCGCTTTTAAATATGGGCAATCACAAAATTCCCTCCTGTCGGCTGTTGTTGTAACCGTAAGACCAATTTGCAAAATCCGGCTTGTAATCTTTTCTTGTTACATCAAAATCGGATTTGACCGCGCGAAGCGACTCGTTCGGCGCCAAACATTCTCTGATTTTTGCCGACATTTCGTCACGCGTCAAATTTGAATCGTTATCGAACCGATAGTAAACATCGGTATCAAAGGACGAGCCGCACATTATTTTCTCCGCCTCGGACTGTTCAACGGTTTCAGCATAGTTTTTGCCGTTTTCGTCATAATAGTTTTTGACAAGGAAATCATTAAGCTGAACACCGATTATGCTTTTGTCAACATTGCTTTTGAGCCATTCGGTGCACCACAATTCTATATCGTCAAGCTGATAATCGTCAAAAAATTTGCCGTTACAACGGTTGACATAAAAGTTTTTGCCGTTGTATTCAAACTCAAACGCAAAATCTTTCCATGCCAAATGTTGAAAAAACTCGTCCTTTGAGGCGTCCCAATATGCGCCTGCGTTGCGATGATCAACAAGCTTAAATTCGCTTTTATCCGCATCGTATTTATCGCACAAATATTCAACGGCTTTTGCTTTGGCACATGGATAAATCACCTTGTCAGCCGATACCCCAATGCCGATGCACAGCACAGACGCAATCACAATAATAATTGCCGCCGCAACCCTCTTTTTCATACATCACCCCTCCATACCGAAAATCAACAAAAATTTCCGCAATAATTTATTATTCAGTTTGATTATATAACATAATCATTATTTTGTAAATACCAAAGCATAAAAAAGCACCGCAGGCGATATGGCTGCGGTGTTTTTAAATAGGACTTGTTTATTTGATTTTAACCGTTTTTGCCTGAACGAATGTGTCGGCATCTTTATCAAATGTAACGGTTACGGTGTTACCCTTTTCAACAAGGAGAACATCCATACACTCGGTAGCGGTAATGTAATAATATTTGCCGTTGACCTTGAGATAAAATACCGTATTGCCGTTGTTAACGGTTGTTTTAATATCAGTTACCTCACCTGTGACAGTGGTTGCGCCGCTTGTTGATGAAGAAGTATTATCACCGGTTGACGGCTGTGTTGTTGCTTCGTTTGACGATGAATTTGACGATGAATCGTCATCATCCGTTACGGTTTGACCTTTCTTGGTGAGAGCCGCCTCGTAGTTTTCCTTTGCTTTTTTAAGGCAGGCGTTCTTTTTACTGTATTCGCCCTCCATTACGCAATAGCCGACAATGGTTTTATCGTTAAGGCTAACATAAGCATAGCCTTTAACCGTAAAATCATCACCGTAAAGCGACATAAAGTATGTTGGCTTGCCGCCGATGTTAAGCAGTATCGGGAAGGTCGGGCTGTAGCCGTAGTTTTGAACAGCGTCTTTTGCAGAGCCTTGTGCAGAGCTTTCCTTTGCACCGCCGTTTTTATAATAGCGTGTTTCCTTTGTACGCTGGTTACAAAGAATGAAACCGAAGTTTGAGGTGTCGGATTTAAGCGAGGTTATGCCTGTGTAAACCCAAACATCACCGTTAAGTGCAATATAACCGTTGCCGTCAGAGGCAACATTTGCATCGTCCTGGAAGAAAATTGAGTTCCAAAAACCGCCAGAAAGCTTGCCGTGATAGTTATACTGCTGAACGATGAGGTTTTCGCTGTAAACAACATCAATCCAGTTGAATTGCTTGTCTGATTTGATTTTATCAATATCGTGATATTCGCTCTTACCGTTCAATGCGTCGGTAATGATTACGCCCTTGACATCTGTGCCGCCGAACAAACCGATTGTTTTGTCGAGCACCGGAGTAATCCAATACGGATGGCCGCTGTCGTCAAGTTCGAAATTAGGAGTATCCATAATAGCGCTCGGATACTGAAAACGAAGGTGACGAACAAGTTTTTCGTTGAAAAGCTCGGACGGAGAATATGTGATTCCCGAGCCGAACTGCTTTGCGCAGTCAACGGCATATGCAGTTTGGTTGACAACATCAATAACCATATACGCCGGGATACCGTGTTTTGTGTTGTTGAGCCACTTAAACGCATCGGCATATTCAAGATACGCAACCCTTACCGGACTGTCCTTATCAAATTTGATTGTTCTGCCGTCGCCTGCGTTGACGATTTGACCGGAGAAGTTGATTTGAGTTGAAACAGATGATACAACATACTGGCTCATATATTCATCGAGAGAGCCAAGTTCCTGGTCGGCAAGCGCCTCTGCCGTTGCACTGTCAAGCTGAGGAACTTCGTCATATTTAATATCCTTGAAATCTTCAGAGAAATTGCTGTTCTTAACTTGCATAATATTGCTGTAATCGGTTGCTCTGAACAATGTGCAGCCGACAACAAAGCCGACACCCATAACAACAAGCAACACGCCGACAATAATCAAAGGTATGATAGATTTTTTCTTTGCATACTCTCTGCGCTCAACCTTTTTGCGCGCACCGATAACAATTGCAAAAGATGCGCAAAAAACAGCAATGAGGATAAGCAAAAATACATAAAAATCGGTTGATTTGAAATTGAGTGCAGGAATCATCATATAATACACACCGAAGCCGACAATCGCTGTGATTAAAAATGAAATCAAGATTTTAAGCGGAAGTTTCGGAGGCGTTACAACAACCTCAACATCCGTTGATTTTGTGGGCCATTTGAATTTTGACTTGAAGTTTTCGATAACCTCGTCGGCATCATAGTCCATATTTGGAATTTTATCGCTCATAGAAATACTCCGTTCTTTAATAGTGAAACAATTATACTATATAGCGCGTGCTTTGGCAATAATATTTTAATTTTGTTCACAATTATATATTTTGGTAAAAATCTAATTTGACAAAAAACAAAGCCGTTCGACAGAACGGCTTTGAAATTATTAAATCAATTATTTAAGTTTGATTTGCTTTGATTTGTAAATATAATCAGCTGATGCAGGATAGTGGTTTTTGTAAGTGATGTCAAGAGTAGCGTTCTTATTTCTGATAACGGTTACATTTGCGTGTGAAACGGCAACCTTAACATTCATTTGATAATCAGCCTCAACGATTTCCTTTGTTGAAGTGTTAATCTTGATTGTACCCGTACCGCCTTTGTAGTTAACCTTTACGTTATCCTTAGCGTCGCCTTCTGCCCATGTAAGAAGAGTAATTTGGCTTACTGCGCCGCCGATATCACCGAGAACTTCAAAGAATCTGCCCTGTGAGTCATCACCACGCATTGACATTTCAGCTGCCTTAGGCTGAATTGTAAGGGTGATTGTGCCGTCTTTGTTATCCTTTACATTTGATGCAAGAATATCATCGCCTGTGAGAGTTGATGTTCTGTAGTCATGCGCATTCTTTTCCTTACCTTCTTTAACACCCTCGCTGTTGTTGTCGAGCTTAGGATCTCTGTTGTTACAAGGAACAAGGCCGTAAACGCCTGGTTTAAACAAGCCGTTAACAATACCCGGAACAAGGCTGTTAATAGTTGAGTTTTTCTGACCGTCAACAAGAATATTATCGACTTTCAAATCCTCATCGCCGAGTAATTTATAATAAGTACAATCCTTGCCGTCCTTATCAAGATAAGTAGCTGTTAATGTCTTAGTATAGTTATAAGCTTCTACATAATACTTAGCAACATCATCGTTTGTCTTGAAGTCAACGCCGCCGTATGTACCTGCTTTAAGCTCGTCGATAACCGGCTTATCCTCGTCAGCGCCCTCTTCCTCTTTTGTTTGATTCCAAGTGCCTGCCTTAATCTCGTTGATAGCTCCGATGGTTGCGTTAGTAACATAGTTCATTTTTGCACAACCTGCAAATGCTGCGCAAATTGCTGCAACTAATACTACACACAAAATCTTTTTAACTGTTTTTTTCATTATTGGGGTTCCCCTTTCACGATATATATGTTCTCATAAATGAAAATAACACAAATCGAAAACATTACATATTAAATTTATTATAAATCGGACAAAAAGTCAATAGTAAAATTCAAAATTAATTAAAAACTTTCAAAAAATTGTAACATTTTTCAGTTGTTTATGAATTTATTATATGTTATAATTCAAAAAAGACAGTTTTTTATACAATTATACATAATATATACCACTATTATGATACAGCGAGGGATTTTTATGAGATGCAGAAACTGCGGATGTGAAAATGACGACAATTTATATATATGCCAAAACTGCGGTTCACCGCTTTATGACGAGGGTGAAGGACCGATAACAGACGAACCTTCGCATGAACAGCAGAACAACACCGCAAATCAAACGCAGGTGTTTGACATTAATTCGGCAAGTGCGCCGGGCGGAGAATACCAAAATTACTCCCAAAGTGCTCAAAATCAAGGTGAATATTCTGCAAATCCTGCACAAAACACAAGTTCACCGGTCCCTAACGGCGATGATGAACAGGAAAAGAAGAAAAAGCAGCAAACAATTATAATAATAGCCGTTTTATCGGTTGTTTTGGTTGCCGTAATCGTGGGCACGATTTTTGCCGTTGCACACAAAAAGAGCAGCAACGCTCCGAGTGAAAGCTCATCGTTCTCGACATCACAAACCGAAAGCACATCTTCGACGAGAGCATATTCATCAGCAACAAAATTTACAACGGAAAGCACGACGGCTTCAACAACCGCACCTACACAAACCACAACCACCACTACCGCACCGGTGACATACAAGGTATCGGTCAGCGTTGACGGCGAGGGCGGCGGCTCTGTCAGCGGCGGCGGAAGCTACAAAAGCGGCAAGCGTGTAACGGTTGTTGCCGCACCCGATGAAGGATATGAATTTAAGGGCTGGTATTCGGGCGATTCCCTTATGTCCACAAGCCGTGCTTATTCATTTCAAGCGTCACAAAACATTGATTTGACAGCAAAATTCACACCGTCACAGACAAGCGGCAATATTCCGAATGCAGACGGAGGCGAAGATTAATGACGCGCGGCGAAAAAGCAAAAGAATATTTTTTGCAGGGGTATAATTGCTCACAGTCGGTAGCAATGGCTTTTTCCGATTTAATCGGCATGGACGAGGCGCAAATTGCAAGGGCTGTTTGCGGATTCGGCGGCGGAATCGGCAGAATGAGAGAAGTTTGCGGCACAATTTCGGGCGCAACATTTGTGCTCTCAATGCTTTACGGATACAGCGACCCAAAGGATTTTGCCAATAAAAAAAGCATTTATTGCGATGTTCAGAGCGTTGCAAATAAATTCAAGGAAGCAAACGGCTCAATCATTTGCCGCGAGCTTTTAGGGCTTGACAAGGCGGCAAAAACACCGCCAACTCCCGAAAAACGAACTCAGCAGTATTACAAAAAGCGCCCGTGTGCAGATCTTTGCTCGGACTGTGCAGGATTTCTCGAGGAATACATCGCTCAAAAGCAAAATATTGCTCAACAAGCATAAAAATCGGGCAATAATTTAACAATATGCTCAATCAAAACACATTTTCATCATATAATAATCAAAAAACGCTTGCATTTTGCTCTGTAATATGTTATAGTATTTGAGCAAAAGCGATGAGCGATTGCATATGCGCCGGTAGCTCAGCTGGATAGAGTGACTGGCTACGAACCAGTAGGTCGGGGGTTCGAGTCCCTTCCGGCGTACCAAAATAACCGTTAGGATTTATTCCTGACGGTTATTTTATTATTTTGGGTTGTAGGGACTCGAACACCATATACAAAAACTGACGCACCACTGTACGGCAGTTTTTGAGAGGAGAAACATATGGAGTATTCGTTACAAATTGACTTGGCAATTTGTTTGAATACGGAATATGTTTGGACGAGGCGTACCAAAAAAGCGAAGTAGATATTTATCTGCTTCGCTATTTTTATTATTTCGGGTTGTCGGGACTCGAACCCCATAATACAAAAACCGACGCACTACTGTACGGCAGTTTTTGAGAGGAGAAACATACGAAGTGTTTGTTACGATTTTGCTCTGCAAAATTGTTTAAACACGGAGTGTGTTTCGACGAGTGTGTTTCGACGAAAAAATCACGCTATATGCGCAATATTAATCAAAAGCACCCATGACAAACCATAATATATAACAACTGCCACTAAATCATTAACGGTTGTAATAAGCGGCCCGGACGCAACTGCCGGGTCGATTTTTATTTTTTTGAAAAACATCGGTACAAGCGTTCCGACAAGGCTTGATATTATCATTGCAAGCAGGAGTGACACACCGACACAAAACGAAATCAAAAATGCGTGAGCGACATCATATCCTTTAAATAAATGGATATAACCCCCGAGAAATACAACCGCGAGTATGCCCAAAAGCAGTCCGTTTGCAATTCCGACCTTTGTTTCTTTAAACACCAATTTGATTTTTTCCTTTGCTCCGAGTTCTTCATCCATAAGCACACGAATTGTAACGGCGAGCGACTGAGTGCCGACATTGCCTGCCATATCAAGAACCAACGACTGAAAACAAATAACTATCGGAAGAATTGCAACAACGCCCTCGAAAACACCGACAACGCTTGAAACAGCCATTCCCAAAACCAGCAAAATAATAAGCCACGGCAAACGCTTTCTTATGCTTTGTCTTGTTGTTTCGTTCAAATCTTCTTCTGCGGTCAAACCGGCAAGTTTTGCATAATCTTCGCCCATTTCATCGTCAACCGCCTCAACAACATCCTGCGCTGTAATGATGCCGATTATTTCGTTGTTGCCATTCAAAACCGGGAGCGAATCCTCGGCATAATCCTTTATTTCTTCAATACAGTCGGATATTTTTTCATCGGCAAGAAGATAGGGATATGAATATGTAATAAGCGAATCAAGCGAATCGTTTTGCCTTGCGATAATCAAATCCTTTAAATCAATTGCGCCGCTGAATTTGCCGTTTTCATCAGTGACATAAATCGTTGAAATATTATCATTATCGCCTGCCTGACGAATAAGTTCGTGCATTGCACAACGAATATCGAGTGTTTTTGAAATGCAGATATAATTTGTTGTAATCAAACTGCCGATTTCGTCCTCATCATACGAATTGATAAGCTGAATATCCGCCTTGACATCATCGTCAAGATTCGGGCGCAATTTTTCCTTAATGCGCTCATCAACCTTTTCAAGCAAATCCGCCGCGTCGTCGGAGTCCATTTCATTAATAATATCGGCGAGTTTTTTAACACCGAGCTCATCGATATACTGCTCCGGCTCCTCGACATAAGCCAAAATATCTGACACCCACTCGTCACCCAAAATATCATAAAGCGACAAACGCTCTTGTTTAGTCAAATACTCTAAACTTTGAGCAATATCGTTTTCGTGGTAGTCATTAAGCCTTTCAATCAGTTCATCTTTATCTAAATTGCTCCTTATTACGGATATGATTTCGTCCGTAACATTAGGAGCTTTTAATACTTTGTTTTCCATTTCAGCCTCCGTTTCCGCCAAAAAAGGGCATAAAAAAACCATCGTGTAAAGCACACAATCAAAACAATAGTTGTGATATTCTTTGTCTACGATGGATAAGGCCAAAAAAATATTAATTAAAGCGAGTAAATACAGACACTTGCAATCCTCATCGGCTCCTGCCCATCGCCAAAGATACTTCGATTATCACAACTGTCCATATAAATTCGCCTCCTGTCTTTCAAAATCAGCAAAATTATATCACTCAAAAAACCATTTGTCTACAGTAAAAATAAACAAAAATTTTTTAACGAAAAGGGAAAAGCAAGGTATTGGCTTGTCAAAAAAAATTAAATTCCAAACATATTTTTGCAAATTTCTTTGCCGACGGCGGTTTTAAAGATTTTGTCATATGCATTTTGAACAGCTGATTTTGAAACACCGTTTTCAAACATATTAACAAGAAAATCCGCTTCAACAATAATTTGCCAATCGATTTTGTCTATATTATCATATGTGTGGTGATGCGCTATCGGACACTTTATCGTCAAATTTCAATTTTTTAAGCAGGTTTTTAGCTATTGCAGGGCCTTCCTTTTCCTGCAGTTTTCCGTCGCAGTTGCCATATTTTTCCTCACAAAAATGAATTCCTATATCATGTGTGAGCGCCGCCGCCTCAATTATAAATAAAGTTTTTTCATCAACCTTTTCCGCCTCGGCTATCAGCTTTGCATAGCTGTGCACCTTGCAAAAATGCTGTATCCTTTTTGCGTCTGCGCCGTATAAATCTATCATTGCTAAATGTAACCTGTTTATCATTTTCATACCTCCAAACCGTACTTTTCACTTTTGAATAATCAAAATTTTCATTTTATCGCCTTTGAATATGCCGTCACTGTATATCTTAGTACATATAAAGCAAATAATCAAACAAAATATGCGATTGGAAACTTTCTTGACAAACCGTTTCCGTTATGCTCGTAGGTTATTTTTACGCCAATACTTTTGCCTTGCACTGAGCACTTTTATTTTTCCAAGCTTTTTATCCCAAACGGTTGAATCGGAGATTTATTTTTCACCTATAAGACAACAAAAAAGATGTGCTCCGCAAGGGGCACATCTTTTTGCTTTTTTTGTTTATGCCTCAAGCGACTGAGGAGCGGATTGTGACTTTTTCTTTTCGATTACCATTCCGATTGCGGTAATTATTACAAATACTGCGAGGAATGCGATAAGAACAAGTGCATTTTTGCCTGCCCAACTGCCTGCCGTGCCGCTGATAGCCTCTTTAAAGAGTTGTGTTGAATATGTCATCGGGAGGAATTTATTGATGACGATAAAGAATTTTGATTGAGTTTCAATCGGGAATGTACCTGCGCACGATGTAAGCTGAAGAATCAGCAAGAAGAGTGCGACAAATTTTCCTATATTACCGGTGAACATCAGGAAGAACTGAATTATCGCCATAAATGTCAGCGAAACAAGAATACACGATGCAATCAAAAGCGCAAAGTTATTAACAACAATTCCGAGTGCAAACTTGATAATCAATGCAAGAGCTATGCCCTGAGCGGCACTGATTCCGATGAATGCAAGACCGCGGCGAACAGGGTACTTGCTGTCCTTTGAAAGTGACGGAATTTTTCTCTTATAGTCAAGATAAATACCGAAGAAAATCATCAATCCGCCAACCCAAAGTGAAAGACACATAAAGTACGGAGCAAATGCCGAGCCGTAGTTTTCAACCGGCTGAACATACTCTGTTTCGGTTGTAACCGGTTCATCACCTACATAATCGGCAAGTCCGTCGAGAGCTTTAAGCTGCTCGTTTGTATCTGCAACGGAGTCGTCCACGCCGTCTTTTGCGGTTTTAATGCCGTCATTAAGTTCTTCTGCGCCCGAATCAAGCGATGAGGTGCCGTTTTTGAGAGTAACAATACCGTTGAACTAATCAACTGCGCCTCCGGCAACCTGCGATGCTCCCGAAGTTAATGCGGTTGAGCCTGTTTTAAGCTGTGTTGCGCCGTTTGCAAGCTGTCCGATACCCGACATCAATGTCGGAACATTTGCATTAAGCGTATTGGTGCCTGCGCTGAGCTGTGATGCTCCGTCTGCAACCTGTGATGCGCCGGAATTGAGTGCGTTATTGTTCGCCGCAAGCTGTCCCAAACCTGCCGAAAGTGTTGCAGCGCCTGTGTTGAGTGTATCATTATTTGATGTCAAAACAGACAATCCTGCCGAAAGATTATATGCGCCGTAAAGAACGGTGTCCTTTGTCTTTT
>OLIY01002249.1_pt1 | contig 10552 bp, 8 predicted proteins | sample 1601431 | NCBI WGS metagenome assembly OLIY01 (sample SAMN04168659, study PRJEB22393) | human gut metagenome | biome: human gut microbiome; feature: stool | host: Homo sapiens | collected 2014-05-12
TTGATGATGAGTTCGCAAAGGATGTATCTGAGTTTGATACATTAGCTGAGTACAAGGAAAGCTTAAAGAAAGACTTGGAGAAGAAGAAACAGGATGAAGCAAAGCGTACAAAAGAAGACGAAGCCATCCAGAAGATCATTGACAAGTCAAAGATGGAGATTCCGGAGGCAATGATCGATACACAGTGTGAGACAATGATCGAGGAATTCGCTCAGAGAATCGCACAGAGCGGTCTTTCCATGGATCAGTACTTACAGTTCTCCGGTCTTACCGTAGACGGATTAAAGGAGCAGGTTCGTCCGGAAGCTCTTACCCGTATCCAGAGCAGTCTCGTATTAGAGCAGATCGCTAAGGAAGAAAACATCGAAGTATCTGATGCAGATGTAGATGCAGAGATCGAGAAGATGGCAAAGAATTACGGTATGGAAGCTGATAAGCTCAAAGAGTACATGGGCGAAGGCGAGAAAGAATCCATGAAGAGAGAACTTGCCATCACAAAGGCAGTTGAACTGATCATGGACAACATCAAAGAAAGAGCAAAGGCTAAGACAAAGAAAGAAAAAGAAGCTGAGGCAGAAGCAGAGGCTTAATATTGAAAACTACGACAGAGAAGGACTGGTCTGGGAGAATACCAGACCGGTCTTTTGTTCATTGAGGTGCATCGCAGGATGCATGTAATAAATACAGGAGGCGATTTTTCTATGAGTTTAGTACCTTATGTCATTGAACAGACCAGCAGGGGCGAGAGAAATTATGATATTTATTCCCGTCTGTTAAAAGACAGAATTATCTTTTTAGGGGAAGAAGTAAATGAGACAACCGCAAGTCTTGTTGTTGCACAGCTTCTGTTTCTGGAATCGGAAGATCCAAACAAGGATATTCAGTTATATATCAATTCTCCGGGTGGAATGGTTACTGCCGGTATGGCAATTTATGACACCATGCAGTATATCAAATGTGATGTATCAACCATCTGTATCGGACTGGCAGCCAGCATGGGTGCGTTTCTTCTGGCTGGTGGTACAAAGGGAAAACGTTTTGCACTCCCTAATTCAGAAATCATGATTCATCAGCCTTCCGGTGGTGCAAAAGGACAGGCAACAGAGATTCAGATTGCGGCAGAGAATATTTTAAAGACAAAGAAACGTTTGAATGAAATTCTTGCTGCAAACACCGGTAAGCCATATGAGACAATTGCAGCAGATACGGAACGTGACAATTATATGTCCGCGCAGGAAGCTGCAGATTACGGCTTGATCGATGGAGTGATCACGAATAGATAGTTATGTGGAAACCTCCGGTCATTGCCGGAGGTATTTTTCATTTATAGGAGTAAATAAATTATGGCAGGAAAGAATGATGGCAAAATCCGCTGCTCTTTTTGCGGAAAAACACAGGATCAGGTCGGAAGAATGATTTCAGGTCCAAATGGTGCATTTATCTGTGATGAGTGTGTAGATATCTGCGCAGAGATCATCGAGGAAGAGAATCTGGAAGAAAAAGCTCCGGCTTCTGCAAAGGAAGAAATCAATCTGATTAAACCGGAAGAAATGAAAGCGTTTCTGGACGATTATGTAATCGGGCAGGATCAGGCAAAAAAGGTACTTTCGGTTGCGGTATACAATCATTATAAGAGAGTGCTTGCAGATCAGGAAAATGATGTGGAACTTCAGAAAAGCAATATTCTGATGCTGGGACCGACCGGTTCCGGAAAGACGCTTCTGGCGCAGACACTTGCCCGTGTACTTAATGTACCGTTTGCAATTGCAGATGCCACGACACTGACAGAGGCCGGTTATGTGGGAGAGGATGTAGAGAACATTCTTTTGAAGCTGATTCAGGCGGCAGATTATGATGTGGAGCGTGCACAGCACGGCATTATCTATATTGATGAGATTGATAAGATCACAAAGAAATCGGAGAATGTATCCATCACGAGAGACGTATCCGGAGAGGGTGTTCAGCAGGCATTACTTAAGATTCTGGAAGGAACGGTTGCATCGGTTCCGCCACAGGGAGGACGTAAACATCCGCAGCAGGAACTGATTCCGATTGATACGACAAATATTCTGTTTATTTGCGGAGCATTTGATGGTCTGGAGAAAATTGTAGAGGCACGTATGGACGCTTCTGCGATCGGATTTAATGCAGAGGTGAAGTCAAAGTCTGACATCAATGTGGGGGATGCATTTAAGCGTGCACTGCCACAGGATTTTGTGAAGTTTGGACTGATTCCGGAGTTTATCGGACGTGTGCCGATTACCGTATCTTTAGATTCGCTGGATCGCGACGCATTGATCCGTATTTTAAAAGAGCCAAAGAATTCTCTGATCAAACAGTATACCAGACTTCTGGAACTGGATGGGGTAGGACTGGAATTTGAGGACAGCGCAATCGAAGCAATTGCAGATAAGGCATTAGAGCGCAAAACCGGAGCGCGTGGACTGCGTGCCATCATGGAAGCGGTAATGCTGGATCTGATGTATCGTGTCCCATCGGATGATTCCATCAGCAAGTGTGTGGTAGATAAAAAGATGGTGGAAAACAATCTTGCTTTAGATGGAGAAGAGATTCTTGGAATTGAGCAGGACCCGAAGAAAGAAGTAAAAGAAGAACTTGCTTCATAAAAAGACCGGATGCGTCTGGAAATATAGGAGCAGATACAAGTGGAAGATAAAATATTGACAATTCCGGCAGTGGCACTGCGGGGAATGACGATTTTGCCGGGCATGGTGGCTCATTTTGATATCAGCAGGGACAAATCCCTGCGTGCTGTCGAGGAAGCCATGAAAGGAGACCAGAAGCTTTTTATCGTCACACAAAAAGATACAGAGAAAGAAGATCCTCAGGGAGAAGATCTGTATGAAGTGGGGCTTCTGGCTGTGGTTCGTCAGGTCGTAAAATTACAGAAAAATATTATGCGTGTACTGATCGAAGGAATCGGGCGCGCAGAGATATATGAATATACACAGACAGCCGATTATATGCAAGCGCGTGTGATCGTGTATGATCAGGAAGACGATGAACAGCTTCCGGAGCAGGCAAAGTCTGCAATGCTTTTGAGTGTGCAGGAAACGTTTGCAAAATATGCAAGAGTACATGGCAAAATCGGGCAGGATGTGATGCGCCAGGTTCAGGAAGAAACGGATCTTTTAAAACTTCTTGATTATGTGGGAAACAGCCTTGTAATCAGTTATAAAAAGAAACAGAAACTGTTAGAGGCTGTCACGCTGACAGCACGTTATGAGGCGGTGCTTTCTTCTTTGCTGCAGGAGACAGAGATTCTGGCTTTAAAGCGTGATTTCCAGAAAAAAGTGCAGGAACATGTGGATAAAAACCAGAAAGATTACCTGCTTCGGGAGCAGATGCAGGTAATCCGGGAAGAGCTGGGAGAATCCAATACAGAAACCGATGCACAGGAGTATGAAAAGAAACTGCAGGAACTTCAGGCTTCCAGGGAAGTGAAAGCAAGAATTCATAAGGAGATTGAGCGTTTTCAGGGAATTTCAGGAAATTCATCCGAGAGTACGGTAAGCCGTGGTTATATCGAAACCTTACTGGAACTTCCGTGGGATGCAGTATCGGAGGATAACAAAGACTTAAAGCATGCGCAGAAGATTCTGGATGAGGATCATTACGGTCTCGAAAAGGTAAAGGAACGTATTCTGGAATTTCTTGCAGTCCGTAATCTGACCGGAAAGGGAGAGAGCCCGATTATTTGTCTGGTGGGGCCTCCGGGAACCGGAAAAACCAGCATTGCGCGTTCGATTGCCCGTGCGCTGGATAAAAAATATGTTCGTATTTCACTCGGAGGTGTGCGGGATGAAGCGGAGATCCGCGGACACCGCAGAACCTATGTGGGAGCAATGCCGGGAAGAATCGTCAATGGACTGCGGATGGCGGGAGTCAAAAATCCACTGATGCTGCTGGATGAAATTGACAAGATGAGCAGCGATTATAAGGGAGATACAGCTTCTGCCATGCTGGAAGTGCTTGACTCGGAACAGAATCATAAATTCCGGGATCACTATGTAGAGCTTCCGGTGGATCTGTCCGAGGTACTGTTTATTGCAAGTGCCAATTCCATGCAGGATATTCCGGGCCCGCTTCTGGATCGTATGGAAATTATAGAAGTCAGCAGTTATACGGAAAACGAAAAGTTCCATATTGCAAAGGATCATCTGCTGGCGAAACAGTTTGAAAAAAACGGAGTTGCAGATGGCAAACTAAAGATTACGGACAAAGCGCTGCGAATGGTGATTTCTTCTTATACCAGAGAAGCAGGTGTACGTTCTCTCGAACGGCAGATCGGAGAAATCTGCCGCAAAGCAGCCCGCAGAATCTACGAGGGCGATGAGAAAATGATTCGTGTAACCGGCACAAATCTGGAAGATTTTCTCGGAAAACTGAAATATCGTCCGGAGAAGAAAAACAAAAAGAATGAAGTAGGCATTGTGCGCGGTCTGGCATGGACCAGTGTGGGTGGTGTAACTTTAGAGATTGAGGTGAATCTGATGCCGGGCAAGGGCAGTGTGGTGTTGACGGGAAAACTCGGAGACGTCATGAAAGAGTCTGCACAGACCGGAATCAGTTATATTCGGTCCATCAGTGAAGATTACCATATTGATCCGGAATTTTTCCAGAAACATGACATCCATATCCATGTTCCGGAAGGTGCGGTTCCAAAAGACGGACCGTCTGCCGGAATTACCATGGCAACCGCAATTCTTTCTGCGGTCACCGGGAAGCCGGTACGGGCAGATGTTGCCATGACAGGGGAAATTACACTGCGCGGACGTGTACTTCCGATTGGCGGATTAAAAGAGAAATTGCTTGCGGCAAAGAATGCCGGAATGAAGACGGTCTGTATTCCAAAAGAGAATGAACAGGATCTTGCCGAAATTTCGGAAGAGATCGTTGGAGATATGGAGATCATACCGGTAGAACATATGGATCAGGTAATTAAGGCTGCATTTGTATAATGCAGCCCAAATTCTTTTTGCAGGAGAATAAATATGATTATCAAAAATGTGAATTTGGAGACAGTTTGTGGAATTACAAGTGCGATTCCGGACAACCTATTGGATGAAGTGGCTTTTGCCGGAAAATCCAATGTGGGAAAGTCATCGCTGATCAATGCGCTGATGAACCGGAAATCGCTTGCGCGTACTTCTTCCCAGCCGGGAAAAACGCAGACCATAAATTTTTATAATGTCAATGAGGCAATGTATCTGGTGGACTTGCCGGGATACGGATACGCAAATGCAAATATTGAGATTAAGGCGAAATGGGGACAGATGATCGAAAATTATCTGCATACATCCAAACGGCTGAAAGCAGTTTTTCTTCTGATTGATATCCGTCATGAACCGTCGGAAAATGATCAGATGATGTATGAGTGGATGGTTCATCAGGGATTTGCGCCAATCATCATTGCAACAAAATCGGACAAATTAAAAAAGATGCAAATCCTGCAACATGTGCAAATGATAAAGGATATCCTGCAAGTAGAGCCGGGAACGATCGTTATTCCGTTTTCTGCGGAGTCAAAACAGGGCCGGGAAGAAATCTGGCAGATTGTAGAATCCGTTATTGAACTTCCGCAAGGGTACATCGAGGCGGAAAATGCCAAAAGAGAGGCAAAACAAAAGCAGCCGGCACCGCAGGAACCGAAGAAAAAAGAACGCTGGAAAAAGACAGACCGCCCGGTAGCAAAAAAGACACTTCGAAAAGAACAGAAAAAGAAAGTGAAAAAAAAGTAGAATGAAGAAAAAGTATTTGTATACTGCAATCATGCTTTTTGCCATTCTGGTGGCAGGAATGGGACTGACCGGATGGTACGTCAGCCAGACACAGGAACAGACGGATGGACAGGAACTGACGGTTGTGACTTCCTTTTATCCAATGTATATTGAGGCTGAGAATGTAATCGGGGATGCAGACGGAGTGCGTCTGGAAAATTTAAGTGAGCCGCAGACCGGCTGCCTGCATGATTTCCAGCTGACACCGGAAGATATGAAGTTACTCAGTACGGCGGATGTGTTTATCATCAATGGTGGTGGAATTGAAAGCTTTATGAAGGAAGTTGCAGAGGCTTACCCGAATCTGAAAATTATAGAAGCCTGTGAGAATATTTCTTTGCTCTCCGGGGAGGAGGACGATACACATCATCATGAGGGGGAAACAGAAGAAGAACATGCCCATGGGGATGTCAATGCCCACGCATGGATGAGCGTTTCTGCTTATGAGACACAGGTACAGACGATTGCCGATGGATTATCTGGAGCAGATCCGGAAAGAAGCAGTGCCTATCAGAATGGGGCAAAGGCATATCTGGAAAAACTGGACGGACTGAAAAAACGTCAGGAGAAATTAAAACAGGAAATTTCCGGTCAGTCGGTGATTCTGTTTCATGAAGCATATGCCTATGTTGCTGAGGACTATGGACTGCAGGTAAACTATCTGCTGGATCTCGATGAGGAACGGCAGGTCAGCGCAGGAGAAGTATCGGATGTGCTTTCTGCTGTCCGCAAGGGGCATGTAAAATACATTCTTGCAGAAGAACTGTATGGAAAGAGTATGGGAGATACGATCCGGAAAGAGTCCGATGCAAAGGTATTATATCTGGACCCGCTGAATCGCGGAACTTACGAAAAAGACAGTTATATTAACGGTATGAAAAAAAACATGGAGATACTTGAGGAGGCATTTTATGCGAAAGATCATTAGTCCGTGTGGATTTCACTGCATCAAGGTGAACCATCTGGGGGTGTGGTTCAGTGAGCAGGAAATCTTAAAAGATGTGAATCTTCATATGCACTGTGGATCGCTGAATGCGATTATCGGAAAAAACGGTGCCGGAAAATCGACATTGATCCGTGCCATGCTGGGGGACATCCCGCATACGGGAGATATTGAGTTTCGGGATACCAAAGACGGACGGATGCAGAATTTAAAAATCGGATATGTCCCGCAATCGATTAACATCGAAAAAAATACACCGGTCAGTGTCTATGACCTGCTGGCAAGCTATGAGTCGAGATATCCGGTGTTTCTGCCGAAAAAACGGAAATTATATGAAAAGATCAAAAAACATCTGCGCATTTTTGAGGCAGAAGAACTGATCGACAAACAGGTTTGTAATCTGTCCGGAGGACAGCTGCAGAGAGTGCTTCTTGCACTGGCGGTGATGGATGAGCCGAATCTGCTGCTTTTGGATGAGCCGGTATCCGGAATTGACCAGAATGGCATGGAACTTTTTTTTAAAACGATGGATTATCTGAAAAAACATTATGACCTTGCGATTATTCTGATCTCACATGATCTGGATTACGTGGCAAGATATGCGGATCATGTAGTGCTTCTGGACAAGACGGTCCTCAGGCAGGGAACGGTAAAAGAAGTATACGAAAGTTCCGAATTTGAACGGATTTTTTCTGCGGGAAAAGAAGAGACATGGATAAAGGAGGATGAGACAAATGATTGATTGGACCTCCTGGATGGATTATGGTTTTATGAAGATGGCATTGGCCGCAATACTGATCATTACACCACTGTTTGGGCTGATGGGAACCATGATTGTCAATAAAAAAATGGCATATTTTTCGGATGCCCTGGGGCATTCCGCACTGACGGGAATTGCTGTAGGAGTGGTATGCGGAATTCCGGATACGAATATTTCCATGGTGATTTTTGCAGTTGTATTCGCGCTGCTGTTAAACAAAATCGGAAGCAGAAGTACCGTATCAACCGATACGATTATTTCGGTTTTTTCCTCCTGTTCGGTTGCGATTGGTCTGGCAATTCTGTCAAAAGGCGGAAATTTCAGTAAATATTCGAGTCTTTTAGTCGGGGATGTTCTGAGCATTACCAAAAAGGAAATCGGGTATCTTGTTATTATTTTTATCGTTACGATTTTGTTCTGGATCACCTGTTTTAACTGGCTGAATGCCATCTGTATTCACCGGGCACTGGCAAAGAGCAAGCGGATTCCGGTACAACTGATGGATTATGTTTTTGCGGTACTTGTAGCACTGATTGTCATGCTTTCCATCAAGTGGGTAGGTATTCTGATCATCAATGCATTGCTGATCCTTCCGGCGGCATCGAGCAGAAATCTGTCGGTAAATATGCGGGAATACCATGTCTTTTCGATAATTTTTTCCGTTTTCTCCGGTGTAATGGGACTGATTTTGTCTTATTATACGAACGTTGCAACCGGCCCAATGATTGTAATTATCGCATCTGTGATCTATTTTGTGACTTATTTTTTCGGAAGAAAGTGGAAAGAATAACAGGGAGAATAGAATTTGACCGATTGTATTTTTTGTAGTACAATCGGTGTATACAAAATACTGAGGAAATACAAATGGATGAAATAACACTCAAAGCACTTGCAAAAATAAATCTGGGACTGGATGTGGTCCGGCGCAGGGAAGATGGATATCATGAAGTGCGCATGATCATGCAGACCATTCATCTGTACGATCTTCTGGAGATTCAAAAGATCCGGGAGCCGGAGATACAGATTGTTTCCAACCTCTCTTTTTTGCCGGTAAATGAAAATAATCTGGTCTATAAAGCGGCACGGCTGTTACAGGAAGAGTTTGCGCTTACAGATGGAATTTCCGTAAAACTGACAAAGAGAATTCCGGTAGCGGCGGGGATGGCAGGAGGAAGCACGGATGCTGCCGCCATGCTGTATGCGATGAATCAGTTGTATGATCTGGGATTGTCCCGCAGGGAACTGATGAAGAGAGGGGTACAGATCGGGGCAGATGTTCCTTACTGTCTTATGCGTGGAACGGCACTGGCAGAAGGAATCGGGGAAAAACTGACGCAGCTTCCGCCGATGATCAAATGTCCGGTGCTGATTGCAAAACCATCCATTTCTGTATCGACCAAATTTGTATATCAGAACCTGAAGCTGGATGAACAGACGAACCATCCGGATATTGATGCACTGATGAAAGATATCCGGGAGAAAGATTTTGACGGTTATGTTTATTTCCACGAGCTGGACGGTTCGTTCGCTAACGGTTGGCGTTATGCTAACGGGAAAATCACGCACACGGTAAAGATGCTAGAAAATTCTGGTTTAGCCCGGGGTGGACATTACGAGTACACCACCTATTGTTATCCGTTGTACCAGAGGGTATGCACGGGTTACTGGCAGACAACCGAAAGCGGTGGTCGAGAATACGTGGAAGTGAATTGTTACGAGGAATATGTCAGGGATGAGTGTCACACGGAGTCCGTGTGGGTTCAGGATCCGGACCCAGAACCAGGAAGTGGTGGATTTTACCCGAATCCCGATCCCTCAACTCCTTCAGAGGGTGATGTTGCTTCCGATTGGTGGGGACCCACGCATAATAATATAATAAAAAATTCGCTTGGAGATAAATTGACGGCCGAGCAGTTGGAATTAGTGAAAGCTGGAAGTGCGAAGGCAGATAAATACCCATATCAGAAAATTGAATATGCAAATATGCATGCTATGACCATACCGGGAGAAACGCGGGATCAAACGATTGCCGGAATGCGAAAGAATTTTGAAAACTATGCGACTGATTTTTTTGAACGAGGAACTGGCTACGAGGAATTGGGATTTGCTTTACACATGATAATGGATACTTATAGTCCTGCTCATAATCTGAAGGTGTGGAAGAATAATGCTTGGAGCTATATCCCGCACGCTTTTGAAGCCGGGTTCTTGCATTATAAAAAGGTGGACAAGGCGGAACAGGCTGTTGCGGAGGTGTATGCGGGTCTAACAAGTTCTGACTACAATGATGCGGGGGAGGTTTTTGATGCTTGGGTAAACGGTCATTTAGGACCACTTAATCCTGATAATCAAAAATAATAATCATGAAAAGAAAATTCAGATTTACTTGGGGAATAGTTTTTACTATTCCCATCCTCCAACTTTTATTTAGTAGTTGCGGGGTGGTTTTGAACGGTCGGTATTATGATGTTCGACAACCGGGAGAGGCCGTGAACCCGACTAGTTACGATTTTGATTTTTCTCGTTCGGAGATTATTGCTGCGCTAGATAGTTGCTTTACTGATAGAAATTGTAGTAGAGAAAAAAGAGGTTGTCAGATGGTTAAAGGGCTTCGAGTTACTTACTGGAAAGAAAAAATAAAAATAGGGACTTGGGAATGTCCAGAAGGAAACTATAGATCTTACGTCTATCGTAAAAAGAGAACGCATGAAAAACTTTCGTTGTCGTATTCTTTTTTGCTTGATGTTGATTCGTTAAGCCCGAACAAAACGAGTGTGACCGTGCAGTGGAGTTATGTGCATGCCGGAGATTATTTTTTATTTAATTCCCATTCCATGAATTTTCGAGCTCCTCGTTATCTGGATTTGGGTTCCACGACGATAGAGGAGTACGAGGTTTTGCTGATTTTAGGTAAACAACTCGGGCAACAAGGAATGCCTCCGGTTCGTTACCCCCGAACAACAAGAGTCGAAGATGTACAGGCAAATTTTAGAATTGAAGGTGTGCAAACCCTTCCTTTTTCGGAAAAGGATATGATCTTTGGGAAAT
>OLIY01002262.1_pt1 | contig 10503 bp, 5 predicted proteins | sample 1601431 | NCBI WGS metagenome assembly OLIY01 (sample SAMN04168659, study PRJEB22393) | human gut metagenome | biome: human gut microbiome; feature: stool | host: Homo sapiens | collected 2014-05-12
TACCGTTGAATTGGTTCACCAGGCTTTGGGCGCTTAACTGCGGAGATTTCCGTTGGTCCCAGTTTTTGAGCATCACGAACAGCGTGGCGGCATTCGAAGCGTTTGCATTACTCATCATTGAAAAGCCGTTGATCGTGATATAGGTTTCGATGCCTTCCATTTGGTTCAGTACGGCCGACGCTTTTTGCAGGGCTGTAGCCGTCTGGCTCGACGAAGCACCGTCGGTCAGTTGCATGAAAGCGATGAAATACCCCTGGTCTTCTTCCGGGATAAAAGTACGCGGCCATTTGATAAATCCCCAGAAAGCCAGCACCGAAAGGATCAAAAAGACGATAAAAGTCATCAGCGATTTACGCATGAAGTGAGTGATCACCCAGGTATAACCATGGTTTGTCTTTTCAAAAAACCGGTTGAAAGCTTTGAAGAGAAAGAATTTGGCCGGCTGTTTGGGTTTCAGAAACAGGGCACAAAGTGCGGGGCTCAGGGTGAGGGCGTTGAACCCGCTGATTACCGTCGAGATGGCGATCGTCAGGGCGAATTGTTTGTACAACTGGCCGGTGATGCCGCCGATAAAGGCCGTGGGAATAAATACGGCCAACAGTACGAGCACAATACCCACAACAGCTCCCGACACTTCCTTCATGGCCTGGATCACCGCCTCTTTTACGGTGGGATACCGGCCGGTTTCGATCAGCCGGTAACTGTTTTCTACGATGATAATGGCGTCGTCTACTACCAGCCCGATAGCCAGTACCAGTCCGAAGAGAGTCAGCGTATTGATGGAAAATCCCAGCATCGCCATGAATGTGAAAGTCCCGACCAGCGAGACGGGAATCGTGATCAGCGGAATCAGCATCGCCCGCCAGTTTTGGAGGAAGATCAGAATAACCAGTAAAACCAGGATAAAGGCGGTGATCAGGGTTTCGTATATTCCTGAAATCGAGGCATTGATAAATTCCGTCGTATCGAGGGTCACGCTGTATTGCACCCCTTCGGGGAAATAGGAGGCCAGTTTGTCCATCTCTTTTTTCACCCGTTGTGCCACGTCCAGGGCGTTGGCTCCCGGAAGCTGATAGACGGCGATAGCTGCGACGGCTCCGCCTTTCAGGGTGGCGGTGGAGCTGTAGCTTTCACGTCCGAGCTCTATAGTGGCCAGGTCACGGATGCGAAGGTATTTGCCGTCGGGAAGGGCCTTGACGATGATATTGCCGAATTCTTCTTCATCGATCAGTAATCCTTTGGTTTCGAGGGTGTATTGGTAGGCTTCTTTGCGGACTAAGGGTTCCGATCCCACGCTGCCCGCTGTAACCTGGATATTCTGGCCCTGAATGGCCGATACGATATCCGCCGGAGTGATGCCCCGGATAGTCAGCTGATCCGGATCCAGCCAGATACGCATACTGTATTTGCCCATGCCGAACAAGCCCACATTACCTACTCCTTTTACCCGGCCCAATTCGTTGGTGATATTCAGGGCCGCATAATTAGAGAGAAAAAGAGCGTCGTATTGCGGACTATCCGAGGTCAGTGACAGAAACATCACGACGTTGGTCGATTCCTTGGTCGTAGTGACCCCGATCTGGGTCACCTCCTGCGGTAAAGTGCTCAGGGCCATGTTCACCCGGTTTTCTACGAGCACGGTGGCCATATCCAGGTCGGTTCCCACTTCGAAAGTGATGGTCAGCTGGTAGCTGCCTGTGCTCGACGAAGTCGACGACATATAAAGCATACCCTCTACGCCGTTCACTTGTTGCTCGATCGGGGTACCTACCATGTCGGCGATTGTACTGGCATTGGCTCCGGGGTAGGAGGCCCGGACAACGACTGTCGGAGGAGTGATCGTCGGATATTGTTCTACCGGCAGACCACGTAAAGATACCAGTCCTGCGATCACGATAAGGATAGACAGGACCGTAGCGAATATAGGGCGGTTAATGAAAAATGTACTGAACATAGGAATAGATTAACGTTTTGTTTTTTCTCTCACTGGTTTCACGGTCATGCCCGGACGCACATTCATCAGGGCTTCCACGACATAACGGTCGTCCGGAGTGACACCGCTGACGATCTCCCGCATGCCGTCGTTACTCAATACCCCGACTTTGACGGTTTGCTGCACCACCCGGTTGTTCTCATCCACCAGATAGACATAGCGGCCTGCCTGTCCCGTGCCGATCGAAGCCTCCGGTATCAGTAAAGCATCTTTTACCACTTTATAGGGAAGCCGGATTTTAACATACATCCCGCTTAATAATTCTTCTTTCGGATTTTCGAGAATGGCCCGTACGGTCACCGTCCCGGTTTGCAGATCGACGTTCGGCGAAGTATAGTCGAGCTCGCCTTTCCAATAACGGCTGGTGTCCGCAGCATTGATGACCGTCAGCGCCAGGGCCGAATCTTTCGATACCAGCGGATTGGTCACCGGAGGAATTTGTTCGAACTCGGCATAAGCCATATTGAAATAAGCATACATATACTTATCTTTATACATCGTAGCCAGGGTGACCGGTTGTACCGCTCCTCCGACAAAGTTCTGAAGGTCCACCAGGTTCCGGGATACCCGTCCGTCGAAAGGAGCTTTGATGTAACAATAATTCAGATTGGTCTGAGCAGTATTCAATTGTGCCCGGGCATTCTGAAGATTCGCTATCGCCGAATGGTAATCCGATTCGGCCTGGATGAAGTCGATCTCACTGATAGCCCGGCTAGGCATCGCTTCTTTCATCTTCTCGTATTGTGCCCTGGCGTAAGCCAGACGTGCCTCTGTACTCTTCATTTCGGCCTGTGCCGCTTTCAACTGATCCTGATAGGGTTGAGGTTCGATGACAAACAACAACTGGCCTGCTTTTACCGGCACTCCCGGGATATAATTCATCTTTTCCAGGAATCCCGATACCCGGGCCACCAGATTCACCGTTTGCACGGCTTCCAGATAAGCCGGATACTGATACGTATACACGACATCGTGTTGGGCAGGTCTGTTCACTAAAATCTCCGGGGCCGCTTGTCCGCTTGCGGCTTCCTGTTTCTCTTTCTTCCTGCAACCTCCCAATATCACTCCCAAACCAATCATCAGAACGATCATCTTTTTCATAACAATGATTTTTTTAATTCGCTTTTAGCCTTTAACTTTATTTTTCCACTCCTCCCCCCAGTGCCTTATACACCTGTATCATATAGAGCAGGGTTGCACTCTGCGAATTCACATACACATTTTCGTAGTTCAATACATTGCGTTGTGAGTCCAGTACATTCTGGTAATTGGTCAGTCCTTTCTTATACAGGTCCATTGCATATTCCAGTGTCAGTTTAATTTCCTGCAGAGCAAGCCGGTCTGCATCCAGTTGTTGGAGTGATTTATTATATGACGATAAGGCATCGTCTACCTCTTGCAAAGCTGTGAGCAGAGTTTGGTTATACGTATTGATCCCTTCGTCCAGTTGGATTTGGGCCTGCCGGTTAGCCTGGGCGATCTGGCGCCCGCTGAAAATCGTCCATTTGATGCTCGGGCTGATTTGCCACGTCATGTTCTCCTTCTTGAAAAACTGTTTGTAATATTCGTTACCATACCCGAAAGCACCCGTTAGGTAGAATTTCGGCCACCAGTCTGCCCGTGTTGCTCCTGCTGCGGCTGCCAGTGCATCCATCGTCCGTTCGGCCGAGCGGACATCCGGGCGCCGCCGGATCAGTTCGGCCGGGATTCCTTGCATAAGGATCGGGTTGCCTTGGGGGAGAGGGTGCACTTGCAGTAAAGCTTGCCGTAAAGAATCCGAATACTCTCCGGTCAGGACAGCCAGTGTATTCACTTCCGAGTAGACCGAGGCTTCCAGTCCGGGAAGGGTTGCCTTCGTTTGTAGCCACAGGCCTTTCGATTGCGCCACCGTTAGGTTGGAAGTCAGTCCGGCCGCCAGTTTGGCTTCATTGATCCGGAGAATCTCCTCCTGGGATTCCAGGTTATTACGGGCAACTTCCAGTTGTTGCTGGTAAGTGCGCAGACGGATATAAGCCATCGCCACTTCTGAGGCGAGCGAGACCATTGTACCCCGGTAATCCTCCTGTGAAGCCAGGTAATATTCTTTTTGGGCTTTGGCTCCTTTCCGGATATTGCCGAACACATCGATTTCCCAATTCATTTCTATACCGGCCTGCCCGATGTGGTAGTAATTATCGGCATGGTCGATGCCCAGACTGCTTTTTTCCGGTGTATATTGGGCCGAAGCGCTGAAACTCGGGAAAAAATGGCCCTGTTGTGACCGCCAGCGCGATTTCGCCAATTGGATATTTTTTACTGCATTCTGCAGATTATAATTATTGGCTACAGATTTGTCGATCAGACGGATAAGTGTCGAATCTCCGAAAAATTGCCACCAACTGTCTTCTGAAGGCATCGTTTGTTGCAGATCGAGTACCGGGTCTTGCTGGGCTTTTGACCGGCCCCCTAAGATCAGGCTTAAAAATAACAGAAATAAGATTCGTCTCATATCGGATCGGTTAAAATATCGTTTAAATTACAAATCCCTATACGAAAACGAAATAGCGAATGTTGTGGAATAATTCAGCTCGTTTGTGGAATTATTCCACAAAAACAAGTTCCCCGGGGAAAAGATTTGAATATATAGTATGCTGACAGCCAATGCATAACTTTTATACTTGAAAAATGGTATATATTTTTCATAAGCGAGGAAATAGCAAGTATAAATAAATTAAACAGATAAATATGAGGGTTAATAATTGGCTGAGTGGTTTTGCCTGTGTGCTCCTGTTGGGAGTGGTGGGTTGTAAAAAAGATAAGATACGTGAAGGAATTCCCGTAGTAGTTGAGAAAGTGGGGGTCGATGATGTAGAGATATTCGGTGATTATGTAGGGCGGATCAGGGCCCGGCAATTTGTGGAAGTACATGCCCGGGTAGAAGGCTATCTGGAAAACATGCTTTTTGCCGAAGGCACTTATGTAAATAAGAATCAGGTCTTGTTTGTGATCAATCAGGATCAGTATCGCGCGAAAGCCGACAAGGCACGGGCTCAGCTGAAAAAGGATGAAGCACAGGCATTGAAAGCTGAACGTGACTTGAAACGTATCCGTCCGTTGTACGAACAAAATGCTGCTAGTCAGCTGGATCTGGATAATGCGGAAGCAGCTTATGAAAGCGCTGTTGCGACAGTAGCGATGAGTGAAGCGGACTTGGCGCAGGCTGAACTCGAATTAGGCTATACCATCGTTCGTTCACCTCTTGCCGGACATATCAGTGAAAGAAATGTAGACTTGGGAACGCTTGTTGGTCCGGGAGGAAAGTCTCTGCTGGCTACAGTAGTAAAAAGCGATACCGTATTGGTCGATTTCAGTATGACGGCACTTGATTATCTGAAAAGTAAAGAACGTAATATTAACCTCGGACAACAGGATTCTACCCGTTCCTGGCAACCGAACATTACTATTACTTTGGCGGATAATACGGTTTACCCCTATAAAGGATATGTCGATTTTGCAGAACCGCAGGTCGATCCCCAGACAGGTACTTTCTCCGTACGTGCAGAGATGCCTAACCCGAAACAGGTATTACTTCCGGGACAGTTTACCAAAGTAAAACTACTTTTGGACGTGCGTGAAGGAGCTATCCTTGTTCCGATGAAAGCTGTTACCATTGAAAAAGGCGGAGCTTATATTTATACAATGCGTAAAGATGATACAGTAGAGAAACGTTTTATCGAGTTAGGACCCGAAGTGGGGAATAACGTCGTAGTGGAAAGAGGACTTGCTGTAGGAGAGACAATTGTTGTAGAAGGTTTCCATAAGTTGACTCCGGGCATGAAAGTACGGATCAGTCAGCCGGAAATGGAGGTGAAGGATACCACTATGGTGGCAGGTGATTCTACAACAGGAATGAAGGATAACGCAAAAGGAGAATAATCAATGAAAGTTAGTTTTTTTATAGACAGGCCGGTATTTTCGGCTGTCATTTCCATCGTGATTGTGATTGTCGGAATCATCGGGCTGACCATGCTTCCGGTGGATCAATATCCGCAGATCACGCCTCCGGTGGTAAAGATCAGTGCGTCTTATCCGGGTGCGAGTGCGCTTACCGTGTCACAGGCGGTGGCTACTCCGATTGAACAGGAAATCAATGGTACGCCGGGTATGCTTTATATGGAATCAAACAGTTCTAACTCCGGTGGCTTCTCGGCAACAGTTACCTTTGATGTATCTGCCGACCCGGATCTGGCTGCTGTGGAAATTCAGAACCGTGTGAAGCTGGCTGAATCCCGTCTTCCGGCGGAAGTGATTCAGAATGGTATTTCCGTAGAGAAACAGGCACCCAGTCAGTTAATGACACTTTGTCTGACTTCTACCGATCCTAAGTTTGACGAAATTTACCTGAGCAACTTTGCTACGATCAATGTGCTCGATGTGATTCGCCGTATTCCGGGAGTAGGACGTGTATCCAATATTGGTAGCCGTTACTATGCTATGCAGATATGGGCAGAGCCTGATAAGCTGGCTAACTTCGGATTGACTGTACAGGACTTGCAGAATGCCTTGAAAGACCAGAACCGCGAATCGGCAGCCGGTGTATTAGGTCAGCAGCCGGTACAGGGACTGGATATAACGATTCCAATCACTACTCAAGGACGTCTTTCTACAGTAGGGCAATTTGAGGATATTGTGGTACGTGCCAATGCCAATGGTTCCATCATCCGGCTGAAGGATGTGGCACGTGTATCCTTGGAGGCTTCTTCATACAATACCGAGAGTGGTATCAATGGTGAGAATGCAGCGGTACTGGGTATTTACATGTTGCCGGGTGCCAATGCGATGGAAGTAGCCAAGAATGTAAAGAAGGCGATGGAAGAAATCAGCGAGAATTTTCCGGAAGGATTGAGTTATGAGATTCCGTTTGATATGACAACGTATATCTCCGAGTCTATCCATGAGGTGTATAAAACATTGTTTGAAGCATTGGTGCTGGTTGTGTTGGTAGTGTATCTGTCTTTGCAGAGCTGGCGTGCTACATTGATTCCGGTGGTAGCAGTACCTATCTCCCTGATTGGTACTTTCGGATTCATGCTGATTTTTGGTTTCTCTATTAATATATTGACCTTACTCGGTTTGATTCTCGCCATCGGTATCGTGGTCGATGATGCGATTGTAGTGGTGGAAGGAGTAGAGCATATTATGGAAACGGAGAAGCTGAGTCCCTATGAGGCGACAAAGAAAGCGATGAACGGATTATCAAGCGCATTGATCGCTACTTCACTGGTATTGGCGGCTGTGTTTGTTCCGGTAAGTTTTCTGAGTGGAATTACCGGGCAGCTGTATCGTCAGTTTACGGTAACTATCGTGGTATCTGTACTGATTTCTACTGTGGTTGCTTTAACGCTGAGCCCTGTGATGTGTTCGCTCATTTTGAAACCGGATAGTGGCAAGAAGAAAAATATAGTATTCAGAAAGATCAATGAGTGGCTGGGTATCGGAAGCAATAAGTATGTAGCTGCCGTCACCCGTACTATCAAACATCCTCGTCGGGTTTTGAGTGCTTTTGGTATGGTATTGATTGCTATTCTGTTGATTCACCGGATTATTCCGACTAGTTTCTTGCCGGTAGAAGACCAGGGATACTTTAAGATTGAACTTGAACTGCCGGAAGGAGCTACCTTGGAGCGAACACGTGTAGTGACGGAACGCGCGATTGCTTATCTGGAGAAGAATCCATATATAGAATATGTACAAAACGTGACCGGAAGCAGCCCGCGTGTAGGGAGTAATCAGGGGCGTGCCGAGCTGACCGTTATTCTGAAACCTTGGGAAGAGAGAAAGAGCACCAGTATTGAAAAAATTATGGATACGGTAGAAAAACATTTGAGAGAATATCCCGAATGTAAAGTCTACCTGTCTACTCCTCCGGTCATACCGGGACTGGGCAGCTCCGGTGGTTTTGAAATGCAGCTGGAAGCTCGTGGAGAGGCTACTTTCGATAATTTGGTAGATGCGGCAGATACGTTGATGTATTATGCTTCCAAACGTAAGGAGCTTACCGGTTTGTCTTCTTCCTTGCAGTCTGAGATTCCCCAGCTTTATTTTGATGTGGACAGAGACAAAGTGAAAATGCTGGGAGTACCTTTGGCAGATGTGTTTTCTACGATGAAAGCGTATACAGGTTCGGTGTATGTGAATGACTTTAATATGTTCAACCGTATATATAAGGTATATATTCAGGCGGAAGCTCCTTATCGGGAACATAAAGACAATATCAACCTGTTCTTTGTGAAAGCTTCCAATGGAGCGATGGTGCCGCTGACTTCTTTGGGTAATGCTTCTTATACGACAGGACCGGGAAGTATCAAGCGTTTCAATATGTTTACTACTGCCGTTATCCGGGGTGCTGCTGCACAGGGATACAGTTCCGGTCAGGCAATGGAGATTATGGAGCAGATCGCCCGTGACCATCTTCCGGATAATATCGGACTGGAGTGGAGCGGACTTTCTTATCAGGAGAAACAGGCAGGCGGTCAGACGGGTATGGTCATGGCACTGGTGTTCTTGTTTGTCTTCCTCTTCCTTGCCGCACAATATGAAAGTTGGACAGTGCCGATTGCTGTATTGCTATCCTTGCCTGTAGCAGCATTGGGAGCCTATCTGGGAGTTTGGGTGTGCGGACTGGAGAATGATGTTTATTTCCAGATCGGATTGGTAATGCTTGTCGGGCTTGCCGCCAAGAATGCCATTTTGATTGTAGAGTTTGCCAAAGTGCAGGTAGATAGAGGTGAAGACTTGATTCAGTCGGCAATCTACGCAGCGAAATTACGTTTCCGTCCTATTCTGATGACTTCCCTTGCATTTGTACTGGGAATGCTTCCGATGGTACTGGCGAGTGGTCCGGGTTCGGCGAGCCGTCAGGCGATTGGTACGGGCGTATTCTTCGGAATGATATTCGCTATCGTATTTGGTATCATTCTCGTGCCGTTCTTCTTTGTGATGGTGTATAAAACAAAGTCGAAAATCTTAAAACATAAGAAATAATGAAACTGAATAAACTATATATTGCTATACTACTTTTTGCAGGAATACTGACTTCCTGCAAAGTAGGCAAGAGCTACGTCCGTCCTGATCTTCATTTACCCGATAGTCTGGCTCAACATCAGGATACGGTCAGCTTTGGAGATCAGGATTGGGAGGAAATCTACACAGATTCCACACTCCGCAGTCTTATAGACCGTGCGTTGGACCATAATAAAGATATGTTGATAGCGGCTGCCCGCATCAAGGAAATGGCAGCTCAGAAACGGATATCCACCGCCGCGCTGCTTCCCGATATTAAAGGTAAAGTGACTGCCGAGCGTGAACTTGAAAATCATGGGGGAGATGCTTTTAAGAAATCGGATACTTTTGAAGCGCAGTTCCTAGTTTCATGGGAACTCGATCTTTGGGGAAATCTGCGATGGGCACGTTCTGCCAGCATCGCCGAATATCTGCAGTCAGTAGAAGCGCAACGTGCGCTTCAGATGACGATTGTGGCGGAAGTGGCACAGGCATATTATGAGCTGGTTGCCTTGGATACGGAACTGGATATCGTCAAGCAGACTTTAAAAGCTCGTGAAGAAGGGGTTCGTCTGGCACGTATCCGTTTTGAAGGAGGACTTACTTCGGAGACTTCTTATCGTCAGGCGCAGGTAGAGTTGGCACGTACAGCTACTCTGGTTCCTGATCTGGAACGCAAAATATCGCTGAAAGAGAATGATATTGCTTTTCTGGCCGGAGAATACCCGAATCGCATAGCCCGTTCCCGTTTGCTTCAGGAGTTTAATTTCCCGGAAACTCTTCCGATAGGGATGCCTTCCACTTTGCTTGAACGCCGTCCCGATATACGTCAGGCAGAGCAGAAGCTGATCGCTGCCAATGCAAAAGTAGGTGTGGCTTATACGAATATGTTTCCTCGTCTGGCACTGACGGGTGGTTTCGGTAGTGAAAGCACGTCTTTGTCAGAACTTCTAAAATCGCCTTATGCCGTTATGGAAGGTGCTTTATTGACTCCTATTTTTGGCTGGGGAAAAAACCGTGCTGCGTTGAAAGGCAAAAAAGCGGCCTATGAAGCAGAAATACATAGTTATGAGAAAACAGTCCTGACGGCTTTCAAGGAGACACGTAATGCGATTGTCAACTTTAATAAGATAAAAGAGGTGTACGCGCTTCGTGCCAATCTGGAACGTTCGGCTAAGAGTTATATGGATTTGGCGCAGTTGCAATATATCAATGGAGTGATCAATTATCTGGATGTTCTCGATGCCCAGCGTGGTTATTTTGACGCACAAATTGGTCTGAGTAACGCTATTCGTGATGAACTGATCACCGTAGTACAACTGTATAAAGCACTTGGCGGTGGCTGGAAGCAATAGCCTCTGTAACTATGCAGCGAAATAAAATGAGGGCTTCTCTTTCATAATTCGAGGAAAAATGCGAAATTTGCAACGCTTTTCAAGTTTGACAAGAAACTTACTAACACCTTTAAA
>OLIY01002270.1_pt1 | contig 10477 bp, 8 predicted proteins | sample 1601431 | NCBI WGS metagenome assembly OLIY01 (sample SAMN04168659, study PRJEB22393) | human gut metagenome | biome: human gut microbiome; feature: stool | host: Homo sapiens | collected 2014-05-12
CTGTTCGACAACGCTGAGACCGTCGGCGACGTCAAGATCGCTTCCGCTTACTTCACCGGCACCTCCGGCGACACCCTGCGCGGCATGTGCGACACCATCCGTGACAGTGCCAAGGCCGCTGCCGTGGCTGTTCTGGTGGGCAAGTCTGACGACAAGATCACCATGGCCGTTACCGTGACCAAGGACGCTCAGGCAAAGGGTCTCAAGGCCGGCAATCTCGTCAAGGAGATCTCTGCCATCGCAGGCGGCAAGGGCGGCGGCAAGCCCGACTTCGCTATGGCCGGTCTGAAGGACGAGACCAAGATCGACGAGGCTCTGGCTGCTGTCAAGAGCATCGTGGAGAAGCAGCTGGGCTGATTCTGGAATAAACCTCTCCGTCACGCCTGACGGACAGGCAGAATGATAAAAAATCTGGAAGGAGCGATTCCCATGGAAGATTGTCTGTTTTGCAAAATTGCAGCGGGGGACATCCCCTCGAAGAAGCTCTATGAGGACGAGCAGGTGGTGGCATTCTATGACATCGCCCCGCAGGCCAAGGTGCATTTCCTGGTCATCCCCAAAAAGCACATTCCCTCGGCCGCTGCGCTGACCGAGGAAGACGGCGCTCTGCTGGGCCATGTCTTTGCGGTCATCGCAAAGCTCGCCAGGGAGCAGGGCCTCGACAACGGCTACCGCGTCATCTCCAATGTGGGCGAGGACGCCGGCCAGACCGTCAAGCATCTGCACTTCCATGTTCTGGGCGGCGAGAAGCTGCCTGTCTGATTCCGAAAAAGTAAGGGAGATCGTTGAATATGGCTAAGACTTATACGCTGAATGTCGCGGGCCTGACCCGTGAGCTGACCATCTGCAAGGTGAACGACCACATGGACATTGCGGCCTTCATCATGCTGGGCGACGCCGAGCTGACGGTGGCTGCTGCCGCTGAGCTGCTCAAGAAATGCCCGGATTTTGACATCCTGCTGACCGCTGAGGCCAAGGGCATCCCGCTGGCTCACGAGATGAGCCGCCAGAGCGGCAAGCCCTACGTCTGCGCACGCAAGGGCGTCAAGCTGTATATGCCCGACCCTGTTGTTGTCGAGGACCAGTCCATCACCACTGCTGGCAAGCAGAAGCTGGTCATCGACCGCAAGGAGCTGGACAAGATGAGCGGCAAGCGGGTGCTGGTCGTGGATGATGTCATCTCCACCGGCGGCTCTCTCAAGGCTCTGGACGAGCTGGCTGAGCAGACCCAGTGTACCATCGTGGGTCAGGCCGCCGTTCTGGCCGAGGGTGATGCTGCCCAGCGCAAGGACATCATCTTCCTCGAGCCGCTGCCTCTGTTCCTCCACTAAACCGATATGCGACGCCCGCTCTGCGCGTTCTGCCTGAGTGCGCTGGGTGTGTTAGTGTTGTGCTCATTTTTGCCGCAGATGGGGCTTTTGCTGCCGTCTGCGGCAATTTTTGTTGTCTTCTGCCTGCTGGTCTGGTGGAGAGGCGGGGCCGCGAGAGGGTATGCGGTCTGCCTGCTTCTGGGCGCAGTGCTGGGCGTCGGCATCATGAAAACGACCGGCGCGCGGCTTGCAAAGATACAGGACGCCTACGCCGGAAAAGAAGTGGCCCTCACCGCCGAAGTGGAGAGCACAGGCCGCGCTTACACGGCGGGCCGGGTGAGTGCCGTGCTGATGGTGGAGACGGTGGATGAGGAAGCTGTCCGCTTCCGGATGGAGTGCGCCAGCCTGCCCAAATGTGAGGCCGGAGGCCGCATCCGGGGCCGCTTTTCGCTGGATGTGCCGGATGCCACCCAGCGTCTGGACGACTACGCCGACGGCATTGTCCTCAGCGCGGAATATCTGTCCGGGATGCTTCGTCTTGGGCCCAGCGAAAGCTTCCGCGCCCGGACGGCTCGGCTCCAGGCGGCGCTGAGCCGCGCCCTGCGAAAAGGCATGGCCGAAAACACCGGCGGCGTTCTGGCCGCGATGGTGGTGGGCGACCGGAGCCATCTGACTTCGACTCTCCGCAGTGCCTACCGGGGCGCGGGGCTTTCCCATGTGCTGGTGGTGAGCGGCCTTCACGTCACCATCTTCTGCGGCCTGCTGGATGCTCTGCCCCACAAGGAGCGGGAGCGGAGCCGGGCTTACCGGCGGGCGAGGTCGCTGCTCCGGGCCGGGACAGCCCTTCTGCTGGTGGGCATCACCGGCGCGACGCCCTCTGTCCTCCGGGCGGCGGTGGCGGTCTGGGTCAGCTCCCTCGGCGTCTGGGTGGGAGGCCCGGCGGATACGCTCACCTCGCTGGGCGCGGCAGGCGTCCTCATGTGTCTGGGCAACGGGTACGCGGTCTATGACGTGGGCTTCGAGCTGTCGTTTGCGGCAGTGATGGGAACACTGGCCGGTGCGGAGTGCGCAGGGCGTGGGAGGGAACGCTATTACGACAGAAAGAAGAAACGGAAAAGCCGCCGCGAGAAACCGCTCCGCGCGGTGCTCCTCTTCCGGCGCTTTGCGGGCGGCGTGTGGGACTCGCTCTGCGTCTCCCTCTGTGCCTCGGCGGCGACCTTCCCGGTGCTGGTGCTGCGGGGGATGAGCACGACGGTCTGGGCTGTGGCGTCGGGCGTGGCCGTCCTCTGGCTGGTGGGGCCGATGCTGAGCTTCGGCCTCGGTGCAGCTCTGCTGGGTCTGGCGGCCCAGAATTTCGAATCCTTGCCTTTGTTTGAGCTCATCCGCCGCCCGGCGGCCTTCTGTGCCGAAGGGCTGGCATGGCTGATGAACGAGTGGGCTTTCCGGGTGTCCGTTCTGCCGGGAGCGTCCCTCTGGTTTGATGGGACCTATGCCGCACTGGTGTGTCTTGCGCTGATCCTGCTCTGCGCAATGGCAATGCGGCGGCACATCCGACTCCGGGTAGCTCTGCCGACGGTCATTCTGCTGGCAGCGCTGGCTATCGGGCTGGAAACGGCTCTGAGCTGGAACGTGGTGAACATCGAGCTGGTGGGGACCCGAGCCGCGCCCGCTGTCATTATTACGCAGAGGGAGAAGGCCGTCGTCCTCTTCCGGGGCGGCAGCACCACCCGGCGGGCGGTGGAAAGCCAACTGGAAAAGCGGGGCGTAAAGACGGTCGAGCTTCTGGTTGACCTGCGGATGCAGCCGGAAGAACCCTGCCGTATCGAGGCCCAAAAGCGTATCAATGCCGCTGCTCTGGCCGAGAATACCACCCGCCGTGCTTCCTGCGGCGGGGTGGACTTGGAACTTTTCCGCACCCGGCAGGGCTGCATTCTGCGGATGCGTGTCGGCGGGCAGAGGTTCATCACCCTCAGCGGCACCGTCCGGCCTGCGAAGCCCATCCGGGCCGAGTGGCTGCTGGCCTCGTCGGCAAGGCCGGACAATATCCGATACACCGACTGCCTGACCCTGAGCAGCAAATACCGCTGGATGGAGAGAGACGCAGAGCCTGTCTCACGTCTGCGCCTCCGTCTCGAGGGGGGAACGCTTTTCAAAGCGGGCAGAGTATGATAGAATAAAATAATCCTAATACAAAGGAGCCGATCATTTGGCAACGGAAACGAAACTCCGGCAGCTTGCTCAGGGAGGCTGTCCGGTCTACTATTTTTATTCCAGCGAGCGCTATCTTGTCCGGCAGGCCGTGGCCCGGGCGGCAAAGCTTCTGGCCGAGGGTGAGGACGAAGAGACGACCGTTCTGGACGGTGCTGCGCCCGAAATCGAGCAGCTCATCATGGCGGCAGGCACCATCTCCTTCTTCGGGACGCGGCGCGTGGTGCTTCTGCCCGAGGTGGACCCCGCCGCCTACAGCGACAAAGACCTCGACGAGCTGTGCGCCACGCTGGCCAGCCTCGAGAATGCCGTGGTGGTGCTGGGCAGCGTGTTCGAGATGGAGCGCAATAAGCTCAAGCTGGGCAAGCGGGCGCAGAAGCTCATCGCCCAGTGTACCAAGGTCGGCTTTGCCGAAGAGCTGGCCAAGCCCAAGCCCTACGAGCTGAAGGTCATGGTGATGGACCGCGCCAAGGCGCAGGACACCACCCTCTCCGAGGGTACGGCGGCGGCCCTGCTGGAACGCTGCGGCGAAGACCCGTTCCTTCTCGAGAACGAGGTGGACAAGCTCTGCGCCCTCTCCGGCTACCAGACCGTGACCACGGCCATGGTGGCCGAGATGGGGACTGTGAGTCTCGAGGCCGACGTCTTCGAGATGATACGGATGATCACGGCGAAAAACGCCACCGGTGCCTGCAAAAAGCTGCAAACGCTTCTCCGCCTGCAGCAGGAGCCCATCCCCATCACGGCGGCCATGATCGGCAGCTATGTGGATCTCTATCGGGTCAAACTGGGCGCAGCCAAGCGGAAGAGCTACAGCACCGTGTTCAAGGATTTCGGCTACAAGGGCAGCGACTACCGGCTCAAGCGTTCTGCCGAGACAGCCAGCCACTACACGCTGCCCCAGCTGGAAGCCTGTATGCAGATTTTGCTTGAGTTGGACAAGAGTCTGAAAAGCCAGCCCGTGAGCGCGCAGACCCTGCTGGAAACGGCGCTCTGCCGTCTGGCGATGGCGGGAGGAAGAAGATGAGCGAGAAACTGGAACTGCTGCACACCGACCGTGTGCTCATCGTGGAGGGCAAATACGATGCGGCCCGTCTCTCTCATCTGACCGACGCCATGATCCTGCTGACGGACGGCTTCGGCATTTATAAGGATAAGAAGCGTCAGCAGCTCTTCAAACAGCTGGCCCACAAAAACGGCCTTATCCTCCTGACGGACTCCGATGCGGCGGGCTTCCGCATCCGCACCTACATCACGAATCTGGTGGGGGAGAAGAACGTGGTGCAAGCCTACGTTCCGGCCATCCACGGCAAGGAAAAGCGGAAGGCTCAGCCCGGCAAAGAGGGGCTTCTGGGGGTCGAGGGCGTGGACGATGCCCTCGTTTTGCAGGCGCTCCGGGACGCTCTGGGCGAAGAAGCTGGCATTTCCCCTGCAAAGCCGGAGGGGCGGCAAATTACTTATACCGACCTCTATGAGTGGGGGCTTTCGGGTACGGCGGGCTCGGCTGAGCGGAAAACAAAGCTGCTCTGCGCTCTCGGTCTGCCGCCCCGGCTCTCGAAAAAAGAGCTGGTGGAAGCCCTCAACCGCCTTTACAGCTACGAGCAGCTGGACGAAATGCAGTCGGAACTGCTCGAAACATGAAAATACAGCAAACTCTCCTGAGAAAAACGTGAAAAAGATTCAAGCGATACTTCTGGGAAATCTGCCGTAAGCTGTGATATAATCAATATACTGTGCGCCCGTCGTGGACGAAACGACGGGCGCAGATCTTTGCAAGGTGCAATAAAGGAGACAATCAATGGAACGCGAAAAACTCAAATCGAGACTCGGGTTCATCCTCCTTTCCGCCGGCTGCGCGATCGGCATCGGAAATGTGTGGAAGTTCCCTTACATGGCAGGTCAGGGCGGCGGCGGCGCGTTCGTGCTGTTCTACCTGCTGTTCCTCGTCATTCTGGGTCTGCCCATCATGACCATGGAGTTCTCCGTGGGCCGTGCCAGCCACAAGAGCCCGGTGCGCGCCTATCAGGCCCTCGAAAAGCCCGGCCAGAAGTGGCACATCCACGGCTACTTCACCCTCATCGGCTGCTACCTGCTGATGATGTTCTACACCACGGTGGCCGGCTGGATGCTCCACTACTTCTACATGACCGCTGCCGGTAAGCTGGTGGGCCTTGACGCCGACCAGGTGGCTGGCAAGTTCACCGAGATGCTGGCAAGCCCGCTGACCATGGGCTTCTGGATGGTGGTCGTTGTGGCCATCGGCATCTTCGTCTGCGCCCGCGGTTTGCAGAACGGCCTCGAGAAAGTCACGAAAGTCATGATGATCGCCCTGCTGGTCATCATGGTGGTGCTGGCAGTCAACAGCATGTTCATGCCCGGCGCAAAGGAGGGCCTGACCTTCTTCCTCGTACCCGACTTTGAGCGGATGAAGGAAGTGGGCATCGTCAACACCCTGGTGGGTGCCATGAATCAGGCGTTCTTCACCCTGAGCCTCGGCATCGGTGCAATGGCCATCTTCGGCAGCTACATCGGCAAAGAGCACGCCCTGCTGGGCGAGAGCGTCCGCGTCGTGGTGCTGGATACCTTCGTCGCCATCACCGCCGGCCTCATCATCTTCCCGGCCTGCTTCACTTACGGTGTGGACCAGACCAGCGGCCCCAGCCTCATCTTCATCACCCTGCCCAACATCTTCGCAAATATGGCGATGGGCCGTCTGTGGGGCAGCCTGTTCTTCCTGTTCATGGCCTTTGCGGCACTTTCCACCGTGCTGGCCGTCTTCGAGAACATCATCTGCTGCGGCATGGAGCTGACCGGCTGGAACCGTCAGAAGTCCAGCCTTATCAACTTCTTCCTCATCATCGCCCTCTCTCTGCCCTGTGTGCTGGGCTACAACGTCTGGGCCTGGGACGGCTTCGCCATCTTCGGCGGTGCGGTGCTGGATGTGGAGGATTTCCTCGTCAGCAACCTCTTCCTGCCGCTGGGCTCCCTCGTCTACCTGCTGTTCTGCGTCACCCGCTACGGCTGGGGCTGGGACAACTACAAGAAGGAAGTCAACACCGGCAAAGGCCTCAAGATGCACGACTGGATGCGCGGCTACCTGACCTATGGTCTGCCCCTCATCGTCCTGTTCATCTTCGTGTTCGGCCTGTACGATAAGTTCATCGCCTGATAAAACAAAAATACGGGATGCTGCATTTTGCAGCATCCCGTATTTTTGTTCGCTTTATTTCACATACCGGCCTTCGCAGATATTCTTGCAGCAGGCGCTGATGGGGAACCAGCAGCAGTCGCGGCAGATGTCGGCGAGGATCTCCGGCGTGGCCTTGGCGTCGATCTCGCGGATGAGGTCCTGGTAGACGTAATCTTTTTCCTCGAGACCGAAGTATTCCACCGTCTTTGCATCGTAGCGCTTGACCTTTTCCTGCGTGTCGCAGAGGTCAGTCCCCAGCTTGTTGGGGCAGCAGGAGCAGAGGGTGTCAGTGGAGAAGGTGAGGTGGATGGTGGTGCCGGGAACATCCCGCAGCTGATGCACCACGTCGGTCATGTGGGCCACGAAATCGTTGTCATAGCCTTTGCCGGAGTAGCCCTGCGTGCAGAGCAGATGATGGGGACGAAGTACGATGCTCATGCTTTCAGCCCCGGAATGCGCTTCCGCAGATTCAGGCCGATGGCGCAGGCCAGAACTGCCTTGATGATGGCAGTGGGGATGAAGGGCAGGACGCAGGCGGTGATACCCACGGCGATGGTGCTGTGGGCGACGACCACGAACATTGCAACGCCCACCACATAGTTGACCACCGTGCCGACGATGACAGCGGTGACGAAAGCGCCCTTGAAAGCGTCACGGTGCTCCACGCCGAGGCCGATGATGTAGGCCATCAGGGGGAAAGAGATGAGGAAGCCGCCGGTGGGGCCGACGAACTTATCGAAACCGCCGGAGAAGTTTGCCAGCACCGGCACGCCCACAGCGCCCAGTGCCAGGTACACCAGCGAAGCGATGGCGGAAAGCTTGGAACCCAGCACCACAGCAGCCAGCGTGATGGCGAAGGTCTGCATGGTCATGGGGACGCCCAGAGGCATCGGGATGGAGATCTGGGCCATGACGGCGATGACGGCGGCGAACAGACCTGCATAGCAGATGTCCCGCACAGAGAACTTGGACTTGGTGGCCGCAGCGGCCCGGGTGTTCTGACTCATAAGAATTGTTCCTCCTATACGTTCTGGCCCAAAGCGGCCATACTCTCAGTATGGCAGACTGCAAACGCTGCGTCAACTTTTGGTTTGCAAAAAGGTTTACAATTCGAAACGAAAAACAAAACAGAAAAATACACAAAAGATGTCGCTTTTGGTTGTGAAATGTGCTATACTAAATCTTAGCTATAAGAAGCACACCAGTGATATATAGAGAGGAGAACATCATGCAGCATGAAACCGTGATCGTGCTGGACTTTGGCGGCCAGTACAATCAGCTCATCGCGCGCCGCGTCCGCGAGAATAATGTCTACTGTGAGATCTATTCCTATAAGACGGACCTGTCCGTCATCAAGGCGAAGAACCCCAAGGGCATCATCTTCACCGGCGGCCCCAACAGCGTCTATCTGGAAGATTCGCCCACCATCGACCCCGAGATCTTCAGCTGGGGCGTGCCTGTGCTGGGCATCTGCTACGGCAGCCAGCTCATGATGCACCTGCTGGGCGGTCACGTCTGCCGCGCCCCGGAGCGCGAGTACGGCAAGACCGAGGTTTTCGTGGACAACAGCAGCAAGATGTTCACCGATGTGCAGCCCTCCACCGTCTGCTGGATGAGCCACAACGACTATATTGAGCAGGCAGCGCCCGGCTTTAAGATCACTGCTCACACGGTCAACTGCCCGGTAGCTGCGGCAGAGAACGCCGAGAAGGGCCTGTACGCGGTCCAGTTCCATCCGGAAGTGCTTCATACAGTAGAAGGAAAGAAGATGCTTTCCAACTTCGTACTTGGTGTATGCGGATGTGCCGGAGACTGGAAAATGGATGCCTTTGTTGAGCACACTATCAGAGAAATCCGCGAGAAGGTCGGGGATGGAAAAGTTCTCCTTGCCCTGTCAGGTGGTGTAGATTCCTCCGTGGCAGCAGGACTTCTTTCCAGAGCTATTGGCAAGCAGCTGACATGTGTGTTTGTAGATCATGGCCTTCTTCGTAAAGACGAGGGAGATGAGGTTGAGGGTGTATTTGGTCCTAATGGACAGTTTGACCTGAATTTTATCCGTGTGAATGCACAGCAGAGATATTATGATAAACTTGCGGGAGTTACTGAGCCGGAAGCGAAGCGTAAGATCATCGGTGAGGAATTTATCCGTATTTTCGAGGAAGAAGCCAAGAAGATCGGTGCTGTAGATTTCCTTGCACAGGGAACCATTTATCCGGACGTTGTAGAGAGCGGTCTCGGCGGAGAATCCGCAGTGATCAAATCCCATCACAACGTAGGAGGTCTTCCGGATTTCGTTGATTTCAAAGAAATCATTGAGCCGCTTCGTGATCTGTTCAAAGATGAGGTCCGTAAAGCTGGCCTTGAACTTGGAATTCCGGAAAGACTGGTATTCCGTCAGCCATTCCCGGGCCCGGGACTTGGAATCCGTATCATCGGTGAAGTCACCGAGGAAAAAGTACGCATCGTACAGGATGCAGACTACATCTACCGTGAAGAAGTCGACAATGCAGCCGCCGACTACAAAAAAGAACACGGAGAAGATCCGTCCTGGATGCCGAACCAGTACTTTGCAGCCCTTACAAATATGCGAAGCGTAGGTGTAATGGGAGACTTTAGAACATACGATTATGCAGTGGCGCTCCGCGCCGTTAAGACTATTGACTTCATGACTGCGGAGTCTGCTGAGATTCCTTATGCAGTACTTAATAAGGTGATGAACCGTATTATTAATGAAGTTAAGGGCGTAAACCGCGTATTTTATGATCTTACAAGTAAGCCGCCTGGAACGATTGAATTCGAGTAAAGGCAAATATTTTTTCGCACTGCCTTTTGACATTTTTTTCGTAACATCCCTTGTCAAAAACCAGTGCCTCCCGTTTATTCAATCTTCATCCGCTTCCAGCCCAAAAGAAGAAAAATAAACCCAAAAGAACCACCAAAAACCTTGTCTCAGAAGAAATCCTGGAACAGGGTTTTTTTAATGGAAAAAAGAGAAGAGAAACCCAAAAGAAACCTTAAAAAAGGCTTAACTAAGCCAAAAACCAGGCATCAAAGGTCTGTGAAAAAAAGAAAAAGAGATTTAAAAAGTGAACAGAAAAAAAGGAGGGGCGCGGAAAGATTGTCCGAAAAAAGAATAAAAAAGATAGTCTGTTGCAGCAGGATTATCTTGATATCTTATGGATAAAGCCGTCCCGGTTTTGACAAATGAAATTACGAAAAAAGTGTCAAAAGAGGGTGCGAAAGGAATTTCCGGGAGGCCTTTTTGGGAAGAAAGATTTTGGGAATGCTGGATTTATACGGGTTTCCGGCTCCCGGAAACTGTTTTTGGGAAATGGGATTTGGGACGCTGGGATGACTGCTTTTGATGGATTTTGTCTGTGTGAAACAGGACGGGGATTTGATGGTCAGGGAATGTGTGGAGAGAAAGCACCTGATGAAACCAATGACTGTGAGGCTGCTGGATGCGTCAATGGAGTACTGGAGAAGAAACGGTGTTACAGATTGGGGGCTGGTGATAAATGAGGAAAAATAAACTGTTCCGGCATGAAGGGACCATCCTGCGGGTCCTGGAAGAAAAAGAAGATTCGGTGTTGTCCATAGATTGTGGGAAACGGTCCATGCCAAGGTGGATAAGTCAGGAGGAACTGAGGAAAGATGTGGAAATCGCAGAAGAGGATTTCCTGGCAGAGATGGGTAAGGAGGTTCCGGAAGGACTGTCAGCCGCAGCCAGAAAGGTCATGCGGGAACGGTTTACGGTGATATCTTCCAT
>OLIY01002271.1_pt1 | contig 10476 bp, 11 predicted proteins | sample 1601431 | NCBI WGS metagenome assembly OLIY01 (sample SAMN04168659, study PRJEB22393) | human gut metagenome | biome: human gut microbiome; feature: stool | host: Homo sapiens | collected 2014-05-12
GCTCGTATCCGATTCCTGCGTTTTTCGCGGTTGGCGGGCGAAGGCGAAACGGGTCGGGCAGCAAAACGAACCTCGCATCTCCGTCGTGAAGCCCCTCTTCGGAGGGGATTTTCGTCTCTTTGCATTCGGCCGGACGGGTTGCACCGATGTTGATGCGTGAAATTCGCGTTTTGGAGAGTGTCCCGTTGCCTGCCTCCGGCAGGAATCGTACGAGCTCCGGCAGAAAAGGGTGTCCCGCCGCATACGGCGGAGTGGATTGCCGGCATCGTCGGTCGGGGTCGAGACCGCAGCGCGGCCGAACGGGAAGGGAGAGGCTTGCGGCGGAGAGCCGTTTGCGACGGCGGACGGTTCCGGTTCGTTCATAGAGGGTGGAAGGTCGGCGGTAATGCGTTTGTTACCAATATATTGCAATTCTGGAAACCGCCGGTTTCGCGTGAAAATAAGATTTTTAATTTTTTCTTTTGATTATCTCCGGCTATTGGATATATTTGCAGCGATTAACCATCTTTAATTCATTCTTATCATGAAAAAAATCTATGCTTTCATCGTTGTAGTCGCTGCCGCTGCGATGGTATCGTGCGCAGGTAACGCGAACAAGCAGGCTGCCGCCGAGGCAGAGACCGTCGAGGTCGCTGTCGAGGAGGTTTCGGAGTGCTGCGGCGAGTGCGCGGATTCGGTCAAGGCCGATTCCTGCTGCAAGGCCGAGGCTGCTGTCGAAGTCGTTGAAGCTGCAAAATAATTATTCCGGAGAGGTTGAATTTTTTCTTCCATTTCTCGCCTCGGCAATTCGAGCAAGCTCGATTGCGCTCGGCTTAACGGAATGATTAGTTATTAGTGCAGAGTTGCGGGGCGGATGAAATCCGTCCCGCTTTTTTATGCGGCTGCCGATGAAAAAGCGGAGTTTCAATCTTTTGAAACTCCGCTTCGGGTATCGGTGCCGAATCCGTCAGTTGATGGCCTTGCGGTCGAGCGCGTTCTCTTCGGTATCCATTTCGTCCTGCAAATGTACCATCTGGATAGCCGCCGCCGCCGCTTCGTCGCCCTTGTTTCCCAGCCGGCCGCCCGAACGGTCGAGCGCCTGTTGCAGGTCGTTGGTCGTGAGCACGCCGAAGGCGATGGGCATGTTCCATTGCAACTGCAACTGCATCACGCCCTGCGTCACGCCCTGGCAGACGAAATCGAAATGGCGCGTATCTCCCTGAATGACGCATCCGAGTACGATCACGGCGTCCACGTCGGTGTATTCCGCGAAAAACTGGGCCCCCAGCGACAGTTCGAACGTCCCCGGAACATACTTGATCTGGATGTTCAGGTCGGGGCATCCGGCGGCACGCAACGTGCGCACGGCGCCTTCGAGAAGGGCTTCGGTGACCTCGCGGTTCCACTCGGCCACGACGATGCCGAACCGCATCTCGGCGGCCGAAGGCAGGGGTGAATCGAATTGGGAAAGGTTATGCTTCTTGGTCGCCATAGTCTCCGGTTATTTTATGCTGCCGAGAAGTTTCTCCGCGTCGCGTGCGTCCATCGACGCCGGGTACGAAGTCAGTATCTGCTCGTAGTATGCGGCCGCTTTCGCGCCGTTGCCCTGGGCCTGCTCGGCCAGGCCGGCTTTGCGGAGGTACATCGGAGCGGTGAGGTTGTTGTCGGCAGCCGCTACGGCTTTGTCGTAGAATTTCACAGCCTTGGCATAGTCCTTCTGCTCGACGGCGATGTCACCCTGCAACCCGTAGTTCTGGGCGTTGATCAATGCGCCCGGGATACCCTTTACGGGCGAATACCTGGCCAGGAATTTGGCGGCATTCTCCAGGTCGCCGGCCTTCAGGTAACAGATGCCGGCGTAGTGTTTGGCAAGGTTGCCCGAAGGGGTCGAGCCGTACTTCTCGATCACCTCGAGGAATCCGGCGCCGTTGGCATCGCCTTCGAGTGCCAGCGCATAGTCCGCATTCTGATCCTCGAAACGGTACTGCGCCTCGGCGATCATTTCGGCGGCCTTCTCGGCACGCGGCGACACGATCAGTGCGCGGTAGCCGAAAACGAGGGCTGCGAGCACCAGCAATCCGAGGAAAACATACGACAACATACGGCCGTTCTTCTCGAAGAAAAACTCAGTTTTGTTCATTGCTTCGCCAAGGGTTTCCTGCTCGGCGACATGCTGTTTTGCCATAAAAATCTATCTTGTTTAGTTTATAATTCCGTACGTTAGGCAGCAAAGATACAAAACTATTCACAATGTGCAATGTCGTGTCCGGATTTTTTGTATTTTTGTCCTATGCATCTGAAGAAAATAGCGCTGCTGAATTTCAAAAACATCTCCCAGGAGGAACTCGCGCTGTGCCCCGGCATCAACTGCCTGGTGGGCGACAACGGGGCGGGCAAGACCAATGTCATCGACGCGGTCTATTACCTCTCGATGTGCAAGTCGTCGCTGACGATGACCGACGGGCAGAGCGTCCGCCACGGCGCGGATTTCTTCCTCGCCGAAGGACAGTACCTCACCGATGCGGGCAAGACGGAGAGCGTCGTGTGCTCGTTCTCGCGCAAGGGCGGCAAGGTGCTCAAACGCAACGGAAAGGAGTACGAACGGCTGTCGGATCACGTGGGGCTGATTCCAGCCGTGATCGTGTCGCCGGCCGACAGTGCGCTCATCAGCGACGCCGCGGACGAACGCCGCCGCTACCTCAACGGCTTCATCTCGCAGCTCGACCGCACCTACCTGGCCGCCGTAATGCGTTACAACGGCGTGCTGGCCGAACGCAACCGCCTGCTCAAGAACATGCCCGACGAAACGATGCTCCGCATTTACGACCTGCAACTCGTCGAGCAGGGCAACCGAATACACGCCCTGCGGCGGGAGTTCACGCAACGGCTGCAACCCGTCGTCGCGGACTATTACCGCACCCTCTCGGGCGACCGCGAGCAGGTCGAACTGCACTACAAGTCGGAGCTGAACGACCGGCCGTTCGACGAACTGCTCCTCGCGGCACGGCAGAAAGACCTCGCCAACGAATTCACCACGGCAGGCATCCACCGCGACGACCTGGTGCTGAAAATCGGCGGCTACCCCCTGCGCAAATACGGGTCGCAGGGACAGCAGAAATCGTTCCTGATAGCCCTCAAACTGGCGCAATACACCATCGTCGCCCGGGAAAAGGGCGAAAAACCGATCCTGCTGCTGGACGACCTCTTCGACAAGCTCGACGCCGGGCGCGTGGAGCAGTTGATCCGCCTCGTGTCCGAAGATTCGTTCGGGCAGATCTTGATCACCGACTGCAACCCCACACGGCTGCGTACGATCCTCGACAAGGCGGGCGGCGAATATGCGCTTTTCACGGTCGGGAACGGGGCGGTGACGCAGGGGAATGCAACGGCAACGGCTGCCGCGGCAGACCCGGACAAAGGATCGGCCGGAAGCCGGCCCGGGAATGCGGTAACGGACGGGGCTGCGGAACCGATGGAGGAAAAAACACCGGGACAGACCGGGACTGCGGCCGCGGATCGGACAGAAGGGCAAGCCGGGGAATCGCCGGCGGGAGAACCCGCGCGGCGGCCTTCGGAACCAGTCCCGGCACCGGAGCCTGCCGAAGAACCAGCAGCAGAACCCGACGGCAACGGGGCACGCCCCGGGGATGCAGCATCGGAAGGAGGACGGCCATGAGACGGACGAAGACCATGCTGATGGGCGACCTGCTGGAGGAGTTTTTCAAACGCCCCTATGTTGCGGCGAAAGTCGCCGAAGGGAAACTGCCCGACACCTGGCGCGAGATCGTGGGCGACCGCGCCGCGGAGATTACGACCGAGCTGAAAATCGAAAACCACATCCTCTATGCCCGCATCCAGTCGAGCGTGCTCCGCTCGGAGCTCTTCTACCAGCGCGAGGCGCTCAAGGAGGAGATCAACCGCCGCTCGGGCGTGCGGCTGGTCAATGCCGTGATTATCAGGTAAAACACACAGCCGACACCCCGGAATCAGCACAAGAAAAAGGTGCAGGACAATCCTGCACCTTTTTCTTTTCTACTTCGGGGGAAGCCCGCAGCCTCGCTCCCGATTACTGGATGATCGCGGCACGGTTGGCGGCCTGAACCTTCTTGAACGGATCGGGCGAGTTGCCCTTGCCCTCGTAATTCAGCTGCTTGGGGTTGACGCCCTTCGATACGAGGAAGTCGAATACCCGCTTGGCACGGTGCTCGGCGACGCGCTTGTTTCCGGCCTTGGTACCCGTCTGCTGGTCGGCGTGACCCACGATCTGGTAAACGGCATCCTTCGAGCCGCTCTTGATCTGCTCGGCAATCAGCTCCAGACGCGTCTTCTCCTGCGGCGTCAGCACCGACATGCTGTAATCGAAGAGAATGATCGAAGTGTCGGCCAAAGCGGCTTCGTCGGCGGCGACAACCGTTGCGACGGCAGCAGCTGCCGCGGCATCGGCGGCGGCGTTCTGAGCGGCGGCAGCCTGCGCCTGAGCGGCGGCGAGCTGCTGAGCCAGCTGGGCGTTCTCAAGCTCGGCGGCTTCGACAGCGGCCATGCTTGCGGCAACGGCGTCTTGGAACGCCTGAATGTCGGCAGCCGTATAGCCCGCTACGCCGCGCTGCCAGCCGCGCTTGTTAAAGCGGTAGGTGAAGCCCGCAGTAGCGCTGAAGCCGAACAGGTAGGAGCCGTCCATCGCAACGGGGCTGACCCGCGAAGGCGCTATCAGCCCTTTGAGTTCGATATTGAAATCGAACGACGGCGAAATGCGGAACTTGTTGAGCCAGCCCAAAGTGAACGCGAACGACTGGTGCGTACCCGAACCGTTGTTCTCGTGGCTCTTGTCGGTGAAGTTCGAGGCCATATATCCGAAACCGGCGAACGGCACGGCATAGTAGGCTCGGTCTTCACGGTAACCCCCTGCCCAGTTGGAGAAGTTGAGCATGAAATCGGCATGCACGAACAAATAGGGCCATTTCGCCTTGCCCAGCACATCGTCGAAATTGGCGAACTGGCCGCCCTGCAACTGAAGGCGCATACCGGTCACCGGATGGAACCATTTGGTAAGGCCGAAGTTGGCCTCGAAGTTAATACGGTCGCCGAAACTCCCCTGGTTGGTACCGTTGGAAAGGGCCGTACCGGCACCGCCTCCCAGCGTAATTTCCCAGTTATCCCAGAAACCGTTCGACACGAAACCGGCGAAGCTCGGTTTTTTGGGCGTGTCCTGCGCCCACACAGACGTAGCCAGTGCCACGGCTGCCAACAATAGAATAAGTTTTTTCATGGTCAATAATATTTAATCCCAATAATAAAGTTTCTCTTTTCCCGAAACCATTAATTGACAGGTCATAGCACAAAAACAGCGCCGAACCCGCACAAAAAAGGCTGGAAACGTATGTTTCCAGCCTTTTAAGCTCAGGATTAAATCCTTACGGAATCAACCGCACTTCGAATAACCGCACGACATGCACGTAAGGCAGCCGTTCTGGTAGGCCATATTCTCCTGTCCGCAGCTCGGGCACTTGCCTTTCGACTTGGTGCCGTCGACGATATACTGCTTCAAGGCGCGGCAGACGCCCGTCTTCCACGTATTGATCGACTCGCTGTTCAGGTGGAGCGATTCGATCAGCGAGACAGTCTTTTCGATCGGCATACCGTGGCGCAGGACACCCGAGATCAGTTTGGCGTAGTTCCAGAACTCCTCGTCGAACAGACGCGAGATACCGCCGATGGTATTCGTATAGCCGTAGCGGTCAGTATACTGGAAGTCGTAACGCTTGGTGCCGTCCTCCTCGCGTACCTTTATAATATAGCCCTTGTCGATCTTGCGGGGGATATACATGGCATCCTCCTCGATCTTACCGGTGAAAACCTCGTAGGGGCGGCCGTCCTGCAGGCCCACGAAGGCGATCCAGTCCTCGGTGCCGTTCTTGAAACGCACGATGTCGGCCGGGATCGACTTGGGGCGCTTGGGCACCTGTCCGGGATGCTCCTCGCACTTCGGCTTCTTTTTGGAGCCCTTTTCGAGCAGCACACCGTCGCGGCAGCCGTCGCGGTAAACCGTGACGCCCTTGCAGCCGCATTCCCAGGCCGTGCGGTAAACCTGCGCTACGAGCCCCTCCGAAACATTGTTCGGCAGGTTGACGGTCACCGAGATCGAGTGGTCGACCCATTTCTGGATCGCACCCTGCATCTTGACCTTGGCCACCCAGTCGATGTCGTTGGCCGTAGCCCCGTGGTAGGGCGAAGCGGCCACCCACTCCCCGAGCTCTTCGTCGGAGATCGTTGCGAGCTTCGACGTGTCGTATCCGTTCGCCTCGAGCCACTTCACGAAGTTGTGGTGGTAGACGTTGTATTCCTGGAACTTTTCGCCCGTTTCATCCTCATAGTCCACATGCGTGTCCTTGTCGGAGGGGTTGATCTTGCGGCGGCGTTTGTAGACCGTGCGGAACACCGGCTCGATGCCCGACGTGGTCTGCGACATGAGCGACGTGGTACCCGTGGGGGCGATGGTCAGCATGGCGATGTTGCGGCGGCCGACCTTCTCCATCTCGGCGTAGAGTTCCGGATCGGCCTCGCGGATGCGGGCGATCATCGGATTGTCCTTCTCCTTGGCTGCGTCGTAGACCGGGAAGGCACCGCGCTCGGCGGCCATCTTCACCGAAGCCCGGTAAGCCTCGACGGCCAGCGTCTTCTGCACCTCGACGGCGAATGCGATCGCCTCCTCGGAACCGTATACCAGTCCCAGTGCGGCGAGCATGTCGCCTTCGGCCGTGATGCCGAGGCCCGTACGGCGGCCCTTCTGCGCCATGCCGAGGATCTTCTTCCACAGCTCCAGCTCCACGCGGCGCACGTCCTCGTCCTCGGGGTCGGCGGCGATCTTCTCGATGATCTGCTCGACTTTTTCCAGTTCGAGGTCGATGATGTCGTCCATCATGCGCATGGCCATGGCCACATGCGACCGGAACTTGTCGAAATTGAACTTCGCATCCTTCTTGAACGGGTTGTCCACATAGCTCAGCAGATTGAGCGCCAGCAGGCGGCACGAATCGTAGGGGCAGAGCGGGATTTCACCACAAGGGTTGGTCGAAACCGTCACGAAGCCCTCGTCAGCATAGCAGTCGGGCACGCTTTCGCGGATGATCGTATCCCAGAACAGCACGCCCGGCTCGGCCGACTTCCAGGCATTGTGGATGATCTTGTCCCAGAGCTTCCGGGCGTCGATATCCTGCTCGTATCGGGGGTTGTCCGAATTGATCGGGAATTGCTGGTGGTATTTCTTGCCGGCGATGGCGGCACGCATGAACTCGTCGTCGATCTTGATCGAAACGTTGGCGCCCGTGACCTTGCCCGTGTCGACCTTGGCGTCGATGAAACGCTCGGCATCGGGGTGCTTGATCGACAGCGAGAGCATCAGCGCACCGCGGCGGCCGTCCTGCGCCACCTCGCGCGTCGAGTTGGAATAGCGCTCCATGAAAGGCACGATACCCGTCGACGTGAGCGCCGAGTTGAGCACCGGGCTGCCCGTGGGACGGATGTGCGAGAGGTCATGCCCCACGCCCCCGCGGCGTTTCATCAGTTGCACCTGCTCCTCGTCCATGCGGAAGATGCCGCCGTAGGAGTCGGCCGGATGCTTGTGCCCGATCACGAAACAGTTCGAGAGCGAGGCCACCTGGAAATTGTTGCCGATACCCGTCATCGGGCCACCCTGGGGAATCACATACCGGAAATGATCCAGCAGGCCGAAGACCTCCTCGCGCGACATCGGATTGGGATACTTGCGCTCGATGCGCTCGATCTCGGCTGCGATACGCTCGTGCATCTGTCGGGGTGACGTTTCATAGATATTGCCGAAAGAGTCTTTCAGGGCATATTTGCTGACCCATACCGTCGCGGCAAGGTCGTCCCCGTCGAAATACTTTTTCGACTCGGCAACCGCATCGTTGTAATCGACTTTCTGCGGCGCTTCGGGTTTTACGGCTTTAGACATAACTGTTATTGCTTTTATTTCAGATTTTTAGCGTCGATCCGGGCGAAACCCGGTTCTACAAAATTCATTCTTTTCTATGGAATAACCCAATGCACGGCACCAAACTTATCCACAAATTATTTACAAAAAGGCAAAACATGCGCCCCACATTTATGGGGCGCACATTTGCTGCGGACGGGATGTCCGGCAACGGCTATTTCGCCGCGACGGCGTCGATCTCGACCAGCGCCCCCATCGGGAGTGCGGCGACCTGGTAGCATACGCGCGCGGGCATTCCCGAGGTGAAGAACCCGGCGTAAACGGCATTCATCGCGGCAAAGTCGCCGATGTCCTGCAACAGGACGGTCGTCTTGGCCACGTCGCCGAGCGTATAGCCGGCCTCTTCGAGGATATGGCGCAGGTTGGTGAGCGACTGCCGCGTCTGGGCCTCGATGCCTTCGGCCATCTTTTGGGTCGCGCCGTCGATGGGGAGCTGTCCCGAAACATAGAGCGCTCCGCCGGCCTCCACGGCCTGCGAATAAGGGCCCACGGCCTTGGGGGCGTGGGGCGATGCGATAATCTTCTTCATAGCGGGGTGTTTTTCAAATTCCACACAAAGATAAGATATATTCCGTATATTTGCACAACACATTTAAGAATATGCTATGAAGATTTTGCTGAGAATCGCAGTTATCGCAGCCGTAGCGGCACTCGCCGCGGGTTGCTGCAAATGCCGTTCCTACCAGAAGAAAAACCGCCGGCCGCTCATCGGCACCGAATGGCAGCTCATACAGTTGGACGGCAGGGCCGTCAAACCCGAAGAGGGCAAGTTCTATGTAATGTTCCTCGCCGAAGAGAACCGCTTTGCGGGGGTCGGGGCCTGCAACCGCCTGATGGGCAAATACGAAACCACCGACAAGGGCGCGCTCAGGATCGGGCCGATCGCCTCGACGATGATGGCCTGCCCGGGCATGGAACAGGAGGACGCCTTCACCAAGGCGCTCGAAGCCACCACGCACTACGATATGGACGGGCCGATGCTGCTGCTGCTCGGCGACGGCGAGCTGAAAGCCGTATTCCAGGCCAAACCCTGAAACAGCGGTCGGAGAAAATCGGAAACAGGGGCCGGTTCAAATGAACCGGCCCCTGCCGTAACAAGATGCATCCGCCGCCTATTTCAGGTGCGGGTTCAGGCCGCGCCACTTTTCGACGGGCGGGATGATCCCCATCGAGATCACCTCGTCGCGCAGTTTGCAGAGGTGCCCGTAGCTGTCGGCAAGAGCCTTGTTCTCCTCGGCCGTACCCTGCACGTTTTTGTAGCTGATACCGTCCTTCGTGATTTCGGTCTCCATCGCCATCAGGATATGCTTGAACCGGTCGTTGTGTACGAACACGCCGGCCGGATAGCCGAACGGCCTGCCGCCCATTGCCGCGGCAATCATGCAGATCGACAGGTAGGCCGGGCTCTGGAACGACGAACGTCCGCGCAGGTCGATGATATGTTTGCCGCCCTGGATCACCCGCTGTTGCAGGTCGTGCCAGTCGCCTTCGGGCATCTCGCGGCCGATCAGCTCCGACAGGGGGCGTCCGGCAACGAGCGTCGTCGAAGCGAAGACCGCCATCTGCTCGCCGTGGCCGCCGTAGGTGCGGCAGTTGCGGATCTCGTCGGGCGAAATCCTGAAATATTTGGCCAGTTCGCTCCGCAGGCGCGTGGAGTCTAGCGCCGCGAGGGTCGAAAGCTGCGACGGGCGGATACCCGCATAGATGAGCGTCACCAGCCCCGTGATGTCGGCCGGGTTGAAGACCACAACGACGTGTTTCACGTCGGGGCAGTAAGCCTTGATGTCCTTGCCGAACTGTGCGGCGATCTCGGCATTGCCCTTGAGCAGGTCTTCGCGCGTCATGCCGGCCTTGCGGGCCGCGCCGCCCGACGAAACGACATAGGCCGCTCCCGAGAGCGCCTCCTTGACATCGCTCGTCCAGGTGATGTTCACCCCTTCGAACGCACAGTGGTAAAGCTCCTCGGCCACGCCCTCGAGCGCCGGAGCATAGGGATCGTAAAGGCAGATGTTGGGCGTAAGGCGCATCATCAGCGCCGTCTGGGCCATGTTCGAGCCGATCATGCCGGCCGCGCCCACGATCGTGAGCTTGTCGTTTGTCAGAAATTCCATATGAGAAATATTTTACATTGGTACAATCCTGTACCCGGGTCTTGCTTGCAAAAAAACGGGCGACAGTTCCGGCCGTATTCCGGCATATGTCGTGCCGCAACCGGGGATCCGCCCCACAGTGCGCCCCGGCCGCAGGTCATTCGACCTCGCGGCGGTTCAGCAGGGCGTGCGTGATGGTCAGCTCGTCGACATATTCCAGTTCGTCACCGAAGCCGATGCCGCGGGCAATGGAGGTGACTTTCAATTCCGGGAACTGCCGGAGGCGGTTCATCAGGTAGAAGAGCGTGGTTTCGCCCTCGACCGAGGTGGAGATGGCGAGGATCACCTCCTTCACGCCGCCGCGGGCGATGCGTTCGGTCAGCAGGTCGATCTTCA
>OLIY01002272.1_pt1 | contig 10475 bp, 9 predicted proteins | sample 1601431 | NCBI WGS metagenome assembly OLIY01 (sample SAMN04168659, study PRJEB22393) | human gut metagenome | biome: human gut microbiome; feature: stool | host: Homo sapiens | collected 2014-05-12
ACTTCGATTTTGAATACTGCTGCTTATTTTGTAGTATTGTGGAACGGGAGTTACAACGGCACGGCGAATCGCTTCGGGGACATGCCGAATTCTATGCATTGCTGAATAAGGTACGCTGGTATTCGGTCTATGTCTGCAAAAGCCGCAGTCCGTGGGTCGGGAACCAGGCGTTTGTCTGCGACCTGCGCGAATCGGCCGGCCGTTACCGGGACGAGCTCAGGGCGCGCTATTCGCGGGCACGGATGCTTTTGCTGGATCTCGACCGTTACCGGGTCATGCGCCCGGTCGTCGTCATGCTGACGACAGGATTGCGCTGGCGTACCAGTTTGCGGCGGCGTCTGGCACGATAAAGGGATATTATACAGAAACATGGATTTTTACGACGGAGCCGGCAGCCGGATCGTGAAAGCGATAAATTGGATTGCATAGATGGAGGAAAGGGAAAAATCAAAGCCCGCGGTATCGGTCATTATTCCGGTTTACAACCTGGAAAACTATCTCGATACCTGCCTCGATTCGGTCGGACGGCAAACGTACGGGGATTTCGAGGCTATTGTCGTCGATGACGGTTCGACGGATGGTTCGCAGGCCGTGGCGCTCAGCCACGCGGAGCGCGATGCGCGCATCGTCGTCATAAGTACTGTAAACCAGGGGGCTGCCAGGGCCCGTGAGACGGGTATCAGGCATGCGCAGGGCGACTACATCTGTTTTCTCGACGGCGACGACGTCTGGGATTCCCGCATGCTGGAGAAACTGGTGGCGGCCATCGGGGAAAACGGCGGGTACGATATCGTATGCTGCGATTACAAACGTATTTGCAAGACCTACGAAGCGCCCAAGCGCGAAATGCGCACGTCGGACATGCAGGGGCTGGATTTCCTTGTTGCATCGCTCTACCACGCTATTTCCGTGACCGTGTGGGGACGGCTCTATCGCCGGGCGTTGTTCGAAAAGGAACTGCGTCATTATCCGCTGCGGCTGGGGGAAGACAGCCTGCTCAATATCCAGATCGGCTGTCAGCAGCCGCGTGTCCGGTTCGTCGATTATGTGGGTTACGGATATGTGCAGCGCGGCGGGTCGGCCAACCGTTCGCCGCTCGATATCGGCTACTGCGTTAAATTCAGCGAGGCGGTGCATGCCGAGCTGGTGAGGCACAGGGATGTTGTTGGCGACCGGCTGGAGTTCTACCTGCTGCTCAATAAAATGCGCTGGTACCTGGTTTACCTGCGCAAAAGCCATAACCCATGGGCCGGCGACACGGAGTTTGCCCGCGGGATCAATGCGGAGGCGGAACGCTACCGCGCCGAGCTGGAAGGGTTTTTCAGCCGTTGCGACTGGTTGCTGCTGCGGATGGACAGGCGGCGGTGGATGCGCCCCGGGGTGCTCGCCGTCTCGACCCTGATGCGCTGGGGCAAGAGCCTGAAGCGGCGGCTGACACGCTGAATCTGAGTGTTGTAACCTAAACCTGGAACGATGAAAAGATACCTGTTGTACGTTACTTTGCCTTATGCCTATTCAATCCTGAGGCCTTTGGAACATGAAATCCGCCGCCGCGGAGGCGAGGCGGCCTGGTTTGTCGAAGAGGGGTGTCCCGTCGTGCTCGAAGAGGGCGAGGTGCGGTTGGGGACAATCCGGGAGGCGGTCGCTTATAACCCGGTCGCGGTTTTTGCACCGGGCAACTACATCCCCGATTTTATCCCGGGTGTGAAGGTGGCGCTTTTCCACGGCTATGCGATCCAAAAGCGGATCGAGGCCGTCGACGACCACTTCACGGTGCGCGGATGGTTCGACATTTATTGTACGCAGGGGCCGAGCAGTACGCCTTATTTCAAGGAACTGGAAAAGAAATACGGCTTCTTCCGGGTCTACGAGACCGGCTGGCCCAAAGCCGACACCTATTTCTCGCCCGAAGTGCAGCGTAAACCGCAGAATGACCATCCGGTGATTCTTTACCCCCCGACCTTCACGCGCAATGTCTGTTCGGCGCCCCATCTGATGGCGGAGATCGACCGTCTGGCCAAAACCCATCCGTGGGACTGGGTCATCACGTTCCATCCCAAGCTGACTGACCCCGGGATCATAGCCGGCTATAAACGTATTGCGGAGGAGAACGAGAACGTCATATTCTATGAGGGTTCCGACAAGATGCCGCTTCTGCAGCAGGCCGACGTGATGTTGTGCGACAGCTCGTCGATCATCCTCGAATTCATGTTCCTCGACAAACCGGTCGTGACGTTCCGCAATTCGCATCCGGGGCCCCATCTGATCGACGTCGATACGCCGGAGGCCGTCGGCCCGGCCATCGAGCGTGCGCTGGCGCGGCCTGAGGGGTTAATGGAGGAGATCCGCAGCTACACCATGCACCATGAACCGCACCGCGACTGCCGCTGTTCGGCGCGGGTGCTCGATGCCGTGGACGATTATATCGTGCGGGGGCATGCGGGGCTGAAACGCAAGCCCCTGAACCTGGTGCGCAAATGGAAACTGCGCCGGCAGTTACATTATTATCCCCTGCTGGAAAAATTCCGCCGCCGATAGAAAACGTGAGTGCCGTCCCGGTCGGGGCGGCACTCACGTTTATGGATGCCGTTTCCTGGGCCGGATGTTTCCGGCCGGGGCTCAATGGCCTGCGCTGGCGGGAACGGGGATTTTCACCTCGGGTTTGGGGGTGCGGGTCTGATCCGTTTCTCCCAAGTGGCGAGTAAGCCCGATTTCGCAGCGGGTGCGGTGTTCTCGGATGGTTTGCTGGTAACGTTCCTCGTTGGCCGAAAGGCTGTTGCGCTCGCATTTGCCGTGGTGGAGGTGGAAGACCACGCCGCGGAACTTCATGCACCGCTGGCGCACGCCGCTGTTGTCGAGGCGGATCGCCAGTTCGGAATCTTCGCGGCCCCAGCCGCAGAACGATTCGTCGTAACCGTTGACGCGGATCAGGTCGTTGCGCCAGAAGGCCATGTTGCAGCCTTTGACGAAGCGGGTGGGACCCAGCGTCCGGTAGAGGAATGCCATGAGCGGGATGCGGATGGCGTTGTTGCTGTTGCGCACGCCCCGCATCAGTGGTGTGAGCGAGGTGATCTCCCCGCTGAGTACCTTGCGGGTGAGCATTTCGGTGATGATGCCGCGCGACCCGGTGACGTAGCAGCCCCGTTGTGCGAAGATCATGTGATCCTGGATGAAGTTACGTTGGAGGATCAGGTCGCCGTCGATCTGTATGATGTATTCGCAACGGCTCGCCGCGATGGCTTTGTTGCGGATCATGGCAAGGCGGAACCCCTTGTCCTCGTGCCAGATGTGCCGGATGGGGACGGGCGACACCGCCTCGAAATGGCGGACGACATCGCGGGTGCTGATACCCGAGCCGTCGTCGGCGATCAGGATTTCCGTGGGCATGGCCGTTTGTTGCATTACGCTGTCCAGGCACAGGTAGAGGGCCCGCGGCCAGTTGTAGGTGGAGATGATCAGTGATACCGTCATTGGTAAATTAGGGTTTTAGACGTCGTTGTCGCTGCGGCCGTACGCAACCGGCCGCAAAATTCCTGCCGCGGCATCCCGCTGCCGGGATGCTGTATTCTCACGTTCAGGGTAACGCGTAGCTTCTTGTCCATCGTACAAAGGTAGTGATTTATCCCCGCTCAGGGTATGTGCACTCCATTTTTATCGTGTTCCGTTTTATATAAATGTGCGCCGGAGGGGAATACTGCGCAGAATATGAAAAAATATTTTCGATCACCCGGGATAGGCGGTACCCGGCTATCTTGCATGTTTACATGTTATTAGATGACTGAATACATGTGATTTATTAAAAAATATCAAAAAATTCGAAAATTTTTTTAATAAAAACTTGCGCGGCATGTTTTTTCACCTTATCTTTGCAGCGAAGTTTTAAGGTTCATTTAGGTTAGTAGTTTTAGGTTGGTGAGGAAACTGGGAAAGACGGACTGCGGTCCGGTTCCAGGTTTCCTTTTTTTTGCGTCTTTTCGGAAGGCGCTTTTTTTATGCCCGCTTCCGGGCGCCTCTCTTTTCGTGCGTCCGGAATTTTCCGGACCTCCGTTTCGGTCTTCCTGGGTTTTGCCCGTTTTTTCGTTCAACCCGATTGGCCGATTCCATTTTCCGGAAAATTCCGTCGATCGGGGTTTTCAGGCCGTGGCGCCGCGTTGAATGCGTTTAGGATTAAACACTTGCGAGAGTAGCTACTTAAGCGGGTAAGTAGATTTATCGGGGGATCAATGTTACCAAATTGTTAAATATATTTAATATATTCGTAAAATATTTGCGTAATTGAAAAATCCCCCTTATCTTTGCAGTGAAGTTTTAAGGTTCATTTAGGTTAGTAGTTTTAGGTTGGTTGAGGAAATCGGCAGGTTGTAACGGGTTGTCCGTTGCTAAGACCAGAGGGGCGGTACTCGCTCCGCGGTCGAATACCTCCGATTGAACCTCATTTTCGGAGGGGGTGGTTCCCCGCCGAAAAAGAAGGTCCTAGTCGTGAGACTCGGACCTTTTTTCTTTTCCTTGCAGGGCCTGACCGTCAGAGTCCGGCCAGTTGCTCGCGGCTCACGCTCACCTCGACGCTCCCGAGCGCGTAACATCCGATGTCGTAGGGATTGTAGTAGAACGTGATGCCTTCGGGCGTGACGAGGAAATTCTCCGTTACACCGATGTATTCCGGGAAAAAACCCTTCGTTTCCAGCTCTTCGTCGCTCCGGACCCCGTATTGTTCGTATATATCTTCGCGGATCAGCCGGTTGAGCCGCTCCAGCTGCGTTTCGGTGAACAGGTCGGCCGTCGTGATTTCGTAACCGCCCGCCAGCGAATAGTTGTAACATTCCGTGCCGTAGATGCCGTGCGCTCCGCCCGTGTAACTTGCCCGCGTGATCACGTAGCAAAGGAGCGTGTCGACGACCGATCCTTCGGATTCGACGGAGATTTCGCCTTCCCATGCCGGACGGACGGTGCTTTCCGGTGTATTCCCGGGAGGCGTCATGTCGCTGGTAACCTGACGGATCGCGGCCGAAGCCGCCTCTTCGGGCGTCCCTTCGAAATTCTCCAGGTCGAAAAAACGGTCGATGTTCATCCGTTCGATCGCTGCGAGGGCGGGGGAGTCCTGGGCGTTGGCGATCGAAGCGAAGCGATATTCGAAATCGCAGGAGAAGCCGTTTCCGCTGATCAGCGAGTCGGTGCTTACGACGGTGAACTGCGGCCGGACAGGGCGTTTCGTGCAGGACCCGGCCGTCAGAGCGGCGGCGGCCAGGAGGGCGAGGGTGGGGAATTTCATGGCGATACGTTTTTATGTCTATCTGTAAAGATAGCTCAAAAAGCATTTGCGACGCCCAAAAACGAAAAAAATCACAGATTTTGCCGGAAAATTTTGGAGTTTCGAAAGAAGGCGTTATCTTTGCACCACAAAACTAAACCGGTGGATTCATCTAAGGGTTAGGATACATGCCTCTCACGCATGACATAGGGGTTCGAATCCCCTATCCACTACCAAACTGACGGCTGCACGCAAGTGCGGCCGTTTTTTTGTTTCGGATCACCGGGGGCTCCCCGGCTGTTTTAACCCCTGTCGCCTTTTCCTCCGGTCTGTTCCCCTCTGCGCGCCGATTCTGTTCGTTATTGAAAAAGGCCTGTTGGTGATGATTGTCCCGGGGTTCGTTGAATTAATTTGCCGCCGTCGCGCCAGTCCTCTATTTTTGCTTCAAAATTGCAAATAGAGTTTTTATTTTAATAGTATGATTATGAAAAAATTAGTGTCTATGACCATGGCTATGGCCATGATGGCTGCCCTCTTCGTGGCGTGCGGGGATGACGGAACGGACGATGAGACGCCCCCCCCCGCTGTTCCGACTATCGCATTGGACGGCGGTGACATCGACCAGCCGCAGGAGATCACGAATCCGATGTCGGTCAAGATCGGCGTGACGGCTCCCGGAGCGATTGCGGGCTTCACGGTTACGATCGACTCGCCGGCTCTGACGGCCGAAATGCTCGCAACGGTAGGTTTGGCTACCGAGCTGAACCTCGTGAATCCCGGCAGCATGGCCGAGGCGCTCGGTGCGCACTTTCAACATCCATTACTTTTATTCCTGATAGCATTTCTGCTTCTATACGATTAGGCAATATAGTATGTACATTATTTAAAAAGGAGTTGCTCAACGTAGAGGCAGGCGCTGGATTGAGTATTACTTTCTTACCGTATCGGTTGGCAATAGTAGCCGCGTACTCTACTGTATCTATCGGAACTTCAAGCTGCATGAGTATAATATCGGCTTCCTTGATTTTTTCTTCCGCTTTATTGATATCTTCTGTTGAAAGCGAACGGCTGGCACCCGGTGCTACAATAATACTGTTTTCACCAAACGAATCGACAGAAATAAGAGCTACTCCTGACGGGCTTTTCTGATCGGTGAATATAAATTCAGTATTGATTTTCTCAGATCTGTATATTTCCAAAGCTTGCAGACCGAATAGATCGTAACCAATTTTGGAGATAAAGGTGACTTCCGCTCCCAACCGGGCCGCTGCGATTGCCTGATTGGCTCCTTTTCCTCCGGGGTTCATATAGAAAGTTCCACCTAGAATGGTTTCTCCGGGGACAGGTAGTCTGTTGGCTTTCACAACCATATCGGTATTACAGCTTCCGATAACTACGATTTTGGGTCGATTGCTAGATATAGTTTCCATAATATTAATAATTAAGATGATGCAAATAAAAGGAATAATAACGCGTCGTTTTTTACATTAATATTCCATTTATATAATTTCAAATTATATATTTAGGATGAAATATCCTGTTTAAAAATAATTTATGGATTGTATTGTTGTGTGGAATTATATAATTACAAACGGATAAAGTGAAAATAAGGAGAGCGTTTTAGTGTTGTGAGTTTAGATGATCTGCTTTTTCTTTTTAGATTTCTTTAGCATTTGTGTGCCGTTTAAGAACATCAGACAGTTTTTCTTTTCGTATTTTTGATTCTATCCATGCGGTAAAATCGAAAATGCGTAATAGCTGATTTTCGTATTTATCATTGTATAATTCATGAATTTCGGGATATAACTTTTCCCAGAAATCTTCCCGGTCTTTTCTTAGAATAGGCAGATTACTTTTATTTAAGAACCATAAAACCGTATGCTCTGTTTTGAAAGTCTGCTCTTTGGGAGAAGACAGGCTGCGGGTAATAGAACGGGATTCGTGTCGTATCAATTCAAATTCTTGTGTCTCATAGTAAGCTATAAGACGAACCAGACGAATGGTTCTCATTAATGGCAGGTATTTGATATTATGATCTATAATGGCATTACTGATATATTTTTTTGCGGCCTTGTAATTTTGGTTCCCGATGTGTATGAGGGTTGTGTAAAGTAATAGCTCGCTTTTACGAATCGGACTTAACCATGCTTCTTTATCATAAAGTGTTTCCTGATAACGGCTCATGAGTTCTGTACATTCAGCAAAGTTCCCTTTGTCGAGGTAAGGAAATAGCTCATATTGGAAAAGCAGGCAAGTTGCATTTACCTTAAATTCCAATGAAGAATCCTCTGCGATTAACTTTCTTAATTTCTCCAGGAAATAGGGTATCTCATTATAATTTCCAACCGACCGCAGACTACCGAGTACTCCTTCAAGTACAGATAAATAGTAAATGGGGGGATTCGACCAGAATTGCTGATTCTGTTCAAATAATGAGTTAAGCTCTTTGTATGAATTTAAGGCAGCTCGGTAATCTCCCGCCCCCATTAGATAGTTTGCTTGAAAGAGTTTATGGTTTCGTGTTAATTCAAAGTTTCCTTCCGCGTCTGAAGAAGCGGCTATATATAGCTCGTTGACCATAAGGTCGTTCATATCTTGTTTTTGCTTCGCAGTTCGTATGGAGCCGATATGAGAGAGGCGGTATTTTAGTAAATTGTGCAGAGAAGATTGCTCCGTTATTTTTCGGATTTTCTTTAAAGATTCATTCTGGATAAAATGTTTATGAAAAAGCTCCTGTTCTGTCATGTTGGGGAAATTCAGCCGTAGCAGATATTCCAGTTCCTGTTTTTGGGCAATTGTCAGTATCTCATTGTTTTCGTAGAATTGAGCTTGCTCAATCGTGTTGGATAGAATCTCGAAACATTCTTCGAACAGAGAGCGCTCATACAACATACGGGCTTTGCATAGATCATTCAGCAGATCATAATAGATGTCTTTCTTCTTCCTTAATGTGAGCAGCGTGTCTACCAGTTTCTCATATAAATATTGAATGGATACTTCGAAGGAGCCTCTCGGCCTGCGCTTATAAAATTCTTCTTTCACTGTATTTCCGTTGGGTTGTTTACTCTTCGTGATAATGTCGTAAATCACAAGATAGTCCTTCTCCTCCTTGTCTTTAACGACCTGCAAGGAGAAGTGTTTCTTTTCTGATTTTGATAAAGAGTATATTAGGGAGATAACGGAATCGACTCTTTTCATGAAAGTCCTTTCAATTAGTATTAGATTGCAATATTCGGGAATTTCTGTGAAAAAAGCAAGTTATTCAAGAAATTAACAAATCCGGTTTAAGCGGACTCAGACCGGATTTGTCTCTAAATATTAATGAGTTCTTTGCAACATTAACTATACTCTATCATTCGAAGAACTCTAGTCCTTCGAATGATAAACTTCAGTTCTTCGAATAAAATTATACATTCAAAGTTATTAATATTTTTAGGTAAAGGTGTTATTTTGTACATTTAATGAGAAAATATTATTTTCTTTCCATGTTTTTACGGGAAAAACTATACCTTCGAAGCACATTTATTTAATATTAAAGAAGAAATGTTGGATTTAAAACAGCTCACAGGCGATGTATGCCGTATCGCAACCGAAGCCGGGCATTTTTTGAAAGAAGAGCGGAAGAATTTCCGTCGTGAGAGTGTGGTGGAGAAACATGCACACGATTATGTGTCTTATGTAGATAAAGAATCAGAGGTACGGATAGTGAAGGCTCTTTCCGCTTTGTTACCCGAAGCTGGCTTTATAACGGAGGAAGGCTCTGCTACTTATCAGGATGAACCTTATTGCTGGGTTATTGATCCGCTGGACGGAACAACGAATTATATTCACGATGAGGCTCCTTACTGTGTATGTATTGCTTTGCGTAGTCGCACCGAACTGCTCTTGGGTGTTGTATATGAAGTTTGCCGGGACGAATGTTTCTGTGCATGGAGAGGGGGAAGGGCCTTTATGAACGGGGAAGAAATACACGTTTCAGGTGTTCGGGATATAAAAGATGCATTTGTCTTTGCTGAGTTGCCATATAATGCCCAACAATACAAACAGACAGCTCTCCACTTGATAGATAAACTTTACGGAGTAGTGGGCGGCATTCGTATGAATGGCTCTGCCGCTGCCGCGATTTGTTATGTTGCTATGGGGCGTTTTGATGCGTGGGCGGAAGCTTTTCTCGGAAAATGGGATTATTCGGCAGCGGCTTTGATTGTGCAGGAAGCCGGTGGGCGGGTTACCGATTTTTGCGGTAACGGACACTTCATGGACGGCCATCATATTATAGCGACTAACGGATATTTGCATTCTGTATATCAACAGCTTATTGCGGAAGTCCCTCCATTGGATATGTAACGATATTGTAGCCTTCAATTCTCTATGATTATGAAACACACATTTCTTGTTAAAGAATGGTTTGGGGCATTTCTTTCCCTCTTATTCCCTCGTTGTTGCGTTGTCTGCGGCAGGGCATTGGCAAAAGGGGAAGAATGTATTTGTGCTGTGTGTAATATGGATTTACCACGTACCGATTATCATCTTCGAAGAGATAATCCGGTTGAGTTACTATTCTGGGGAAAGTTTCCTTTGGAACGGGCTACGTCTTTTTTCTACTATCGGAAAGGGAGTGATTTTCGACGGATACTACATTTGCTTAAATATGGGGGGCAGAAAGAGATAGGAGCCATCATGGGACGATACATGGCTGCGGAATTGATAGAGTCCGGTTTCTTTCAGGGAATCGATGTGATAATTCCGATTCCGCTGCATGAGACGAAACAACGCATCCGTGGCTATAATCAGAGTGAATGGATAGCGCGGGGAATTGCTGCCGTGACTGGAATCCCCGTCGATACGGAAGCTGTTGTACGTCGGAAATATACGGAAACGCAAACGCGTAAATCTATTTTTGAACGTTGGGAGAATGTAGAGGGAATCTTCGAATTGCATCATGCTGAATCCTTGATTGGAAAACACGTGTTAATAGTGGATGATGTGTTGACAACGGGAGCGACTACCGTAGCATGTGCTTCCCGGATCATGGAAGTAGAGGGTATACGGATAAGTGTGCTGACATTAGCGGTAGCAGATTAAATGTATTCTCTTTAGTAGTACCGGATAATCGAAAAAATAGGGGGATATTCCTTTTGTGGAGTTTGAGGGTGTTAATCCTGAAGATTGTATCTGCATATTTGGAAGAAATGAAAAATGTTATCTTATATTACTTCGTAAACGA
>OLIY01002276.1_pt1 | contig 10461 bp, 13 predicted proteins | sample 1601431 | NCBI WGS metagenome assembly OLIY01 (sample SAMN04168659, study PRJEB22393) | human gut metagenome | biome: human gut microbiome; feature: stool | host: Homo sapiens | collected 2014-05-12
TTCCCTTCCCATAAGCCTGTCAATTTTTGGTAGTCTGCGAAATAATTCCTTTCTCCTGTTCAGAAAGCTTTCCTCTTCTTTATGGGCTTTCGAAGCATGCAGCTTCCTGTCACCTTTATCCATTATTTTTCTGTGCCTCAATCTGCTCCGCCAGATCATTCAGATACACCCAGCGATCCATTTTCTCTTCCAGCTGCTTCTCCGCCGCCTCTTTATCTGCCATGATCTCACGAAGCTTCACAGAATTGGTGGCATTGGCCTCCATATCCTTATCCAGCTTAAGTGTAGGGAAAACTTCCTTAAATGTCTTTGTCAAAATTATTCACCCCAATGGTCAAGCTCATATTTCAATGCGCCCAAAAGCTCGCTCTCAGGCACCTTTTTAAATACCTCACCGTGCTTTATGATAAGACCCTCGCCGATTCCTCCGGCCACGCCAAGATCTGCTTCCTTTGCTTCACCCGGTCCGTTTACCACACAGCCCATGACAGCAACCTTTATGTCAAGGTCATATCCTGAAACCATTGTCTCCACCTGATTTGCAAGCCCGATAAGATCTATCTGTGTGCGGCCGCAGGTAGGACATGAAACAACCTCTATGCCACCCTTTCTAAGACCCAGAGTTCTTAAAATGAGCTTGGCAGACTTTATTTCCTCGAGAGGGCTTCCAGTGAGAGATACACGTATTGTATCACCGATGCCCTGGTTTAGTATCAGTCCAAGTCCGATAGCAGACTTTATATTGCCGCTTATTATTGTACCTGCCTCTGTGATACCCACATGGAGCGGATGATTGGTTTTATCTGAAATAAGCTCATGTGCTTTAACACACATCATGACATCTGATGATTTGATGCTTATGACAAGATTGTCATACCCCATATCCTCTATGAGCTTTACCTTGTCCAGAGCACTCTCCACAAGTCCCTCTGCTGTCACACCATGATATTTCTCTACCAGGTCTTTTTCAAGAGAGCCACTGTTTACACCGACGCGGATAGGAATATTTCTCTCCTTTGCTACATCTACCACAGCCTTTACCCTTTCAGCGCTTCCTATGTTGCCGGGATTGATTCGGATTTTGTCGGCTCCGTTTTCAATCGCAGCTATTGCAAGTTTGTAATCAAAGTGTATATCCGCAACAAGCGGTATGCTGATTTGTTTCTTAATATCCTTAAGTGCCTTTGCAGCCTCTATCGTAGGCACAGCACACCGGATTATATCACAGCCTAAGTCTGTCAGTGCGTTTATCTGTGCAACTGTGTCAGCCACATTCTCAGTCTTTGTATTTGTCATTGACTGTATGAGAATCGGATTACCTCCACCGATTACTTTATTTCCGATTTTTACTATTTTTGTCTCCATGTGTATATCTCCAATCTGTTATAGAATCAGACTATTAGCTTTTTGATATCATTGAACATGACAACAACCATCAGAAGAAGTAAAAGCACTATGCCAACGAGATGCACATAGCCCTCCTTCTCAGGGTCTACTCTCTTTCTTCTTATGGCTTCAACTATCAAAAATACAAGTCTGCCACCATCAAGTGCCGGCAGTGGCAGCAGGTTCATCACACCGAGGTTTGCAGAAATCAGCACGCCCCAGTTTAGCATATTTAGTATGCCAAGCCATACTCCTGACATCGAAACTGCCTGCTCATAGGTGTCTCCCATGTTCTTTACAATGCCTACAGGTCCGCTTAAGTTATTTACAGATGCAGCCCCGGTACAGAGCATTTTAAGCCCCTCTATTGTTGTATAGATGTTGTATTTCACCTCGTAGCAGCTATAAAGCAGCGCCTTTCCAAAGCCGGGCTTTGTACGCTCTCCCGACACGTTAAAGCCGTACAGATACCTCTTTGTTGTCTCGTCATATTTAGGTTTCAATGTGGTGGTATGCTTTTTGCCATCCCTAAGGTAAGTCACATCAACTGTTTCACCTTCGTGAAGCATCGAGTAGAGGCTTATCTCGCGGTAAAAGTGTATATTCGTATTGTTCAGCTTTACAATCTCATCACCGGCCTTGATACCGGCCTCCTCAGCCGCATAGCCCTCAATAACACCGGCAAGCTTCGGACTGTCATAGCCTACAGAGCAGATAATAATAAGAGCAAAAATAAATGCCATGATAAAATTAAAAAACGGTCCCGCGAAAACAACGCTTATGCGCGCCCACACGGATTTGTTGTTGAATGCCCTGTCATCACCTGAGCTTTCATCTTCTCCCTCCATGATACATGCTCCACCAAACGGAAGCATCTTTATGGAGTATTTGGTCTCTCCACGCTGCACTCCAAAAAGAGTCGGTCCAAGTCCCAGACAAAATTCATTGACCTTTATGCCATTTGCTTTAGCAAGCCAGAAATGTCCGAGCTCGTGAAAAATTACTATGATGCTGAATAATATGATTGCAATAATAATACTAATAATGTTCAAAATTACCACCTTTTACTGATATAGTCATATGCGCACTGCTCTGTATCAAGTATCTCATCCACTGAAGGATTTTCAATAAATGCTGCATTTTCCATACATGCCTCGATTATATCGATTATTTCCAGATATTTAATCTTTTTATTCAAAAACAGTGCCACTGCTCTCTCGTTTGCAGCATTGAAGGCCGTAGGAATATTGCCTCCTGCCCTTGCAGCCTTCATGGCGAGAGCAAGCCCTTTAAAGGTATCAAGATCCGGTGCCTCAAAGGTCAGATTCTTAAGCTTAAAGAGATCAAGCCTGTCACCGGAAAGCGCAGGTCTGCTTGGATAATACAGTGCATACTGTATAGGTATACGCATATCAGGAGTACCAAGCTGTGCTATAACTGCTCCATCCGCATACTCAACAGCCGAGTGAATGACACTCTGAGGATGCACTACAACCTGAATCTGCGACAAATCGACATCAAAAAGCCATTTTGCTTCAATCACCTCAAGCCCTTTATTGACCATGGTTGATGAATCAATAGTGATTTTTTGACCCATTGACCAGTTAGGATGCTTTAGTGCGTCCTCCACCCTTATACTCTCAAGCTCAGAGAGCTTTCTGCCTCTGAACGGACCTCCGGATGCTGTCAGAAGAATTTTTTTAATTGGGTTCATTGAGTTCCCTTGCAGTGACTGGAAGATGGCACTGTGCTCACTATCCACCGGAAGTATGGACACGCCATATTCCTTTGCGAGCGGTATTATGATATGTCCTGCTGTAACGAGAGTCTCCTTATTTGCAAGTGCAATGGTCTTTTTTGCCTTTATTGCGGCAATTGTCGGGCGTATTCCAAGCATACCGACAATTGCGGTTACAACTATGTCACATGGCTCAATGGTGGCACATTTAATTAAACCGTCCATGCCATAACCAATCTCAATGTCTGTATCCGCAAGGCTTGTGCGAAGCTTTTTGGCATCGTTTTCATCACTTACACTGACAAACTGTGGCTTAAATTCCCTTGCCTGTTTCTCTATAAGGGAGAGATTTCTGCCACAGGAAAGTGCCATAACCTGCATATCGCCATGCTCTCTTATCACATCAAGTGTCTGTGTTCCGATAGAGCCGGTTGAACCAAGTATTGATATTTTTTTCATGATAATTCCTCGATTTATATTTTTCTCAGTGGTTCTGAATAGTTACCTTAGCGTTTTGTTTTCAATGGTTCTTAAATGTTACTTTTTAACTTAAAAAGAAGCTAGCCAGATAATAAATGATTGGTGCTGTGATAATCATGCTGTCAAAGCGGTCTAAAATACCACCATGTCCAGGTATCAGATGTCCGTAATCCTTGATATCATAATTACGCTTTATGGCTGATGCACACAAATCTCCAACCATTGAAATAAGGCCTGCAACAGCAGCTATAACAGCAAGTATAGCAATCTCTGTGGCGTCTATATTCATATGATTTCTGAATATAAAGCAGTATAAGGCTGTAAGAAGCGCACTGCCGAGCACACCACCTACTGCACCCTCTATAGACTTCTTTGGTGAAAGCTTTGGTGCCATTTTGTGCTTTCCAATCAGCACTCCGACGCAGTAGGCGCATGTATCACAGCCCCAAGAGCATAAAAATACCAAGAAGGCAAGGTAAAGTCCGTTGTTGAGTGTACGTATCTGGTAGACATATGAAAGCATTGTTCCTACATAAAACATACCAAAAAAGGCTGCCATGAGCTGCTTTGCATCATATTTCGGGTATGAAAGCACATACACGAACATCAGTACGATAAGAAAGCCCATGAAAAGCATCATTACATCAGGTATGAAGCTCCACCTTAAGTTGATGTAAAACAAAATCAAAGCAATATACGGTACAACCGATAAGAGCGATTTTTCAAATTTAAACACCCTGAAAAGCTCAAACATACCTATACACGAAATCAGAAGTGTTGAAAAAAGAAGCACCTCGTTTCCTGTTACTATAAGAAATATAGCGGCAATTACAAGAACTATACCACTAAGCAGTCTTGTCTTAAACATTATTTATCCTCCGTGTCGTTCGTTTCTTTTAATCCACCAAAGCGACGGTCTCTTTTATTATATGCATCTATAGCCTTTTTGAGTTCATTTTTATCAAATGCAGGCCACGGAACATCTGTAAAATAAAACTCAGCGTATGCAAGCTGCCAGAGCAGGTAGTTTGACAGGCGCTGCTCACCACTTGTGCGGATGAGTAAATCTGGATCCGGAAGCTCTTTTGTATCAAGATATGATGAGAAGGTATCTGCATCTATATCGTCAGCTGAAAGCTTTCCATCATCATGGTCAGCTATCATATGCTTTACAGCACGTATCATCTCATCTCGGCTTCCGTAATTAATTGCAATTGTCAGGTTAAGACCCGTATTTACTGATGAAACTTCTTCAAGGTTTCTTATTTTCTCCTGAAAATTCTCTGAAAGCCTGCTTATCTCACCAATTACGCGCACACGCATATTGTTTTTATTGGCAGTCTTTATACAGTTTTTAAGATAGCTTTCAAGAAGCTTCATTAGTGCAGCAACCTCAGACTCAGGGCGGTTCCAGTTTTCAGTGGAAAAGGCATAAAGTGTCAGATATTTAACGCCGAGGTCGTTTGGAGCCTTACATATATTCTCAACATTTTTGGCTCCTACTGTATGACCGTAGTTTCTTGGCATACCCTTACTTTTGGCCCAGCGGCCGTTTCCGTCCAGAATGATTGCTATATGTTCCGGAGTACTCATATTTTATTTCCTTTCATTTATGCATATTATATATTTACAATCATGACGCATCATTTATTTGCTGGTCACACAGTTAAGTGTGAACAGTAAAAACGGGAATAAGCAAATAAGGGACACGAATAACATGTCCCTTGTTTGTATACGTGATATAAATACTATACAGTAAGTATCTCTTTACATTTTGCATCAACCGCAGCGTCAACCTTTGCGACAAACTTGTCAGTAAGCTTTTGAGCGTCATCCTCGAGGCCTTTAATCTCATCCTCTGAAATGCCTTCCTCTTTGCCGGTCTTCTTGATGCTGTCGATTGCATCCCTTCTGATATTGCGGACAGCAACCTTAGCTTCCTCGCCCTTCTTCTTGATGTCCTTTGCAAGATCTTTACGTCTCTCCTCTGTGAGCTCAGGGAAAACAAGTCTGATAAGCTTTCCGTCGTTTGTAGGATTAATTCCGATGTCAGAGCAGTTTATTGCTTTCTCAATCTCCTTAACCATAGAAGCCTCCCATGGCTGAATCTGAATCATTCTTGGCTCAGGAACACTTACATTGGCTACACTCTGAATTGGTGAAGGGGTGCCATAATAATCTACACGAAGCTTGTCAAGAATATGTGGATTGGCTCTTCCTGCGCGGATGCCTGCATATTCTTCCTCGAGATTATTTAATGTTTTTTCCATTTTATCCTGAAAAGGGTTTAATCTTGAATCCATATTATCCTCCTGATATGCATTATATGTAATTTACTATACAGTAACCTTTGTACCGTTGAATTTGCCTGTAAGAGCATTTACAATGCTGTTTTCCTCATTGAGTCCGAATACATACATAGGCATCTTGTTCTCAAGGCACATGATAGACGCTGTGAGGTCAACTACTGCGAGCTTCTTCTCAACAACCTCTTCGATTGAAAGCTCATCATACTTCTTTGCAGCAGGATTGGTCTTTGGATCACTGTCATATACTCCGTCAATAGCCTTGGCAAGGTAAATACCATCTGCCTCAATCTCAATTGCACGAAGCACTGTGGCTGTATCTGTTGAGAAATAAGGATGGCCTGTACCACCTGCAAAAAAAACTACCATATCATGTGCAAAATACTTGTTTGCTCTATCCTTAGAGAAAAGCTTTGTCATGTTGCCACATTCAAACGGAGTGAGAACCGCTGTCTTCATTCCAACATATCTGAAAATCTCAGATACATAAATGCAGTTCATAACTGTAGCAAGCATACCAATCTGGTCAGCCTTTGTGCGGTCGATCGTCTCACTTGTTCTTCCTCTCCAGAAGTTTCCGCCACCGATAACAATACCTACCTGTGTACCTTTATCAACAATCTGTTTAACCTGTTTTGCAACCTCAATGACTGTAGCCTCATCAAAGCCGTGGTGCTTATCACCTGCAAGTGCCTCACCACTTAATTTTAATAATATTCTACTCATATTTATTTCTCCTCTAAAAGTCCATGAACATCGATATCGTCCTGTACATACCCTGATAAAACGTTATTGTTTGCTGTCTGGCTAATTCATTATCCTTTGAGTCCATATGCGTCCCCCGTTATGATTGGTTTTGTTTCCTCTTACTATTTTACCATATTTTTATATCTTGTAAAGATATAAAAATTCCGCAAAAGTTTAAAAGTTAAACTTTTGCGGAACAGCATTCGTTTAATCAGTATAAAGATACAGTTTAGACTCCAGCCATCTGGGCAGCAACCTCAGCAGCGAAATCTTCCTGCTTCTTCTCCATACCCTCACCTACCTCGAAACGAACCATCTCGGTGATTGTAAGATCCTTAGAAACTGACTCAAGATATTTTGCAACTGACTGCTTTCCATCCTCTGCCTTAACATATGTCTGGTCAAGGAGACAAATCTCTTTTAACTGCTTAGATACACGACCCTCAACTAAACCATTGAACATCTTCTCAGCCATGATAGACTCCTTGTCTGCCATTGCAAGCTCACCAAGCTTTGCCTTAGCAGCATCTGATAAGAAGTTCCATACATAGTTCATGTTGTTCTTGTGCTCGTTGAAGTTGTTGATATCATCATCGCTCCAAAGCTTCTCGTTAATAGCCTTGTCAATTAACTTATTAAGAATAGGCTTTGGAAGTGTTGTAGCATCATTTAATGCACTGTCAACAGTGATCTCTCTAAGCTTTGCAAGCTCTTCATCAGAGATATCGTTTCTGCTGATGTACTGTGGGTTCATAGCTGCAACCTGCATAGCAATATTTGTGATTGCTTCTTTAGCTGCATCATCTGCTGCACCATTTGCTGCAATGATAACGCCGATTCTTCCACCACCATGGATATAAGAAGTAACAACATCACCTGTAACCTTTGCAAATCTACGAACAGATAACTTCTCTCCGATTGTAGCTGTCTTCTCTACAAGAAGCTCGCTAAGTCCGTTTGTAGCAAGAAGAGCGTCGATATCCTCTCCATTTGCACCACCATTTAAGCCAGAAGCAAGTGCTGTATCTGCTACAGTCTGAACAAACTCCTGGAATGTCTCGTTCTTTGCAACGAAATCTGTCTCAGAGTTAACCTCTGCTACAACTGCAACGTTTCCGTTTACAGCAACACGTGCGATTCCCTCAGCGGCAATTCTGCTCTGCTTCTTTTCCATCTTAGCTGCACCGCTTTTTCTTAATACCTCAACAGCGGCATCCATATCACCGTTTGTCTCAGTTAAAGCCTTTTTGCAGTCCATCATACCTGCGCCTGTCATTTCACGCAGTTCTTTTACCATACCTGCTGTAATAGCCATTTGATTATCCTCCGATATTAATGTGTTTTATTCCTCAACTGTCTCGTCAGAAGCTTCCTCAGCAGTAACCTCTTCCTCAGCTCCCTGCTTTGCCTCGATAACAGCGTCTGCCATCTTAGATACGATTAATTTGACAGCTCTGATAGCATCATCGTTTCCTGGGATAACATAATCTAATTCTTCAGGATCACAGTTTGTGTCTACGATAGCAACAACAGGAATTCCAAGGATATGTGCTTCCTGGATAGCAATCTTTTCTTTTCTGGGATCTACTACAAACATAACATCGGGGATTCTTGTCATTTCTTTGATACCGCCGAGGTTCTTGTCAAGTTTTTCTTTTTCGCTTGACTTGGAGTTGACTCCATGTCTTATAATGACTTATATCAAAAAAAACAGGAGGAATTCTATGAAAGCCAAATATAAAAAAATCATCGCCTTTTCCCTGGCCGCTGCCGTCATCGCCGCCGTCAGTGCCTATACCTGGCTGCCGGGTACGAAGACCGTCGCCAGACAGGGCGTCAAGGCCACCAAAGCCGCGGCGGCCCACTACCTGTCGACGGATGCCGTCGATGCCTCGAACATCCGCCAGGTCATCACAGCCGACAGCACGACGTCGCGGACCTTCATGTGGCAGTCGGACTACACCGAAGAGAATCCTGTCGTCGAATACCGCCAAGCCGGCGACGACGATTCCCTCATGCAGCTTCCCGCTTCCAGTGACGCCTTCAGCGACGATGGCGTGACGACGTACATCCACACGGCGGCCGTCAGCGATCTAAAACCGGGTACGGCCTATGAATACCGCGTCGGTGCCGGCGACAAGCGCAGTGACTGGCAGTCCTTCCATACGGCCCAGGGCCATGACTTCAAGGCCCTCATCTTCCCGGATTCCCAGTCCAGCGACTACAGCGTCTGGGCCGCCACGGCCCAGCCTGCCTGGCAGCGCAACCAGGACGCCCAGTTCTTCATCAACATGGGCGACCTCGTCGATAACGGCCAGGACCACTACCAGTGGAACGCCTGGTTCGACGTCGTCGGCGACATGATCGCCCGCATCCCCGTCGTCCCCCTCCTGGGCAACCACGAAACGTATGACAAGGACTGGAAAGTCCGCATGCCCGAAGCCTACCTGCACCTCTTCGCCCTGCCCCGCATCGACAGGGAAAAATACCAGAACCAGTTCTACTCCTTCGACTACGGCGACGTCCACTTCGTCGTCCTCAACACGCAGTCCCAGGAACTGGCTGACTTCGAGCCCAGCCTCGACGAAGACGAAGTGGCCTGGTTCAAGGAAGACATGGCCAAGACGACGAAGAAATGGAAAATCGTCCTCATGCACAAGGACCCGCTCCAGTACGGCTTCGCCAACCGGCCCCAGCCCCGGGAAGAAGGCTTCTCGCCCGAAGGCCGGCTGTGGATGCCCCTCTTCGACCAGTACAGCGTCGATGCCGTCCTCTCGGCCCATCTCCACACCTACCGCGACCGGGGCCATATCAGGAACTTCCAGCGCGATGAATCGGGCCCGCTGTACCTCATCACCGGCGTCGCCGGCAACGTCCAGTATCCGGGATTGTGGAAACAGCACAGCCTCGACGAATACGTCGCACCCCAGCCGGAAACGGACAATTACATGACCCTGGAAGCGACGGACGACAGCCTGACCTTCCGCAGCTTCCTGCCCGACGGCCAACTCTTGGAGGAAAAAAGTATTTCCTCGCACAAATGAAAAAAAGTATGATATAATAGATGCAATCCGGAAGTTCCTTCAAAACGGTACGGATACGAATTGACAAGGAGGAATAAAAATAATGGCACAGATTACAAAAGACACGGGTATCATTGAAGCCGTTCAGAAATATCCGCAGATCATTGAAATCTTCCAGCAGTACGGCCTCGGCTGCATTGGCTGCATGGCTGCTCACTTTGAAACCATCGGCCAGGGCGCTGGTGCCCACGGCATCGACGTCGACGCACTCATTGCTGACCTCAATGACTGCATCGCTGCTAGCGGAAAATAAGGGTGGAAAAAAGCGTTGTCCTGACGGACAACGCTTTTTTAGTGGCTCGTGGTTAGTGGTTCGTGGCTCGTGGCTCCCCTCATAGGGGAGCTGGCCGCCGAAAGCGGCCTGAGAGGTTGTTTTTGACCAAGAAAAAGGACCCTCGCACGATGGCAGAAACCGTCATGCGAGGGTCCTTTTGCGGCCGGCGGCCTGCATTATTCGTCATAATCCGTGGCGCCCTACACGCGGACCGCGGACTGCGAACTGCGGCCTGCGGAACGCCCAAGGGGCGTTCCTACCCTTGATGGCTGACTTCGTGGCCGCCACCCAGGTGTTCCGGATAGCCGCGCTGAGCAAAGTCGGCAGCTGCCGTGAAGAGGATGTCTGTCGACGAGTTGAGGGCCGTTTCGGTCGAGTCCTGGAGGACGCCGATGATGAAGCCGACGCCGACGACCTGCATGGCGATATCATTGGAGATACCGAAGA
>OLIY01002278.1_pt1 | contig 10452 bp, 5 predicted proteins | sample 1601431 | NCBI WGS metagenome assembly OLIY01 (sample SAMN04168659, study PRJEB22393) | human gut metagenome | biome: human gut microbiome; feature: stool | host: Homo sapiens | collected 2014-05-12
CAAAGAAATGCGTTCTTCACGACCATTGTGTGTTAGCACCACGTTGCGCCAGTCAGCGGTGTCGGTCAGGCCACCTGCGGCGTTGATAGCGTCGAGAATGGTCAGAGGCACGTTGGTAATGGCCTGTTGACCGGATTTATTCACCTGACCGGAGATATAGGCTTTTTGCGAGCGGAAGGCGGCGATATTAACGTCCACCTGCGGGTCAGCGATATACGTTGCTAAGCGCCCGGTAATATCACTGCGGATTTCGGCGAGCGTTTTCCCCACGACGTGAACCTTGCCGATATACGGGTAGAACATGGTGCCGTCAGGCTGTACCCAGTTGCCGGTGTCGCTGGAGCTGCGGTACTGACCGGCTGGCGTGGTGAGTTCCGGGTGATCCCAGACGGTGACATTAAGAACGTCCCCCGGCCCGACGCGATACTGGTAATTCGCGATCTCACTTTCCAGCGTCATATTGGGGCGCGCTACGTTGGGTCGTGGGCGTAATTGATCAATCAGGCGCGGGGTTAACGGATAAACATTCACCATTTTGTCGAGGTCGAAATCAGCGTCCTGCTGTTTGATGACGTCTTTCCCCATCGTCGACATATTGCTGCCCGGAAGTACTGTGCAACCGCTTATCAAGGTTACTGACACCAATAATGGCATCAATTTCATTTTGGATTTCATCATTGTTTATTTATCACTTTGGCAGAGTAATTATCCTGTGCACTATTAATAGCAATGTCGCCATGCACATTTACCTTGCAGTTAATTGAATAAAAATTTAACTGGCATCAGTCCTAAAAAAATTGATTTCATCCGCAGGCTATTGACAGAATAATTCAGACTGGTCTTTCAGGCACCCAGACACGCTACCGCCCCTGGCTTTTTAGCTACCAATACACTGATTTAGCTTAATTTTTCAAACCCTCTCTGCATACAGTCGTTGATGAGAAAGGGTTATTGCGGAAATTAATTTCCGAATATAAGGTGGCATTATGGTAATTGAATATTGGCTTCCAATAATGCAGGAGGAAGTGTTACAGCTAACGGAATAGCAGGCAAGGTAACAATTCGGCAATTGGCTATTTTTAAGAATTATATTAAGTGTCATTCAATATGGTTTTTAGGAGTTTCTTTAGGTTGACAATATTTAATATGGCGTCTCCACATGCGATATTTCTTAAATGACGTTTTATTATTACCACTTATAATTCGGGGATAATGTGAGGTTATAACCCTCAAATAATATGAGATAAATAGTGCTGCAACATTGCATTTTTGCCCCGATTTATCCATGATCGAATTGTGACATTTGTCATACAACGAATAGGTTTTGTACTTACTATGGAATGGATTGCCGATCCGTCTATCTGGGCTGGATTAATCACGCTGATTGTGATCGAACTGGTCCTCGGCATTGATAACCTGGTCTTTATTGCCATCCTCGCCGAAAAACTACCGCCTAAGCAGCGCGACCGCGCACGGGTTACCGGGCTCCTGCTGGCGATGTTAATGCGCCTCTTCCTGCTGTTCAAAGCCACGATGGAGTTGAACGAACGGCTGGAAGGGAAAGACAGCAATAACCCCACACAACGCAAAGGTGCGAAGTTCTGGGGGGTGGTGACACAAATTGTGGTGCTGGACGCCATCTTCTCACTCGACTCGGTGATTACCGCCGTCGGGATGGTCGACCATTTACTGGTCATGATGGCCGCCGTGGTTATCGCTATCAGCCTGATGTTGATGGCCAGCAAGCCGTTAACCCAGTTTGTTAACAGTCACCCGACGATCGTTATTCTCTGCTTAAGCTTCCTGTTGATGATTGGCTTTAGCCTGGTGGCGGAAGGTTTCGGCTTCGTCATTCCGAAAGGCTACCTGTACGCTGCCATTGGTTTCTCGGTGATGATCGAGGCGCTCAATCAGTTGGCTATCTTTAACCGGCGACGTTTTCTTTCCGCTAACCAGACACTGCGCCAGCGGACTACCGAAGCGGTAATGCGCCTGCTTAGCGGGCAAAAAGAAGATGCGGAACTGGACGCCGAAACCGCGTCCATGCTGGTGGATCATGGTAACCAGCAGATCTTTAATCCGCAGGAACGGCGGATGATTGAGCGGGTACTTAATCTTAACCAGCGTACCGTCAGCAGCATTATGACGTCGCGCCACGATATTGAGCATATCGATCTCAACGCGCCGGAAGATGAGATCCGCCAGTTACTGGAGCGAAATCAGCATACGCGGCTTGTCGTTACTGATGGCGATGACGCAGAAGATTTGCTCGGTGTTGTTCACGTTATCGACCTGTTACAACAGTCACTGCGCGGCGAACCGCTCAACCTGCGGGTGTTGATTCGCCAGCCGCTGGTGTTCCCGGAAACCTTGCCGTTGTTACCTGCCCTGGAGCAGTTCCGTAATGCCCGCACACACTTTGCTTTTGTGGTGGATGAGTTTGGCTCGGTGGAAGGGATTGTGACATTAAGTGACGTCACTGAAACCATTGCCGGTAACTTACCGAACGAAGTGGAAGAGATCGACGCCCGCCATGATATTCAGAAGAATGCGGACGGTTCCTGGACGGCGAATGGTCATATGCCGCTGGAAGATCTGGTGCAATATGTGCCGTTGCCGCTGGATGAAAAACGTGAATATCACACCATTGCCGGGCTATTGATGGAATATTTGCAACGTATTCCAAAACCTGGCGAAGAAGTTCAGGTGGGGAATTATTTGCTTAAAACGTTGCAGGTGGAAAGCCATCGCGTGCAGAAGGTGCAGATTATTCCGCTGCGTAAGGATGGCGAGATGGAGTACGAGGTGTGATGGTATCGGCCATTTTACCCAATGCTGCGTAACGCCTTATAACTTCAGCAATGAAGCGTTGTCTGTGGTACATGGACATCACAGCGGGGGTGTGGGTCCGGCTGTAAATCGCCGAATCGTTTCCTGTAGGCCGGGGCAGCCCACATGGATGTGGGCTGAGGGCGCGTTTTACAGGGATGTTACCTCGCGCCCGTACCCGATAGCCGAAAGGAATAAGATGAGGGAACCGCGCCAGCGGCGATTTACCGCCGGGAGCCCGGGTTGCCAGGGTGGTGGCGATTGAGCCACCCTGGCACGTTCACCGGCTTGAGCGTTCCATAGTAGCGAGGAACATCAAGTGAACGGAACAGCCTTCGATCTTACATATTCAGAATATAATGGTGCCGCCACGAACGCCTGATGCGACGCTTTACGCGTCTTATCAGGCCTACAGGACAGCTCACCTGGTAACCTACATCTTCTCCAGCAACTTCTTCACATCTTTGCCATTGCGGGAATCTTTATTCATCCTGTAGATGTTTACGCAGTAACTGATCCACTTGCAGGCTGTAATTAAGTTGCTGCCAGTTGCCATAAACCCGCAGCGGTACTGGCGTTTCTTTGAGGAAATCAATCAGTTTGCTTTCCCCGTTCCAGCCACCCACGACCCGAATATCAAACTGGGTGTCGCAGGTTTGATCTGCCAGATTCAACATGCCTTCCCCTGTCAGCGCCAGCACAGGCGATTGACCTTGCATGTCGTTTAACGTCACGACGCCATCCTTCAACGTCAAATCGGTGGTAAAGCGGTCAAGACGCGTCACGTTATCGAAGTTTTCAGCGGCCTTCACATCACCACCATTACGTTCTACCGCTTGCTGAATCATCTGCTGGAAGTTCATCCCTTCCATGCGTGTGTCGGTCATTTCGACATGTGCCTGTCCTTGCCAGTTGTGGCGGAATGCGTCGGCATCTATGTCAGCACCGGAGAAATCACCAGCCAGTGACATCTTTCCGGTCAACGAAATCGGATAGTTAAACGCCTTCAGAATGGTGCCAATCTCAACGTTTTCCAGCCGTGGCTGGAAGTTTATCCGCGGATTTATTGATGTCGCGTCCAACGTGCCCGGCAGTGAAACCTGTCCACCGTTAAGTTTGCCCTGCAGTTGAGTAATTTCCAGCAAACCCGACTTGTTGGTCATTTGCGTGGCAACATCTGTAAAATTCATTCCGCGCCAGCGCACGTTACTGGCCTGCAACAAAATATCAGCCGTAAAGCCTTGCAGTCCCTGATAGGCCGGTTCATCAATACGCGAAGAAATGACCGGGCGCGGCAACGTTGATTGGCTCTGCCCTTGCTGCGCGGCACCGTTCTCACCGTTCGCTGTTTCATTAAGGGGGATGAGGTTGTCAAGATTCAGTTGCGGGAATTGCAGTCTCAGCTGCCATTCCGGTTTCTCTGTCAACGTGACCTGTGCTTGCCCGCTCAGCGTACTGTCATTGGCGGTCAAACTAATTTGGTTAAATGAAAGGCGTTTATGTGACTCCTGCCACTGGACCTGGAAACTCCCCTGCCCCTGAATACCTTGTTTTGGTAAATCGGCACCCTGCAACTGCCAGTTAATTTGTTCAATAGCCGCCGTTAAATCATGCGGATAATCAGAAGCATCTACTGTACCGTTAAGGGATATCGTGAGATCGCGCTGATCGCGATTAACCCGCCCGGAGAACTCAAATGAGCCACGATGTTGGGGATCTTGTTCCATTTGCAGGCGGATATTGCGGATTGTCACCTGCTCGTCATCTTCATGCTGGAACACCAGAACGCTGTCCGCCACCTTAAGACTGGATATATCAAACGACCATCCGCGATCGTCTGACAGATCCGGCAAGGTATTGTCGCGCGGTGCAACCGGAGCGTCTTCACTGCGCACCGCTTCCGTCTGCGGCGTCAGTTGGATCACTGCCCCTTTTAGCATCACCTGCTTAACGCTCAGTTGATGACTCAGTAGTGGTAAAAGCGCCACGTCCAGACGCATGTTGTCGGCGCGAACCAGTGGCTGGCTTGCGCCCTGGGCGGTGAGAGACATTCGCCCGGAGAGGATACTAAGCTGCGGCCAGACGTGCCAACGCAGTGGCCCGTCGAGCTGCAATTGATAACCGCTACGTGCAGCAACTTGCTTGACCATATAGTCGCGGAAATCATTCGGATTCACCAGCAACACTAACGCAGATAACCCGGCCACCAGCACGACCAGGAGTATCATCAGCGTCGTCAGAAATCGTCTCATGGTATCCTCAATGGGCCTGAATTAGTCTTTATCGATTCGGCTGGCTACCGCGCCCTGCTGGTTGCGATATTTCGCATCTTCACGGCGGTTGTAAGGTCGCGCCGCCGGGCCGGAGAGCGGCTCAAAGCTCAGCGCACCAATTAACATGCCCGGACGCAGCGCCAGCGGCAGCTTACCGGAGTTGTAAAACTCCAGCACAATGCAGCCAGACCAGCCCGGATCGATACGGTGCGCGGTGACGTGCACCATCAGCCCCAGACGCGCCAGTGAAGAACGCCCGTCCAGCCAGCCCACCAGATCGGCTGGCAGCGTCACCGACTCCAGCGTCACCGCCAGCGCCAGCTCTCCTGGGTGAAGATAAAACGCCTCGCCCTCGTCGAGCACGATTTCATCGCTCATCACGCGGTCAAGCGCGGCGCTCACTTCATCTTTAGGACCGCTCAGATCGATAAACGCTGCCGTGTGACCACGGAAGGTACGAAATTTATTGCCCAGGCGCACATCCACCGTCGCGCCGTTAATACGCTCCACTGGCGGACGTGGGTTGATCGACAAACGGCCTTCATCAAGCCAGGCTTCAATATCTCGGTCACACAGACGCATGGCATTTTCTCCTTTCGAGCATCACTCCCTTAACGCCAATTACGTCAAGGGCATACCAGGTTATCACTGAACGGTACACAATTTATCAAGCTTATTCAAAGAACTGACTTATTTTCGCTTTCAATATATCGATCGCGATGCGGTTTTTCCCGCCGCGCGGCACGATAATGTCCGCATATTGTTTAGAAGGCTCAATGAATTGCAGGAACATCGGACGCACGGTTTTTTGATATTGCGCCATCACTGAATCCATTGAACGCCCACGCTCGTTAACGTCACGCTTGATGCGGCGCATCAGACAGATATCCAGCGGGGTATCAACGAAAATGGAGAAGTTAAGTTCGTCACGTAAACGCGCATCCGTCAGCAACAAAATGCCTTCGAGAATGATGACCTTCTTCGGCTCAACCGTCACCGTTTCTTTCATACGCGTATGTTCAACATAGCTGTAAACCGGCAGGTCAATTGCCGAGCCGCGTTTCAACGCTTGTAAATGCTCAAGCAGCAGGCTGTGATCCATCGCGCTGGGATGGTCGTAGTTGGTCTTAACACGTTCTTCCATCGACAGATGGCTTTGATCTTTGTAATAGCAGTCTTCGGGAATTACGCCGATGTGTTCATCACCGACTTGCTCACGTAATTCACGATAAAGGGTACTGGCAATAAGACTCTTGCCGGAAGCCGATGCGCCAGCGATACCGATAATGACGCACTGATGAGACTGATCAGTCATATATTTAGCGACCTGATTAACCTGGATGTTAGGAAGGGGGCGACGAAGCGCCAAACGCGGCAATTATAGGGATTTCATCCGCCTGATACCAGTCGAATAGCGTTGCCGCGCGCTCAGAGTTAATTGTTGACGAATAATTCCCGGTGGCAAATTACGTTGATCAGTTTTATACAAGGTAAAAAATGTTATACGCAGTTGCGCAAATTATCTGCCTTTACGTCACTTTATGAGCAATTCGCATATAAAATGTAAAACTTTTGTTCTAGCATGAACACAGAAACGAATACTGACGACCTGGCCTTGCGGATAAAGCGGTAATGAGCAAACAATCACAGCATGTATTAATTGCCCTGCCCCACCCGCTGCTTCACCTGGTCAGTTTAGGTTTAGTCTCGTTTATCTTCACCCTTTTCTCACTTGAGCTTTCGCAGTTTGGCACCCAACTCGCCCCACTGTGGTTCCCGACGTCCATCATGATGGTGGCGTTTTATCGCCATGCCGGGCGCATGTGGCCGGGAATTGCGCTGAGCTGCTCGCTGGGAAATATCGCCGCATCCATCCTGCTTTTTTCCACCAGCTCGCTGAACATGACCTGGACGACCATCAATATTGTTGAAGCCGTGGTCGGGGCAGTGCTGCTACGTAAATTGCTGCCGTGGTATAACCCCTTGCAAAATCTGGCTGACTGGCTGCGTCTGGCACTCGGCAGCGCCATTATTCCGCCTCTGTTGGGGGGTGTTCTGGTTGTCCTGCTGACGCCCGGAGACGATCCTCTCAGGGCATTTTTGATATGGGTACTGTCAGAATCCATCGGCGCTCTGGCACTGGTGCCGCTGGGATTGTTATTTAAACCACACTATCTGCTGCGCCATCGCAACCCAAGGTTGCTTTTTGAGTCGCTGCTCACGTTAGCTATCACGCTGACGTTAAGCTGGCTTTCGATGCTGTATCTGCCGTGGCCTTTTACTTTCATTATTGTGCTGTTGATGTGGAGCGCCGTGCGCCTGCCACGAATGGAAGCCTTTTTGATCTTCCTTACCACAGTGATGATGGTATCGCTGATGATGGCCGCGGATCCCTCTCTGCTTGCTACGCCGCGTACGTACCTGATGAGTCATATGCCGTGGCTACCGTTTTTGCTGATCCTGCTGCCCGCCAACATCATGACCATGGTGATGTATGCCTTTCGTGCGGAACGCAAACACATTTCCGAAAGCGAAACCCGCTTTCGGAACGCGATGGAATATTCCGCTATCGGCATGGCATTAGTGGGCACCGAGGGACAATGGCTGCAATCCAACAAAGCGCTCTGCCAGTTTCTCGGTTACAGTCAGGAAGAACTGCGCGGACTCACCTTTCAGCAACTGACCTGGCCGGAGGATCTCAATAAAGATCTGCAACAGGTTGAAAAGCTGATAAGCGGTGAAATAAACACCTATTCAATGGAAAAACGCTACTACAACCGCAATGGCGATGTTGTCTGGGCGTTGCTTGCCGTCTCACTGGTGCGCCACACGGATGGCACGCCGCTCTATTTTATCGCTCAGATTGAAGACATTAACGAGCTAAAACGCACCGAACAGGTGAACCAGCAACTGATGGAGCGCATCACGCTGGCCAACGAAGCGGGCGGGATTGGCATCTGGGAGTGGGAGCTAAAGCCGAATATTTTTAGCTGGGATAAGCGGATGTTCGAGCTGTATGAAATTCCTCCGCATATCAAACCGAACTGGCAGGTGTGGTACGAGTGCGTGCTGCCGGAAGATCGCCAGCACGCCGAAAAAGTGATTCGCGATTCATTGCAATCGCGCTCTCCCTTTAAACTGGAATTTCGCATTACCGTGAAAGACGGCATTCGCCATATCCGCGCCCTCGCTAACCGGGTACTGAATAAAGAAGGCGAAGTCGAACGCCTGCTCGGCATTAATATGGATATGACCGAGGTTAAACAGCTTAACGAGGCATTGTTTCAGGAAAAAGAGCGCCTGCACATTACGCTGGATTCCATCGGTGAAGCCGTGGTCTGTATTGATATGGCGATGAAAATTACCTTTATGAATCCGGTGGCGGAGAAGATGAGCGGCTGGACGCAGGAAGAAGCGTTAGGTGTTCCGCTCCTGACGGTGTTGCATATTACTTTTGGCGACAACGGACCATTAATGGAGAACATTTACAGTGCCGACACCTCACGTTCCGCGATTGAACAAGATGTGGTGTTGCACTGCCGGAGCGGCGGCAGCTACGACGTGCATTACAGTATTACGCCGTTAAGTACTCTGGACGGCAGCAATATTGGTTCGGTTCTGGTGATTCAGGACGTCACCGAATCGCGCAAAATGCTGCGCCAGCTGAGCTACAGCGCCTCCCATGATGCACTGACGCATCTCGCCAATCGCGCCAGTTTTGAGAAGCAACTGCGTATCCTGCTGCAAACGGTAAACAGTACGCACCAGCGACATGCCCTGGTGTTTATCGATCTTGATCGCTTTAAAGCGGTGAATGACAGCGCCGGGCACGCCGCTGGCGACGCTTTACTGCGCGAACTGGCGTCATTGATGCTGAGTATGCTGCGCTCCAGCGACGTGCTGGCGCGACTCGGTGGCGATGAATTTGGTCTGCTGCTGCCAGATTGTAATGTCGAAAGTGCGCGTTTTATCGCTACACGCATTATCAGCGCCGTGAATGACTATCACTTTATCTGGGAAGGACGTGTACATCGGGTAGGTGCCAGTGCAGGGATTACCTTGATTGATGACAACAATCATCAGGCGGCTGAAGTGATGTCGCAGGCTGATATCGCCTGTTATGCCTCCAAAAATGGTGGACGGGGCCGGGTGACGATTTACGAACCGCAGCAAGTTGCCGCACATAGCGAACGGGCTGTGATGTCGCTTGATGAACAGTGGCGGATGATTAAAGAGAATCAGTTGATGATGATCGCCCACGGTGTCGCTTCGCCGCGGATCCCGCAAGCGCGTAATTTGTGGCTGATTTCACTTAAGCTCTGGAGTTGCGAAGGCGAGATTATTGATGAACAAACATTTCGTCGTAGCTTCAGCGATCCGGCACTTAGCCATGCTCTTGACCGACGGGTATTCCACGATTTTTTCCAGCAGGCCGCAAAAGCGATTGCCAGTAAAGGCTTAAGCATCGCCCTCCCCCTTTCCGTTGCCGGTTTGAGTAGCGCCACGCTGGTGAATGAACTAATTGAGCTGCTGGAAAATAGCCCTCTACCACCACGGTTATTACATCTGATTATTCCGGCAGACGCGATTTTAGATCACGCAGAAAGCGTGCAAAAACTGCGGCTGGCGGGATGTCGGATCGTATTCAGTCAGGTGGGCCGCGATCTGCAAATCTTCAACTCGCTGAAAGCGAATATGGCAGATTACCTGCTACTTGATGGTGAGTTATGCGCCAACGTGCAGGGAAATTTGATGGATGAGATGCTGATTACGATCATTCAGGGGCACGCTCAGCGGCTCGGGATGAAGACCATCGCCGGGCCAGTCGTTTTACCCTTAGTGATGGATACGCTTTCTGGCATCGGCGTCGATCTGATTTATGGCGATGTGATTGCCGATGCCCAACCGCTGGATTTGCTGGTAAATAGCAGTTATTTCGCGATTAACTAAGGGAGCGTTTGCCCATTGCCTGATGCGACGCTAACGCGTCTTATCAGGCCTACAAATCGCTCATTCCCCAGGCCGGATAAGGCGCTCGCACCGCATCCGGCAACCAACGTCATGCTTCGTCTGGTTGCCAGCCTTCCGTATACCAGATATGCAACAGCGCATAAGAACGCCAGGGCTTCCAGCGTTCGGCATAACGGCGGATTTGTGCCGGTGTCATTCCCGGAAATCGCTGTTTAATCAGATAATCATCCGGCAGGAAAACATCTTTCGCCTGCCAGCCACGTAAGGCGAAATAATTCGCCGTCCAGCGCCCGATACCCGGAAAAGTTTGCAGCGTTTTCATCGCTTGTTCTACGTCGCCCGGTATTGTCATTGGTAAGGTGCCCTCCAGCGCCGCATT
>OLIY01002293.1_pt1 | contig 10373 bp, 11 predicted proteins | sample 1601431 | NCBI WGS metagenome assembly OLIY01 (sample SAMN04168659, study PRJEB22393) | human gut metagenome | biome: human gut microbiome; feature: stool | host: Homo sapiens | collected 2014-05-12
GCGAAGAGAAAGCACAGGAGAGTTTTTGGCTGAAGGTACGGTGGAAGGTATCCACTCCTGTCTGTGCGGTATTCTGTCTGACGCGGTGGAAGCGGGATACCTCACCCACAATCCCGCTTGGCGCGCCTACAAGAAGAAGGGCATCACCAAGGAGCGGCCGGTGGCGGATGAGGAAACAGTGCAAAGGCTTATCACAGCGCTGGAAGGCCAGAGCCTGAAATACGAGGTCTATTTCAAGCTGATCCTCGCCACGGGCATGCGGAGGGGCGAGGCCTGCGGCCTGCGGTGGTCGGACATCGACTGGCGCCAGCGGGCGCTGCATATCCGGCGCAATGTAGTAAAGCTGAGCGGCCAGCCGATCCTGGTGAAAGAACCAAAGACCCGTGCGGGGGTACGGGTGGTATATCTGTCGAAAGAACTCTGCAAACTGCTTCGTGTCTGGCAAAAAGAAAGTGCGTGGGAGAAAAAACAGCGTGGTAGAGGGGGACTGGAGGAAGAGGACTATCTGTTCCGGCAGCCCGGCGGGGATTCGAGGGTGCCGGGTACATTCACATTCCGGTTCAAAAAGATTCTGCAAGAGGGCGATTTGCCGGACAATTTGAACGTGCACAGCCTGCGGCACACCAACGCAAGCTTGCTGATAGCCGCCCATGTTCCTGTTACGGCGGTGTCGGGCCGTCTGGGTCACGCCAAGACCAGCACCACAACAGATATCTATGCCGGGTTCATCCGGTCGGCGGACGCTGCTGCATCGGATGCCCTGACAGATGTGTTTACCCGGATTCGGGACGAAAACCACGCATAAAAACAGAGCAGCCCACAGGGGGCGGGGATGATTCCGCCGGGCCTGTGGGCTGCTTTCTCTATGATGGGCTGTGTGTTGTCCTGTTTATCGGATGCAAGGCGCACCGGAATGTGCCTTATTTGTGCCTTATCTGTCGCAAACAATTGGAAATGAATACGCACGAACGCGAATAAAAATGACGATGATTCTATATAAAACGGAACAAACGCAAACGGTCGTTTCCCAATTGGCTCATTCTTTTAATCAGAGGGCCAGGGATTCGAGTTCCCTCGAGCGCACCAAAGAAAAAGCCATGATTCATCGTTCAAAAGACGGTTTGAATCGTGGCTTTTCTTTTTGCTTTATTGAACTTTTCTGGCCGGATTTTGCGACATTTTTGCGACAGATACAAAAATGTGAGAGCAAGAGCCGTGGACAATGAACGAACCATCAAATAAAATCAGGCCGGTGAAAAGTGAAATTTGGAACAAAAATTGTGATGGAACACGGTGGCCTTATGGTGGTCAGTGCTCCTTTTTTTGGTAGTCTGGGATTTTAGACAGTTCATTAGCATGACGGAGGACTGCAGTTTGACCTGTAGCGTTCATCTTTTTCAAAATATGACCAATCTCTTGTACGATTTTTTCTTGCTGAGACCAGTCTTCTTTGTCATTAAAATCTATACGGTTGTTATCTAGTCCAAGTTCCGCACGTAATTGCTCTTTAGAAACATGGTTTTTGGGAGCGATTTCATCCAAAGCGTCCAAAGTCCATTTCCTTTTACATGTGGATGTTACAAATCCACCGCAGAACTCAGCATCTTCTTTCTTGACCTGTAAAATTTCCAGTAGCTCCTGTATGGCATTTTGTATCCTATTTGCTGTAGACCCAAACTGTTCGATATAGGACAGTCTCTCGTTTCCATCCATTAAATCGAGAGGGTCTATGTCCAGGGCCTCGGCTATCCGTTCAAGGGTCTCTGTTTTTGGATTTCTTGTGCCATTTTCCCACTGCGCAACATTGACGTGGGTGATTCCAAGAGCCTTCGCAAGATCTCCCTGGGTCCAGTTCTTTCTCTTTCTTGCTTGCCGGATTAACTCCCCATTACTCATCGTTGTTTCTCCCTCTGAAGATAAAACTAAATGTAAAACGGTATGATTCTGATATTTGCTTACATTTTTAAGGCCAAAACCATACCGGAAAATCTTTTTTAATTTAATGAAATTGAAACTTGACGACAAAACAGGCCTGTGCTACAATGATATCGAAGGAAGCAATCTGGTCGGACAGCTGCGGTCTCAATCACCGCTGTTCGGCTCCCGATGCATACCTTTAATAAAACGGGAGGTTCAAAACCATGACGAACACAATCGAGTACCCCATCCACTACCCCACCATGGCTACGGTGAAAGAAGCCGCAGCTCGGTTTGGGGTTTCACCCGCTTACGTCCGCAAACTTTGCCGGATGGGTAAAATTCGCTATACCATTATATCATCGCGCAAGTGGCTGGTCAACGTGGACACGCTGGCAGAGTACTTTACGCAGGGTGATCCGGTCGAACAGGAACCGCAGGTCGTCAACGGGGTCCGCCGCATCATTTCTTAATAAGGAAGGAGGGTGATTCTCGTGGCTCAGGTTACGAGACGAGAGAAGAAGGATGGGACAGTTTCCTATACCATCCGGGTGTACAGTGGCCGAACTCAGTCAGACAAGGTCATCACCCGGTGCAAGACCGTAACGCCGCCCGCCGGGATGGGCAAGAAGAAAGCCGAGAAGTGGGTGCAGGAGCAGGCGATGCTGTTTGAACAGCAAGTCACGAACGGCATGGCACTGGACTCGGATATGCTGCTGGACGATCTCATTGACCGGTGGTTTGAGGAGTACGCCAACAAGCATCTCAAGCCCAAGACCTTGTACGATTATAAAAGGATGAGACCAAGGATCACCGCCGGTCTGGGGCACCTGAAGGTGTCCAAAATAAAACCAGCGCACCTGATGGCGTTCTACGATAATCTCGAAGAGAAGGGCATCCGGCAGGACAGTTCTTTTACGGCGACCGCTGCTCTGCTCAAGTTGCTGCCGCATGGAACACGTGGAGCACTGGCAAAAGAAGCCGGAGTGGGTCAGGATACAATGAGGATGGTCTATGCGGGCAAGGGTGTCAGCAAACGAACTGCCGAAAAGGTATCTGCCGCAGTGGGACTGGCTGTTTCCAGAGCTTTCAACGAGCACCCGAAAAAAGGTGGAAAACTGAACAGCAACAGCGTCCTGCACTATCACGCCATGCTGTCCAGTGTATTCCGGAAAGGGGTTCAGTGGGGGCTGATCAACGAAAATCCCTGCGCACGAGCAGAACGTCCGAAAGCTTCAGAAATTGATGTGGAGACGCTGGACGAAGAGGACATCGCCAGGCTTTTGGAGGCGCTTGCTGGTGCACATTTTAGTGTGATCACACAGCTGGCCTTGCTGACGGGTGCCAGAAGAGGCGAAATCTGCGGATTGCGCTGGTCGGACATCGATTTCGAAAAGGGGACATTGTCCATTAAACGGACGGTGCAGTTCATCCCCGCAGAAGGAATCGTATTCACATCACCCAAGACCAAGCGTTCCCGGCGGTACATCCGCATCGGCGCAGACTGCCTGGAACTTCTGAAGGAGTACCGACAGCACCAAATTCAGGAGAGGCTTCGAATCGGGTCCAAGTGGGCACGGAAAGTGACGATTGAAAATGGCAAGGTCGTAGACAATGACATGCTCTTTACCAGATGGAATGGGGAACCGCTGGACCCGGAAACGGTCTCAACATGGTTTCCGCGTTTTTTGGAAGAGCACGGTCTCCCCGCAGTCCACTTCCACAGCCTGCGTCATACCAACGCCAGCTTGCTGATTGCGGCTCATGTACCAATCACAACGGTTTCGGGTCGGTTGGGCCATGCACAAACATCCACGACCTTGAACTTCTATGCGTCAGCCATCCAAAGTGCTGATGCAGCTGCTGCCGATGCGCTGGAAGGTGTCATCAAGATTCGGGAAAAAGCTCATGCATGAGGTCTTTAAAGTTTACCACTTGAAATTAGTTAAAACTAACTGCTGGGGTTATATTCAGGAGGATATTGTAGGATGAGTGGAATGTAGGGTAAAGGACGTGCTCCGCCGGGAGTATAGCTGACTTTGAAAATATCGCCCTTGTGGGGCAACGAAATGATAAAGGAGTACGATTATGTTAGATGTGTATTTTGGCAATATGGACGGTGTGGAGGTTCATGCTGAAACTCCCGAGGAGGAGCAGGAGGTGGCATTCATTCTGAATAGCGCTCTGTCCGGAAAGACAACATTCTTAGGTGGGTGCCTCTGTCCCAGCGAAGCGGATTCTACGGTGAGCAAGGGCTTCCGGCTGATGCTGAGCGAAGGGACGGATTTGTATGTTACACCGGCGCTGGATGTGGACGGTACACCCGCGCTGGAAATTTGCTGCACTACAGCGAATGAGGAACAGCAAGAAGCGGATGAACCGGCGTATACGATGGAACTTGGAATTGAACCAGCCAAGGAGCACTATACGCTGCGTGACTATATCGCCGTAATGTACCGATTTATCTGGAACCTGACAGACAACGAGTTGATGTTGATGGGGCACAATAAAAAAGAAGGCAAGAATCGGCTTGGTTTGGGAATCGAAATGATCGATATGCTGGCAGATTACAGTGAGGAAGCGGCAGAAGAAGAATTCTGGGACTTTATGGATACCAATTTTCCGGGAGTGAAACTTCCCCTTGAAGCTGAACACCGTAAGCCGTCCAGATGGAACCTGTTATGGAGCAAGTGATGATAGAAAAGGCAATTGTAAAGGAGAGTTACTATGGAATACAACTATAATAATACGATGACTATCAGCACATCTGGCCCTAAGAATGAAATGAATGCTCGGTGGGCGCTGCAAAATACGTTGGAAGGAAAAGCTTTGGTGTATAACGAGTGCATCAAACCCCTTGTTGGCAACAGGCCGCTTTGTGAAGGTGTGACCTTGCGGTTGGGTGATAAACCAAAGCAAGAGGCAGATACGGAAGTGTTCCTTGTACCAGGAATAAATGACGACGGCGAAGCCGTGCTTCTGATTAGATGCAGATCATGCGATGAAGAGATGCCTTTGTGTGAAAATGAGTCCCTGGATGAAGAACCGGAACGGTCTAGGGTTCCTGCATACACGAGAATCGTAAAAGGGTATATCGAGCAGATGGGTCAAGAAGAACTGGAGGCAATCGGACTGGACGAGGATAGCGGACGAGATCATTTGTTGGCGGCACTTGATACGATTGATAGGCTGTCCACGTACAATGATGAAGAGGCATGGGATTCGTACTGTGATTTCATGGGCAGGAACTTTTCGGGAATATGGTTTTGCCCACATGAAGATCTGGATTTGGAGGAGATGGATGATAAGGATAAGCTGGAGTGGGTTTATGAATCCGACGATATGGAAGATGAGTGGCCCTTTTGACCCCAAAATAAAAGCCGCTTTGCCTGATTGCGACAGGCAGAGCGGCGATAGAAGTGGGATAATGTTGTCCAGACAGTTTCCTACCTCTATTTTAACAGATACAGGGATATTTATCAAGAAATGATTGTACCCCGCACATGGTCTGGCAGAGCGGCTGGGCTATGTGCTTTTTTATTATATAGAGGAGGCACTACAATATGAAGACAAGAATGCCATTTGGAGGCTTTTTCCTGAAGCTTTTGGATGAACAGAATGGAACTTGCGAATATGAGGAATATCAGCGTAAATGCGAGGAAGAGCCACTGACTGAAGAAGAGCAGAAGGAGCAGGCGGAACAAGTTAAGGCCGTGAATAAAGAACTGGAGCGGCGGAACGCGGAGTCCGAACAGAACAAGCCGGAGGTCGTTCCAAAACAGCAGTTGGAATTGATCCCGGCGGAAACTATGCGATGGTCATATGCATCTGAGCTGATCGGTAATGAATTTCGGCATTGGGGGAACGGAAGGGTTATACTGGATATGGGAACGGGCTGTGGCAAGAGCGAGTTTATTATCCGGAAGATGGCTGGCTGGGCAGTGGAACAGATGCTGCATGGGGACAACAGCAATCGCATTCTGTACCTCTGCTCGCTGACGATTCTAAAAGAGGAGCTAAGAAGTCGGCGCAAAGAGGAAGCCTTAGCTGTTTTTGGACCAGAGATGGTGGATGACTGGGATCTGTACAAGGATGTCCTGACGATCGAAACTTACCAGCATATGGAAAAGCTCTGCCGGGGCAATGAAAAGAATCAAAAAGAATTGGCAGAACTACTGGCGCATCACAGGATCATTGTGGCGGATGAGTGTCACTACTGGTCTGAGTTTTCCTCGTTTAACATCAACACCCACTATTCACTGGAAGCGATTCTGGAAGCAGAAAAAGACCATACTGTCGTCTATATGAGCGCAACTGGGCAGGATACATGGAAGCTTATAGAGGAACAAGGCGGTCCAACTTCACCTGAACATATTTACAGGCTGCCCCAGAGCTATGAACATGTCAAGGCAGCCTATTTCTACGCTCGTTATAATCTGGTGGCGATCCTGAAGAACCTCCCGGCGGGTGAAAAGGCTATTGTGTTCGTGGAAATGGGCGATGATCTGGTGGAGATGGAGAAAATCTTCGGGGATGCCGCCGGGTATTACTGTTCACCTTACAACGAAAGATATCAGAAGAAATACAGTGATTTATCATGTTGTGTAAAAGATGGTCGGCAGCTGAAAGATATTCTGTTCACGACAAAGGCTATGGGGGTGGGTATCGGCATCAAAGACCGTACGGTGAAGCACATTTTTATTGATCAGTGGCATCCTCTCGAAATAACTCAGTCCCTTGGACGCAAGAGAACTTTGGATGCGGACGATACCTGCACTGTTTACTTTCGGGACTATGGCCTTGACTGGTACTGGGGCACAAACAGCGGCCTGAAAAAGTTTCGAAATATGCTGCTGACAAAATATCAACCGGCACAGGCGTATATAGCAGGCGAAGAAGAATTTGAGAAGTATCTGCACAGTGACACCCCGGAAGTAATCCAGAAGCGCATCGATAAGAGCAAAATACTGGAACATAATGTGGTGACAGGATACCATCTGAACCCGCTTGGTGTCAGGCAGGTGAAGAATGATCTCGAGATGCTGTATGACATTATGGGGATGAAAAGCTACCCGGAGGCTTTTATGAAGTATGCGATGTTCGACCTGCACCAGCCAATCAAAGCGTATCGGTTTAAGGATCTGGAAGAGTGGCTCTATGCGCATTTGAATCAACCGATGAATCCAGAAGAAATGACAGCAGAAATTATAAAGTTTGGATATATTGAACGCTATTACGATAGAATGCCAGGACAAGTAAAATTGAATGACTGGCTTCAAGGGTATGGAGTCAAAATTGTGAGTGACAGAGATAGAAGGCGCGGCGAAAATTATCAGACAATGTATTGGAAATTGATTGAGATGCGTCAGAATTTGTAATATAAATAATATAATACACGACAAAAAGTGACGCAAAAAATCGTTTTTTTCGTCTTGTATGTAGAACGCGAAATGTGATATAATGTCTTATATAATAGACAACACGAGCGGAGGGAGGAACTGCTATGAACCACGATCTGCTGAAGAATATTATCTACGATCAGCACGAACTGATCCAAAATGCTGACATTGTAGCCCGTCCATCGTATAGCTTTGAACCGAATGCCAACTATGTTCTGGTTGGACTGCGCCGGGCTGGAAAGTCCACATTGCTGTTCAAAATTGTACAGGACCTGGTTGCAAAGGGAGTTACGTGGGAACAGATTATTTACATCAACTTTGAGGATGAGCGGCTCTCTGAGTTCCAGAAAGAGGATTTTAATGACATTCTCTCTGTGCAAAGCGAACTGAGCGCAGAACGGGGTTACTTCTTTTTCGATGAGATTCAGATCGTTCCGGGATGGGAAAAGTTCTGCCGTCGGATGGCAGATGCCAAGGAGCACGTCTATGTGACGGGAAGTAATGCCAGCATGTTAAGCCGAGAAATCTCTACAACACTGGGCGGACGCTACCTGACGAAATACGTTACTCCGTATGACTTTGACGAATACCTGACTGCACAGAATGTTCCCCATGATACCAGAGCACTGCTCCAAACCAAGGCAAATGGACGCATCCGGAGTTATTGCGCGGAATATTTGCAGTATGGAGGCTTTCCGGAGGCGATTCAGTACACGGCAAAGCGTGAATACATTTCCAGCGTCTATCAGAAGATTCTTCTCGGTGACATCATTACACGGAATGGTATTCGGAATGACTATGCCATCAAAATTCTGATGAAGAAGCTGGCAGAATCTGTTAAGAGCGAAATCTCCTACACAAAGCTGCATGGTATTTTGAAATCCATCGGTATTTCAGTGGGAAAGGAAAGCATCATCGACTACATTCAGTATGCAAAGGATGCTTACCTGATCTTCAGCGTTCAGAATTATTACGCCAGATTTGCAGAGAAGGAAAGCAACCCGAAGTACTATTTCAGTGATAATGGTTTGCTGAACCTGTTTTTGGATGATAAGAAGCCGTCACTGTTGGAGAATGCGGTTGCGGTTTATCTGACGCAGAACCATCCGCAAGACGTATTTTATCTGAAATCTCCCAAGACTGGAATCGACATTGATTTTTATGTTCCGTCGGCAAGGCAGGTCGTTCAGGTGGCGTATTCCATTCAGGGGGATGCCTATGAGCGCGAAGTCGGAAATCTGAAAAAATTTGCAGCCACCACGACAGAAACGCACCGTTATGTGATCGTGACGTATGAAGAAGAAAAAATCATCAATGACTCTGACGTTAAGATCGAGGTTGTGCCTTTGATGAAGTTCTTGTTGAAGTGCTGATGGCGGATAAGGAATGCAGTCTCTTGCATTTCCATTTATTCGGGTCTTATGGTGACAGGTGACCGGGGGGAGTTAAAAATCTGGAAGGCCGTGCGCATTCTGTGAAATCGGAAAGTTGAGTATTCTCCCCAGACTATGAAAAAATCGGACCTCTGCCTTTGCGTAGGCAGGGGTCTTTTAGCATAAAATAAAGCAGTTGTGTACCCTTCTGCAAAAAAAGAGGAATACTAAAAAGCGGTATCTTCCATTTGAGTAATGGAGAAATTAGAGTGATTTCCTTTGATGCTTTTCCGGTAGCAGCGGGGTTTGGTGGGCTTGGACTCGCTGCCGGAAAGGAACCATGCAGCATTTCCGGCGCTTCCGCACAGCTTTTTGGCATAATAAGCAGCTGCTTTGGGAGTGGAATTTCCCGGCGGGAGGTGCGGTTTTTTGGGTGTCTGGATGACCACCTTTGTATGGCCGTTTCCACAGGAAATTCTGCAGACCGTCCGGTTGATCTTCAGCGTGCCAAGTTTCAGGTCAAAATCGCCCCATTGCAGGCCGCAGATCTCACCAATTCGAAGCCCCAATTCCAGCCCCAGTAGTAAGCCAATTTTGCGAGGCGTAGGGTTCGCCTGTACATATTGATGAAGTCGCTGCTGTTCCGCCGGGGAGAGAGGCGCAGAAATTTTGTCGCCGGCTTTTGGCAACGCAACTTCCAGCTCCATTGGACGAATCAGACGTAAATGAGCGGCATATTTGCAGATACGTCGCAGCATCGAGAGGCATTCCCGGGCAGAGGAGTTTCCCAGTGGCTTGTGTGCCGCATCTGTGGGCGTGATGATTTGCTGCATGGCCTGTTCCAGAAAGCTTTCCTCAAGGGATGCAACGGGCACCTTGCTCAAAACCGGAAGAAGATATTTGTGCAGTGTGTACGAATAATGCGCATAGGTGGATTCTTTTATACTGTTCCGCAGGAATGCAGCCATACCTCGGCCAGTGCTTCAAAGGTCAGGTCAGTTCGATTCAGGTTGTAAAAGCCCGCCTCGGCTTTCCTTTGAATCAGCACCCGTTTGACCTCCACATAGGCCGTTCCGTAAACGTAACCCCACTGGATCTTCCCCTCCGGTGTGCGCGCCTTGATGTACCTGCCTTCCCACCGACCGTCCTTACGCTTGCGAATGTTTTCTCCCCGTCGCGCCATCGCTGTTTCCTCCTGCTGTTTAGACCCTCATCTGACCCCTTATTTTCTCAATCTTCGTTTACAGCTGGAATTATTATACAGAACTGGGCATGACACAAAAACAATCCGGCCTTCGCGATGTTTTTTCAGGGTCAAATGTGATACATTTATGATGATTTCTATTGAATCCCAGATATAACCATGATAAAATAAGATGAGATTATAGACAATGATGTCAAAGGAACGGTATCCTCCATTTTCTATGTGAAGGATACCCCCTGAATTGCGGAAAGGGGTGAACAAGGTGGCTTTATTAAAGTTATGCTCTGACGCAAAACTTCTAGGACTGACAACAACAAACGTCCGATATCTGGATAATGACCGTGATATGTTTGAAGAGCATTTCGATGGACATATTGCAAGTGAGATGAACCTTGACGAAGCAGTCGTCAGGGGTATTTTGCTTGCTCCGAACTATGTGACCACCGTCTATCAGTACCAGAAAGACTTGGCTCGCTACCA
>OLIY01002328.1_pt1 | contig 10238 bp, 8 predicted proteins | sample 1601431 | NCBI WGS metagenome assembly OLIY01 (sample SAMN04168659, study PRJEB22393) | human gut metagenome | biome: human gut microbiome; feature: stool | host: Homo sapiens | collected 2014-05-12
TGGTCGCCGTGCCGAAGCTGTCCATGGCGATGTAGGTGGCGATCATCAGCCCCGCGAGGGTCTCGTCGAAACCGAGCATCGACTCCAACAGTCCCAGCGCCGCCATGATCGCCCCTCCCGGCACGCCCGGAGCCGCCACCATCGTCACGGCCAGCAGCAGGATGAACCCCGCGAAGGTCGACGCCGGAATGTCCAGCCCGGCGATCATCGACACGGCCAGCGCACAGGCCGTGATCTTCATCATCGAACCCGAGAGGTGGATCGTGGCGCACAGCGGCACAACGAACGACGCCAGTTCGGGCCGCACGCCGAGCTTCACGGTCTGGGCCAGCGTCACGGGGATCGTCGCGGCGGACGACTGCGTTCCGAGGGCCGTCATGTAGGCGGTGAGCATCGTGCGGAGCATCTTCAGCGGATTTTTACGCGCCGCAAGCCCCGCGACGGAAAACTGCACGAGAAGCAGCACGACCGTCATGCAGAAGATCACCGCGATCAGTTTCACGAAGACGTCCAGCACCCCGGCCACCTGCCCCGACTGGGTCATCGACAGAAAGATGCCGAAAATGTAGAAGGGCAGCAGCGGAATGATGACGCGCAGAATCACCAGCTCGATGATCCGCTTGAAATCGTCCATCGCCGCCTTGAGCGTCACCGAACGGATATAGGCCATGCCCAGCCCCAGCACGAAGGCGAGGACCAGCGCCGACATCACACCCATCACGGGAGGCATTTCGACCGTGAAATAGGGCGCAAGGGCCGCCCCTTCCTCGGGCAATACGGCGGCGGAGCCTTCGAGCAGCGCCGGAAAGAGAAGCCGCCCCGTCAGATAGGTCCCGAACCCCGAAAAGAGCGTGAAGGCATAGGCCAGCGCGGCGGTCAGGGCCAGCAGACGCCCGGCGTTCCGGCCCAGATCGGCGATGCCCGGAGCCACCAGCCCGAGAATCAGCAGCGGAATGGCGAAACCCAGGAACTGTCCGAAAATCGCATTGAAGGTCAGCGCAATGCGCGTCGCCCAGCCGGGGAGGAAGAATCCGCAGGCGACGCCCAGCGCAATGGCCAGCACGACGCGCGGCAAAAGTCCGAATTTGAATTTCATAAAACGGTATTTTGGTAAAATTAGGAATTAATTTTGAATTCCTAATTCTTAATTCTTAATTTCGCACCATGACAGCGCTATTTCACGACATTATCTTCGGCCCGGTGCATTCGCGGCGGCTGGGCCTTTCGCTGGGAGTCAACCTGCTCCCGCTCTCCTCGAAACTCTGCTCGTTCGACTGCATCTACTGCGAGTGCGGCTGGAATGCCGAGCACCCGGGCGGACGACGCTTCAACAGCCGCGAGGACGTGCGCACGCAGCTCGAAGCCACCCTGCGGCGCATGGTGGCCGACTCCACGCCGCCCGACGTGATCACCTTCGCCGGCAACGGCGAACCGACCATGCACCCCGAATTCGAAGCCGTGATCGGCGACACGATCGCCCTGCGCGACGCGCTGTGCCCCGCGGCGAAGGTCTCGGTGCTCTCCAACGCCACGCAGATCCACCGCGACAGCGTCCGCCGCGCCCTGCTGCGCGTGGACAACAACATCCTCAAACTCGATTCGGCGTTCGACGCGACGGTGCGGCGGATGAACAACCCGCAAAGCGCGTCCTACACGGTGCGGGGCATCGTCGAAGCGATGAAACGCTTCGACGGGCGCATGATTCTGCAAACGATGTTCCTGCGCGGGGAGTGCGGCGGACAGCCCGTCGACAACACCACCGAAGAGGAAGTCTCGGCCTGGCTCCGGCTCGTCGCCGAAATCCGCCCGCGGCAGGTGATGGTCTACTCGCTCGACCGCGACACCCCCTGCCCGACGCTCGAAAAAGTCACCAAAGAGGAGTTGCAGGCCATCGCCGCGCGCGTCGAAGCGCTCGGCATCCCCTGCTCCGTAGCTTAACGCCCGGACGCCATGCAGCTGCTTCTCTCCTGCGCCAAGACGATGACGGAGCGCAGTTCCGTCCCGACGCCCCGCACGACCCGGCCCGCCTACCGCAGCGAGGCCTCCGAACTGGCCGCCGGGCTGGCGACGCTCCCGACCGACGAACTGGCCCGGCTCCTGCGCGTCAACCGCCGTATCGCCGCCGAAAACCGCCTGCGCTACGGCCGCTTCCACGGCGACGACGACGCGGCGATCCCGGCCCTTACGGCCTACACGGGCATCGTCTTCAAACGCATCGACCCGGCGAGTTTCACCGACGCCGATTTCGAATACGCCCAACGGCACCTCAACATCACCTCGTTCCTCTACGGACTGCTCCGTCCGCTGGACGCCATCCGCACCTACCGGCTCGAAGGCGACGCCGTACTGCCCGGCCGCGGCGACGAAACGATGTTTTCCTACTGGCAAAGCCGGCTGACCGACGACCTGCTGGGCCGGATTCACGCCGACGACGGCATCCTGGTCAACCTGGCGAGCGGAGAGATGAAGCGTCTGTTCGACTGGAAACGCATCTGCCGCGAAGCGCGGGTCATCACGCCCGAATTCCGCGTCCGCGAGGGCGACCGGCTGAAAACCGTCGTGGTCTATACGAAAATGTGCCGCGGAGAGATGACGCGGCATATCCTGAAAAACCGCATCGCCGATCCCGCGACGCTCCGGTCGTTCGAATGGGAAGGCTTCCGCCTGGACCCGGCCCTCTCGAAAGGCGACGACTGGGTGTTCACGCTCTGACAAATGCCTTTACGGCAAAGGCGGCGGAGTTCCCCGCCCCTGATCCACGAACAACAGTTACCCGGTGCGGCAGCCCCGCGCTTCGGCCGGCCGCAGGTCGAACACGGCGACAGGCATGCGGTCGGTGCGGTCCGAAGCCGCCGCGACAGCCACCGCACCCGGAATCAAAAGGGCGGCAGCAAGCAATAAAATGGCGATTTTCACTTCCCGGTCGTTTTGGGAAGCCATCACACAGAATTTGTGCCGAAAAATGCGTTGCGGAAAATTTATGCGCGGGTATCGAGCAGGGCGCGCAGAATGCCCTCCTCGTCGTAGCCGCACAGGGCGTACAACTGCCCGGGCGTGCCGTGTTCGACCCATTCGTCGCCGATGCCGAGCCGCTGCACCCGCACGTCGTAGCCGCGGCCGTTGAAGAACGCCGCGACGGCTTCGCCGACGCCTCCGCGCAGCGAACCGTCCTCGACCGTGACCACACGGCGGAACTTACGCCCCACTTCGTCCAGCAACGCTTCATCCAGCGGTTTCACGAACCGCAGGTCGTAATGCGCGACGCTCACGCCTTCCGCGGCAGCGCGTCCGGCGGCCCGTGCGGCGGCGTTGCCGACGGTCCCCACGGTCAACAGCGCCACGTCTGCGCCCTCGCGCAGGCGGCGGCCACGTCCGACGGGCAGCGTCTCGAACTTCTCGCCGCGCCACGGCAAGCCCTCGCCGTGCCCCCGCGGATAGCGGATCATAAAGGGATGTCCCGATCCGAGGGCCGTATACATCATGTTGCGCAGTTCGGGTTCGTTCATCGGCGCGGCGATCGTCAGTCCCGGCACGGCGCCGAAAGCGGCCATGTCGAAGACCCCGTGGTGCGTCACCCCGTCCTCGCCCACCAGGCCGCCCCGGTCGAGACACATCACCACCGGAAGATCCTGAATCGCAACGTCGTGGATCACATTGTCGTAGGCCCGCTGCATGAAACTCGAATAAATGTTGCAGAAGGGAATCATGCCCGCCGCGGCCAGTCCGGCCGAGAAAGTCACGGCATGCCCTTCGGCGATGCCCACGTCGAAACAGCGGCCGGGCATCTCGCGCAGCAGAATGTTCATCGAACAGCCCGACGGCATGGCGGGCGTGACGCCCACGACGCGCCCGTCGCGGCGCGCCAGTTCCAGCAGGGTTTCGCCGAACACGTCCTGATAACGCGCTGCGCCGCCCGGAGCCGAAATCCGCTCGCCCGTATCGGGATTGAAACGCCCCGGGGCGTGCCAGGCGGGCTGGTCGTGCTCGGCCGGCAGGTAGCCCTTGCCCTTGACCGTCATCACGTGCAGCAGTTTAGGCCCCTCGATGTCGCGCAACGCCCGAAGCGTCCGCACCAACTCCTTGAGGTTGTGACCGTCCACCGGACCGAAATAACGGAAATTGAGACTTTCGAAAAAATTGCTCTTGTTCAGCAGCCCCTGCTTCACGGCGTTGCCCGCCTTCTGGCAGAGCCGCAGCAGCCGCGGCGTATGCGACATCAGCCCCCACAGCCGTTGTTTGAAACGGTTGTAGTGCACCGAAGTCGAGATTTTCAGCAGGTAGTTTTTCAGCGCTCCCGTGGCCTGGTCGATGGCCATGTTGTTGTCGTTGAGAATCACCAGCAGGTTGGTGCGCTTCGAGGCCCCGGCGTTGTTCAGCCCCTCGAACGCAAGCCCTCCGGTCATCGAGCCGTCGCCGATCACGGCCACGACCTGCCGCTTCTCGCCCCGCAGTTCGGCGGCCTTGGCCATGCCGAACGCCGCGGAGATCGACACCGAAGCGTGCCCGCCCCCGAAAGAATCGTATTCACTCTCGGACATGCGTGGAAAACCGCTGATGCCGTTCAGCTGCCGTTTGGTTTTAAACGCCTCGCGGCGTCCCGTGATGATCTTGTGGGCGTAGGTCTGATGGCCGACGTCCCAGACGATCCGGTCCTCCGGGGTGTCGAAGACGTAATGCAGGGCCGCAGCCAGTTCCACGGCCCCGAGGCTCGATGCCAGGTGGCCCGGATTGACCGCACACTCGTCGATGATGTAACGCCTCAGCTCGTCGCAGTAGGCGGACAGCTCCTCCGGCGGGAGTTTTTTCAACTCCCGCGGTGAGGAAATCGTATCGAGCAGTTTATATTCTTCCGACGACATAAGGATTGCAAAGATAGAAAAAAGAACGGACCCCTCCAAAACCGAATCGCGCGCGGCCCGGCAAAACGCTCCGACCGGTAAAAGTGTCGTTACGACACCAAAGATAAGGAATATATATGAATTTTTTCGAAAAAATACCTATCTTCGCACTACGATAAAACGCGACCCACGATGAAATACAAGCGAATACTCCTGAAATTGAGCGGCGAATCGCTGCAAGGCGGACAGAAATACGGGCTTTCCCCCGAGACGCTGCAATCCTACGCCGAGCAGATCAAAGCCGCCGCAGCAACGGGCGTCCAGATCGGCATCGTCATCGGCGGCGGCAACATCTTCCGCGGCCTCACGGGCGCCAAAAAGGGCTTCGACCGCGTGAAGGGCGACCAGATGGGCATGCTCGCCACGATCATCAACTCGCTGGCGCTCCAGTCGGCGCTCGAAGACAACGGCGTCCGATGCAAGGTGCTCACCTCGATCCGCATGGAACCCATCGGCGAATACTACTCCAAAGCCCGTGCCATCGAATACCTCGAAGCGGGCTACGTGGTGATCGTCGGAGGCGGCACGTCGAACCCCTACTTCACGACCGACTCGGCGTCGGCGCTGCGCGGCATCGAGATCGAGGCCGACGTGATGCTGAAGGGCACCCGCGTGGACGGCGTCTACACGGCCGACCCGGAGAAGGACCCCGCAGCGACGAAATTCGACGAAATCACGTTCGAGGAGGTCCTCGACCGCCGTCTGAAGGTCATGGACCTCACGGCCTTCACGCTCTGCCGCGAGAACGGTCTCCGGATCATCGTCTTCGACATGGACACCGCGGGCAACCTCGGCAAGGTCCTTGCCGGGGAGAAGATCGGAACGCTGGTAAAACTGTAAGACTATGGCAACCAAGAAAAGCAACAAATCGCTGTGGGTGATGCTGGCGCTGATCGCCGCGATCATCGCCGTCATCCTGCTGCTGCCCTCGTGCGGCAACCGCAACGCCAAGAAGGGCGCCGAGACGGACGCCGAATCGACAACGCTCGTAAAGGCCGGAGACACGGCTCCGGACTTCACGGTCGAGATGGTCGACGGCAGCTCCGTGACGCTCGGCGACCTGAAGGGCAAAGTCGTGCTGCTCAACTTCTGGGCGACGTGGTGCCCGCCCTGCCGCGAGGAGCTGAGCCACGTGCAGCAGCAGGTCATAGACCGCTTCGCGGGAGAGGAGTTCGTCTTCCTGCCGATCTCGCGGGGCGAAGAGCGTGCAGCGGTCGAGGCCTTCCGCGCCAAAACGGGCTACGCCTTCCCGATGGGGCTCGACACGGACGAGACGATCTACAAGCGCTATGCGACCCGTTTCATCCCGCGCAACTTTCTGATCGACCGCACGGGGCGCGTGGTGAAGGCCACGGTGGGTTACGACGACGAGGAGTTCGCCGAACTCCTGCGTGCGGCCGACGCGGAAATTCAGCAGAAATAATTCAACAAACGACAAGGATATGGCAGATACAAAGACGATTATGACCGACGTCGAAGGCCGCATGCAGCGTGCTATCGACCATCTCGAAGAGGAGCTGAACAACGTCCGCGCCGGCAAGGCGTCGCCGAACGTTCTGAACGGCGTCATGGTGGACTACTACGGCTCGATGACCCCCGTATCGGGCGTCGCGAGCGTCACCGTACCCGATGCGAAGACGATCCTGATCCAGCCGTGGGACAAGAAGATGATCAAACCGATCGAAAAGGCGATCATCGATTCCAATATCGGCCTTACCCCCTCGAACAACGGCGAGCAGATTCTCCTGTCGATCCCGCCGCTGACCGAGGAGCGCCGCAAACTGCTCGTGAAACAGATCCGGCAGGAGGCCGAGACGGCCCGTGTGAGTCTGCGTAACGCCCGCCGCGACGCGGTCGAAGCCTTCAAGAAGGCGCAGAAGGAGGGAATGCCCGAAGACGAGTCGAAAGACGGCGAAACGCAGGTACAGAAACTGTTGGAGAAGTTCTCCAAAACGCTCGACGCCGCACTCGACCGCAAGGAGCGGGAGATCATGACGGTCGTTTGCAATCGGACGGAGCCGATCAGCCGATCCGCTGACGCCGCCAGAGGCTGACGCCGAGAATGACCAGCGCGGTCAGCAGCTCCGACAACGGCATGGCCAGCCAAATGCCCTCCGTACCGCAGAGCCGCGGCATGAAGAGGAAGCTCGGAACGAGAAAGACGAACCCGCGCAGGAGTGCGAAACCCGAAGCGATCCCGACCCGTTCGAGGCTCTGGTAGTATCCGATCGCCGTCAGATTGACGATAAAGCAGATGAAGCCCAGGGCGAACCACGGTAACCCCTCGATGGCGATGCGTGCAGCGTGCGTCGCCGGATCGAGGAAGAGCCCGACGAGCAGGCGCGGGCTGCCGATGAAGACCGCCGTGACGGCCGCGCCGCAGACCACGGCCGGCGCCAGCGCGATCTGCGCAGCCTCGATCACCCGTTCGCGGACGCCTGCACCGAAGTTGTAGCTGATGATCGGCTGCGCCGACTGTGCGATAGCGTTGCCGACCATGAAGACGAACGGAATATAATAACAGGCGATGCCGAACGCCCCGACGCCGTCGTCGCCAAGATAGTGCATGAAAGTCAGGTTGCCGACGAACATCAGCATCGCCAGCGTCGCCTCGCCCAGCAGGGCCGACGAACCGATGCGGCACTGGTAACCGACGTTGCGCAGCGACAAGCGCAGGCTCTTGCGGCTGCGTTTGAGCGGGCAGAAACGCAGCGTGCGTGCGAAAAACGACAGGTAGACGACCACGATCACGCCGCCCACCGAGACACTGATCGCCGTGGCGAACGCCGCACCCATGACGCCCCAGCCCAGCGGAAAGATGAAGAGCCAGTCCAGCACCACATTGAGCAGCGCGGCGACGACGCTGCACCACATGGCCAGCTTCGGGGCTCCGTCCAGCCGGATGACGAACAGCCCGACGGCCGTCCACATCTGGAAGACCAGCGCCGGTGTGAACCAGAGCAGGTAGTCCTTCACCAGCGGCAACAACCGGTCGGACGAACCGAGCAGGCAGGCCGTCCGATCCGGAAAAACCACGATCAGCAGCGAAAGGAGCAGCGTCAGCGCCGTCACGACAATCATGGCCTGCGTGACGTTCAGGCGGGCCGCCTTGACCTTCGCCCGCGACAGATGAATGGAGGCGACGACCGAACAACCGATGCCGATCATCAGCCCCACCCCCTGGAAAAGCATCAGCAGCGGGACGTAGATGTTCACGGCGGCGATGCCGTCGCTGCCGACGCCGTGGCCGACGAAAATCCCGTCGGCCACCGTGACAGCCGAGATGCTGAGCATACCGAACAGCGTCGGAATGAACAGTTTGCGGAACAGTACGGACACTTTCAGCGTTCCGAAGTCGATCTCATCTCTTTCCATACCTACTTTAATTTTACGATAGTTTTCCAAAACCGGCACAAAAAAGGCCGGACAAGCTGATTGGTTTTACCCAGTCATCTTATCCGGCATATACTGCCCTCCGATGAGGATTACAAAACGTTCGTTTTCAACTGTCGTTTTCCCGCCTCGGCATAGCCTGCGCAAGCGCGGCTCTGCTCGCGGCTTAGCGAAAACGTTTGAAAAAATTCCGACGACAAAAGTACGACTTATCTTCGAAGCATCCAAATTTCGGAGATCGATTCACTGCACGGTACATCCGATTGCAAACGCCCTCCTGATCCGACAGAATGCCCGGCACGACCGGAAAGTCGCAAAAAATCCGAAAAATTACGAATCGCAACCGAATCGCCCCCGCACGCCGCGGATCGTTGCCCATCGTGCGCATTCGGCTTCCGAATCGTTCGGAGATCCCTGTCCCCGCATGCGAAACAGTCAATCCAACCGACAGACGAACAGCCGGTTGCGGCGTTCGATTCCGCAAATTTTATATTATATTTGTAAAACAGCCGTAATAGTACGCCTGTTCACCCTTAAACCCTCTCTTTTCCATGAAAAGACTGTTTACCCTTTTCACCGGCCTGTGCGTGATGCTGCTGGCCGGCTGCAACGACGAGTACGACGATTCGGCGCTCGTGAAACGACTGGACGATTTCGAGCAGCGGCTCGAACGACTCGAACGGCTCTGCAACGACATGAACACCAATCTCGGTTCGATGCAGACTATTGTCACGGCACTCGACCGCGGCGACTACATCACCTCCGTCGAACCGCTGACGGAAAACGGAAGTATGGTAGGCTACACGATCCGGTTCGCCAAGGGGACGCCCATCGTCGTCTACAACGGCAAACCCGGCACGGCGCCCGTCGTCTCCGTTAAGAAGGATACCGACGGCATCTACTATTGGACGCTCGACGGCGAGTGGATCACCGACGGCGGCAAGAAACTCCCCGTCTCCGGTCAAGACGGCACCTCGCCCAAACTGAAAATCGAGGAGGAGTACTGGTACATCTCCTACGACGACGGCACGACATGGACGAAACTCGACAAGGCCACCGGCGAGAAGGGCGACGACGGAGCGGGCATACTCGTCGACATGGACGAGAACTACGTCTACTTCACCCTGCCCGACGGCAGGACGGTCACCGTCCCGAGAGCGGAGGGCGGAAGCGAACCGCAGCCCTCGGTGCCGCACATCCTCTACGCCGTGGGACAGGAGCTCGTACCCGGTCAAGGGCATTACTATGCCACCTTGTGGAAGGACGGCAAGCGCCAGTTGCTCACCGACGGCTCGGCGGACAGTTTCTGCAACGGCGTCTACGTCGACGGAAACAAGGTCTATGTCGTCGGCTGCGAAGCGATCGGCGATCTGTTCGACGACGGATACTACGAACCCTATCCGCTGAACGTCGGCGTCATGTGGCAGTTCGAGGTCGGCAACGAGACGCAAGTGACGCGCTCCGTCCTGAGCGACGGCAAACGCGCAACCTCCCCCGTCGCCGTCGCGGCGGCGGGCGAAAACATCTACGCCGCAGGTTTCGAAACGCTGGAAAACTCCGACCGAAAGGCCGTCTACTGGCGTAACGGGCAGATGGAGTACCTGAGCGACGGCTCGACCGACGCATTGGCCTACTGCGTGGCAGCCGAAGGCAACGACGTCTATGTGGGCGGTTACGTCCAGCCGGCCGACAACAAGAGCGGCGGCATCGCCTGCATCTGGAAGAACGGCGTGGCGCAGAACCTGACCGACGGCTCGACGCTCGCCAAGGTCAACGCCATCTGCATCGACGGCGGCGTGCTCTATGCTGCCGGAGCCGAGAAGGTGTCGGGCGGCCGCTGGAAGGGCGTGCTGTGGAAGGACGGCCAGCCCACCTATTTCACCGAAGAGGTCGGAACCGAAGTGACGGGCCTCTACGTCAAGGAGGGGAAATACATCATCGAAGGCA
>OLIY01002339.1_pt1 | contig 10174 bp, 10 predicted proteins | sample 1601431 | NCBI WGS metagenome assembly OLIY01 (sample SAMN04168659, study PRJEB22393) | human gut metagenome | biome: human gut microbiome; feature: stool | host: Homo sapiens | collected 2014-05-12
CGGCTCGGACGAAAACTGGGAGAAGGCCGAAAGCGCCATCATGCAGGCCGCCGAGGAGAAGGGACTCAATACGGTCGTGGAGTATGGCGAAGCCGCGTTCTACGGTCCCAAGCTCGACTTCATGGTCAAGGACGCCATCGGCCGCAAGTGGCAACTGGGAACCATTCAGGTGGACTACAACCTGCCGGAGCGGTTCGACCTGACGTACAAGGGCGCGGACGACAAACTGCACCGCCCGATCATGATCCACCGCGCGCCGTTCGGCTCGATGGAGCGTTTCGTGGCCGTACTGCTCGAGCACACGGGCGGCAAATTCCCGCTGTGGCTCTCGCCCCAGCAGGTCGTGGTACTCCCGATCTCGGAGAAGTTCAACGATTATGCGCAGAAAGTGGCCGAATACCTGAACCGCAACGACGTCCGCACCGAAGTCGACGACCGCAACGAGAAGATCGGCCGCAAGATCCGCGACAACGAGCTGAAACGCATCCCCTACCTGCTGATCGTCGGCGAGAAGGAAGAGGCCGAGGGCCTCGTATCCGTCCGTGCACAAGGCGAGGGCGACAAGGGCCAGATGACGATGGAAGCGTTCCGCGACCTGATCACCGGGCTGGTCAAAGAGGAGATCGACGCCAACAAACTGGAAAAGAAATAAAAGAACACATTATTAACTTAACTAATACGTACAACTATCGCAGCACCGAAACCATTCCCGCCGAGGCCGTTTACCCCCGGGAATAACAGACCGAAACCGGCAGCCAATGCCAACAACCGCTTCGGGCGCCGTCCGCCCGTCAAGGAGAACCCCCACCGGATCAACAACGAGATCACGGCTCCGGAAGTGCGTGTGGTCGGCGACAACGTCGGCCAGCCGCAGGTTCTGCCGATCCGCGATGCGCTCAAACTCGCCGACGAACTGGAACTCGACCTGATCGAGATCTCTCCGAAGGCCGAGCCCCCCGTATGCCGCATCGACGATTACCAGAAATTCCTTTACCAGCAAAAGAAGAAAGCCAAGGAACTGAAGGCCAATCAGACGAAAGTGGTCGTGAAGGAGATCCGCTTCGGGCCCCAGACCGACGACCACGACTACAATTTCAAACTCAAGCACGCGCAGAACTTCCTCAAGGAGGGGGCCAAAGTCAAGGCTTACGTCTTCTTCCGCGGCCGTTCGATCGTCTTCAAGGAGCAGGGCGAAATCCTGCTGCTGCGCTTTGCCACCGATCTCGAAGAGTTCGCCAAAGTGGAGGCGATGCCCCGGCTCGACGGCAAGAAGATGAACATGATGCTCGCGCCGAAAGTGAAAAAGTAACAAATGACAAGCGGCCGCAGGCCACGTAATACCCGTGAAAACAACGACGGCGGAACGGAGATATCCGGGCCGCAGGTTGTTGTTTTCGCATTTACAGGAATGGGCAGCCCGGATCATGTCGTTCTGCTCCGGCGCCCAGCTCCTCTATCTCCTGGAACATATCCCGCAAGATAACTTTATGAGCGTTTTGGATAACCGAATATCGAAAACTATTCCCGATCTTTATCCGATAAATGATTAAACTGAAAAAAATGATGAAGAAATGGTTATTATCCGGATGTCTGCTGACTTTGATGGCCTGCGGACAAGTGCCGCAGGAGCGGATCGATTCACTGAAGGAGACCATCGCCGATTATGAAGAGAACGGCGCAGGAGCCGAAATGCCGGAAGAATTCCGTGCATTGCAGGAATCGTTTGCCGAGGTGGAGAGATCGGTGGAAGCCGAAAAAGAAAAAATGTTCAGCAGCTACTCCGCAGTCGAACAGAAGATGGCACAGATCGAAAAACAGTTGGACGACATGGCGTTTACCATCAACGCGCGGAGTGACCGATTTCAGAAGGTGTATAAAAAATTTGCGAGGGAGGTCAGCCTGGGGCTCCTCATGTACGCAAGCCTGCCCAAAGACAAAGCCCGGAGCCTGCCCAAAGAGATGAAGGACGATTTGCAGCGCGCCCTGCAGCCTGCACTCCTGCTGAGAGAACTCATGAAAGCCGAAACCTATGCGCAAAAACATGAGATACTGGATCCGCACGTCGAAAAAATGGAGAAATTGAACCAAACGATGAAGCCCTGGCTTTCGGAGCAGAAATACGACGAGATCCTGAAAAAAGTCGAAGCCCAGCTGAAAAAGACAAATCTCAGCGACGACGGCCAGATCGGGTTCGGGGCGTTTTAAACATCCCGGCCTTTATCCCGCACGGAATCGGACGCAATCCGGTCTTGAACCCGTCCGACTTTTGCGTGTCTTTTGCATCCACAAAAGCGTGAAAAACTGAATACAAGAAATGTTTCGTAAATGAAGGAACTTATCAACTTTTTGACAGATTGGGGCGATATAAGTGTTGGAGTGGTTTTTGTCCTGATACCATTTTCGGCTTTTGTGGCACTTTTTCATCATGTTATTTTAGGCGGAATATACGGTTGGGACTATAAACCTAAATGGCTTCTCTTTGTTCTGGAACCAACTCTTGTATGCTTCTTAGGGGTTATTAAACCGGGCTTTGGCTTGTGTGCGTTGGTGCTTCTTTTTGTACTTACTTTTGTGTTGGCTATTGTCGGCCTTATCATAATGCCTTTGGTGAGGAGATTAAGAAAAGTCAAAGCTGAATACCGGAAAACCGGAAAAAAAGTTTCCGTCTTCACTGCGGGCAAAGTAACGGGAACTTATATATCGGGGATTATTGGAATGCTCGTTATTATGTTTATTATGGAAGTCTCGTTGCCGCTAATATTTTTGGTGGTATTTATTATCCTTCCTCTTTTCGCGCTGAAAAATCCCGGGGGTGACCGTCATTTTATGCGTTTACAGGCAATATTGCCCACCTCTCCTATACGTTCTGTGGCTATGGGGCTTGCCGAAGTGGAAGGAATAGTTGTTCCCGGAGGAAAACTCATTGCTCCTATCGGTGACACGGAGTGTATTGCATACGAATACGAAATAGAAGATATAGACCACGACAGCGAAGGACGAACTTCGTATACCACCGTTCACAGCGAGAATAAATGCAACGCATTCTCCATACAGGACGAAACGGGCATATTGGACGTTACACCCGAAAAGCTGAATCTTTTGTGTCTGCCCATAAACAAGCGGTATCAAAAAGAAGGAAAGCGATACACGCAGCGGTTGTTGTTGCCCGGCGATAAAGTACTGCTTATAGGAATGGCAGATACACGAGGAGGCAAAACGGTTTTCCGGTACGAAGAAACGAAGAAGGTATATACGCTCATGCCTTCACAAACACTCAACAAATACAACAGGGCAAAGCCGCTTATCAATAGTCTGATCTGTTATACCTCCGTTTTGGGTATTATCGCTTCACTGATACTGCTTTGTCACATCGAATACCGTGACGGAGAGTTGCAAATAAACCTGCCTTTCGGCAACAAGGGTATTTCATCCGGTCAGTATGGATATATACTCCCTTCCAATCAAGAAAAAACAATCATCTTTAAGCATCAGTGAATATGGGAATTATTATTGCCTTCGTTATTTTGGGAGTTATCATTGTCGGCATTGTCTCCGGAGGCGTTGCCATTTACAACCGGTTGGTTATGCTGAAGTACAATGTAGATAAAAATTTTGCCAATATCGATGTAATATTAAAGCAGCGTGTAGATGAAATACCCAACCTTATTGCTGTGGTAAAAAAGACACAGGGATACGAAGAATCGCTGTTAAATCAGCTTACAGAGCTACGAACCGCTTTTCTTTCCTCTCGCTCTACCGATGAAAAAGTACAACTGGCTAATGAAGTCGGCAAACTGCTAAATTCCTTTTTCGCCGTTTCGGAAAACTATCCCGAGCTGAAAGCTGTGGAGAGTTTCCGCACCCTCCAACTTCGGGTGTCGGATTTGGAAGATATGCTTTCCGACCGCCGCGAACTCTACAATGAAAGCGTGAATATGTATAATATCGGTATTCACGAAATGCCCGCCTTGTTGTTTGCCCGTCCAATGGGTTATACTGACAAACCGTTGTTGCACATATCTGAAGAGGAGAAAAAATATGACGGAATTCGTTTCTGATATTCTAAATTATCTGCAAAATAACGAGAATGCCCAGGGAGTTGTAGTTGCATTGGCTGCGTTTGGCGTACCTTTATTCTCGTTCCTCTTGTATCTCTTGTTTCGAATACTGCGGATCAAGGTGGGGGCGATGGCAAGCAGAGCTTTGGCGGCATTAGTCACGGGGTATACGTTTTTCGGGTTCAGCGGTGTGCCTGCTCTTAAAATGGCACTCATTTGGCTTGCCATGATAATTGTTTACGGAATATTTGTCCTTTTTAATCGTAGAATGATATACAAAATATTGTCTACTTTTAACGAAACAAAGAACAGCGGACAAGAGTCATTAGAATCATAATACATATCCGTATTATTTCTTTGCTTTCCCTCCAATTTTCACATGCACCTTTTTTGTCTCCGCTCTGGTTACGGGCCAGACCACGACCACAATACAACTTACAGTCCTTAGGGAAATGCACGATGCCCTTGCCATAGACTTCAGCGGATTCCTTAAAGCCTTTGAGATCGTCTTTTTTCGTGCTGTCTCTTCCGCCTTCCGAAAATTCGGTTACATTTATAGATGAAACAGCCTTTGAAAGCGTGTAAATCAGCTCTTTGAAAACCATCTGAAACTTTTCCGCCAGCTCAAAAAAGTAACAGGATAGTAACGTAATTCCGGTTTGAGTTGGCTTTTTGATGGTTTTACTTGGCTGCGCCCGTTTGTCCAATCTTCGTCTAAATCGCTATTCGACAGTCTTATCACACCGGTTTGCTCTCACTTTCATTTTTATTTCCTATCTTTACACTCGATGAGCACACCCGACGACATATTCCGCATCGCGGACGAGGCGGCATTCGAAGCGGCGGCGCTGGAGGTATTCCGGCGCCAGGCTGCGGAATGCGCGCCCTACCGCGAGTATCTGTCCCTGATCGGCGTACAGCCCGGGGAGGTGCGGACGGCGGATGCGATCCCCTACTTGCCGATCGGGCTTTTCAAGACCCACGAAGTGTATTGCGGCGGCCCGGAGCCCGAAGCGGTCTTCACTTCGTCGTCCACCACCGGCATGACCCCGTCGCGCCACCCGATGCGCTCGCTGGCGCTCTACGAACAAGCGTTCCGCGCTTCGTTCCGGACGTTCTACGGCGAACCGGCACGGTGGAGCCTCTACGCACTGCTGCCCAACTACCTGCGGCGCAAAGGCTCGTCGCTGGTCTACATGGCCGACCGGCTTTTGTCCGACTGCGGCTCGGGCGGCTTTTACCTCGACGACCACGAAGCCCTGCTGGAGGCGATGCGCCGCGACCCCAAGCCCAAGATCCTGCTGGGCGTGAGCTATGCGCTCTGGGATTTGGCGGAGCGTTACGCCCCGAAGCTGGACGACACAATCGTCATGGAGACGGGCGGCATGAAGGGATACCGCGAGGAGATCCCCAAAGCGGAATTCCACAAAATCCTGTGCGACGCATTCGGAGTAGACAGGATACACTCCGAATACGGCATGGCGGAACTCACGTCGCAGGCCTACTCGCAGGGCGGGAACATCTTCCGCTGCCCGGCCTGGATGCGGGTCGCGGCACGCGACGTGAACGATCCGTTCGACCGCCTGCCGGCAGGCTCCCGCGGCGGGCTGGACATCGCCGACCTGGCTTCATGGTGGTCGTGCGCCTTCATCCAGACCCAGGACGTGGGGCGCGTGGCTGCCGACGGGGCGTTCGAGGTAGAAGGGCGCATCGACCACAGCGACATCAGGGGTTGCAACCTGCTGGTGCAATAATTTACCTGCAAAGCTCCCGGCCACAGTCCGCGGGCCGGTGTCCTTCGCGGGACTCCGGCAGCAGCGACCGACAAGAGGGGGGGGGGGGCATTGACACAGACCGACAAAAAAGAGAGATAGCGATGAAAACAGTAGCATTCGTCCCCTTACGCCTCAACAGCCAGCGGGTAGCGGGCAAAAACCTCCGCCTGCTGGGCGGCGAACCGCTGATGTGCCATATCCTGCGGACGCTCGCCGGCATCGGGGAGATCGACGAGGTGTACGCCTATTGCAGCGACGAACGCATCTGCGAATACCTGCCCCGAAGCGTGCGTTTCCTGCGCCGCAGCCCCGGCCTCGACCGCGACACGACGCTCGGGCGGGAGATCTACGACAGTTTCACGGCCGACGTCGAGGCCGACCTCTACGTGCTGGCGCACGCCACCTCGCCGTTCATCCGCGCGGAGACCGTGGCGGACGCCCTGCGGCACGTGCGGTCGGGGGAGTACGATTCGGCGTTCAGCGCCGAGAAGATCCAGACCTTCGCCTGGTTCGAAGGCCGGCCGCTCAACTATGCGCTGGACGACATCCCCCGCACGCAGACCATAGAGCCGGTCTATATCGAAACCAGCGCATTTTTCATTTTCCCGCGCACGCTCTGGTGCGGCCGCGGACGCCGCATCGGGGAAAAACCCTACATGGCTGTCGTAGACCGCATCGAAGGGCTGGACATCGACAACCCCGAGGATTTCACGATGGCCGAGATCATCGCGGCAAGCCGGCGGCTGGGGTAGGGAACGGGAATCCGAGATGAGCATAAAAAAGCGACCTTTTCCAGGTCGCTTCCTTTATTTCAAAAAGGCGGCGTTACTCCGCCCCGCGTTCGTAGGCGTCGATCATCGAGCCGCGGGTGCGGTTGACGATCCGCGCACCAAGCGACGCGGCATAGTCGCGCAGCACCTCGTGCCCGCGGAAGAGTTCGGCGACCTCGGCCAGGTATACCGACATCGTATAGGGCACATGCGGCACCTTCATGTAGATAGGCTGCGGCGCCCGGGGCCCGGCATCGTAATAGTGGCGGTCAGCACGGCACAGGCGGTTCGCGTCGTCGACGCATAGCCCGTCGAGCAACGTATGATCCACCCCGTAGAGCTCGATCTGCCGGTAACCCAATAACAGGGCGACGTATTCGCCCACCTGCACGACCGTGCCGAAATTGGCGCTGCCGAGGCCGTGACGGAAAAGCCAGAAGCCGACGCTGCCAAAACCGCGGTAGACCTGCGTATGGAAGCGAACGATGCGGATACGGGGGTTGGGAAGTGCGGCGCGGTAGTCGAACTTTTCGGGATTATAGAACTGTACGTAGAGCGTCATCGGCCACGTGACCTTGCTATCGAGCGTGCGGTAGAGCGCGGCCACGCGGTCGCGGCACTCGCTGTCGCGGAAGAACATCGGGTCGGAAAGGACGTAATAACCCGGCCTGACCACCTCGAAGCGGTCGTCCTCGGCAAAAAAGTTGACCGCCATGAAATCCCTGGCCTCGTATTCGCGGCGCGCGATCAATCGCGGCAGGTCTTCGGCCAGCGAAGGACCGTTGCCGAGAATGACCATCCCGCGCGACGGGTCGCCCGTCGGGCCCGCACGGCGGATATAGTTGCGGAAATTCTCCTTGACGGCCATCACGGCGAAGTAAAGCGCCGTGTCGAACGTATTGCGGATAAATGCGATGAGCTTCTCGGATGCGGTCATGAACAGGGTTTTATTTGCAAATGTAGCAAAAGATCGGTATCTTCGCAAGAAACCAAACCGCAACAAATGGCATCGGCAACCATCTCGGTCATCATACCCCTCTACAACAAGGAGCGCGAAATCGGCGACACCCTGCGTTCGGTGCTGGCCCAGACGCTGCCGCCGGCAGAGATCGTCGTCGTGGACGACGGATCGACGGACGGGAGTGCAGACGCCGTGCGTGCCATCGCATCGCCGCTCGTGAAGCTCGTCACGCAAGCGAACGCCGGGGTCTGCGCGGCACGCAACCGCGCCATCGCCGAGTCGGCAGGCGACCTGATCGCCCTGCTCGACGCCGACGACACGTGGGAACCGGGATTCCTGGAGGAGATCGCTTCGATGGCGGCCGAATTCCCGGGCTGCGGGATTTATTCGACAGCCTTCAACATCGTCAGCCATGACGGACGGTTCCCCGCCCCCACCCCCACGGAGCGCGGCGTGGTCGCCGACTTCTTCCGCGACTCGGCGCACCGTTATATCTCGATCCCGTCGGCCAGCGCCGTCCCGCGCGCGGTATTCGAAACAGTGGGCGGATTCCCCGAGGGAATGAAGATCGGCGAGGATCTCTACATGTGGATCAAGATCGCCCGGCGCTACAAGGTCTGCTTTTCGCCCAAGCCGCTGGCAAACTATTCGAAGGTGGCCTCGAACCGGTCGTCAGCCATCTACACGCCCGAGCGGACGCGCTACTCGTTCGAGGAGCTTTACGACCCGGCGGCGGCAGACGGATACAACGAGTTCGTGGCCCGCGCAGCCCTGGGAAAAGCGCTCATCATCAGTGCAAAGGGGGGCACGAAGGATGCGGCGAGGGCGATCCGGTTCTTCGGCTACACGAAGACCTACCGCCGCACGCTGCGCAAGGTACGCATCCTCAACGCCCTGCCCCGCAGCTGGCGGGGGCCGCTGATCGGGCTTTACAACAGCCTGGCATGGCGCATCGCCCGGAAAGGACTCTGAGCCCCGAAAATTCCGACAGCATGAAATACCTTTCGAACCCCTCCGTCGTAAAGGGTCTTTTTACGGCACTCCTCCTGCTGGCGTCATCCGTCGCCCGGCCCCAATCCGCAAATCCGGACACCCCTTCCTACACGATGCGTTCAGGCGGTACCGAACGCTCGTACAAACTCCACCTGCCCCAGGGGCTGCCCCAAGGCGCCCCGCTAGTGGTCGTCCTGCACGGTTACGGCGCGAACAACGACCCGGGCCGCTTCGGGATGAATGCCGCGGCCGACCGCCACGGCTTCGCCGTCTGCTACCCGCAGGGCGCGAAGGACGGCCGGGGCAAGACGTGCTGGAACGCAGGCTACCCGTTCCAGGCCGACATGGCCGTCGACGACGTGGAGTTTATCACGCAACTGGTACGGCATTTACAGAAAAAGCACGGGCTGAGCCGCCGCAACGTCTTTTGCACGGGCATGTCGAACGGCGGAGAGATGTGTTACCAGCTGGCGGCGCAGCGTCCCCGCCTGTTCGCCGCCGTGGCGCCGGTTTCGGGACTGATGCTCGACTGGCTCTACAAAGCGGACCGGAGTACGGCGCCGGTTCCGCTCTTCGAAATCCACGGCACGGAGGACAAGACCTCGGCATGGCTGGGCGATCCGCAGAACAAAGGCGGCTGGGGAGCTTATCTGCCCGTGCCGCTGGCCGTACATTACTGGGCGGCGAAGAACCGCTGCACCGTCATGCAGACCGACACGCTGCCGGCAAAGGCCCCCGGCGGCCGCACGGTGATCGCGCACCGCTTCACGGGCGGCGCTGGGGGAAGCGAGGTGTGGCTTTACGAAATCGTCGGCGGCAAACACGCGTGGGGCGAGCAGGACATCGACACGGGCGAGGAGCTGTGGAAATTCTTCAGCAGGTTCGTAAAGTAGGCGGAACGTCTCCCGCAGGGCCGAAAGAGGAGTGCTCCGAACGCGGGCGGCAATAAAAAATGGTTCCGGAAAAATCCGGAACCATTTCGTTTTCAGGAAGCGGCGCATCCGAGACCCCGCTCCGGCGGTCTTGCGGCCGCTCTCAGTTGGCGAAGGTCAGGCCCTTGTCGTCGGCGCCGATCTTGATCGGTTTTTCGCGGTTGACGTCGCCGGCCAGAATCCGTTTCGAGAGTTCGTTGGCGATGTAACGCTGGATCGTACGTTTGACCGGACGCGCGCCGTAGAGCGGGTCGTAGCCGGCGGCGGCGATCCATTCGCGCGCCTTGTCGCTGTATTCGAGGCGGATGCCGTTCTCGGCCAGCATCCGGCGCACGGCGCCCAGCTGGATGTCCACGATGCGCTCGATATCCCGGCGCGTCAGCGGCTCGAACATCACGATCTCGTCGATACGGTTCAGGAATTCGGGCTTCAGCTGCTGTTTCAAAAGGTCGATGACGTCCATCCGGGTCTTCTCGACCACTTCGGGCGCGAGCTTCTCGCCGCTGAACGCCGCCGCGAAATTCTCCTGAATGATATGCGATCCCATGTTCGAAGTCATGATGATGATCGTATTGCGGAAGTCCACCGTGCGGCCCTTATTGTCGGTCAGACGGCCGTCGTCGAGCACCTGCAGGAGAATGTTGAAGACGTCGGGGTGCGCTTTCTCGATCTCGTCGAGCAGCAC
>OLIY01002364.1_pt1 | contig 10062 bp, 10 predicted proteins | sample 1601431 | NCBI WGS metagenome assembly OLIY01 (sample SAMN04168659, study PRJEB22393) | human gut metagenome | biome: human gut microbiome; feature: stool | host: Homo sapiens | collected 2014-05-12
AGATGACCAAGGCCGACATGCAGCGCGAGCAGATCATCCGCGCCCTGCGCCGCAATAACGGGCGCCGCCGCGAGGCTGCCGCCGAATTGTTCATGTCCGAACGTACGCTCTACCGCAAGATCAAGGAGCTGGGCATCGAAGAGAATTGAATGGACATGTATTGCATGCAAGTTTAATAGATTTTATTTATGCTGCCACAAAAATATATCATTGCCGTTCTGGGTGATGCCTATGAAGGAAAAACAACGACAATCAATAAGACTTTCAATAAATTGGCAGGCAGTAAAATAATCTCTGGCGTTACATCGGTGTGGGGGCCTTTGCCGTCTCCTTCCAATGTGGTCGATTTTTCTCTTACGGGGATTACCAAATACGGGCTTACAGGATTTTTAAGCCAGGGAGACCAAATATGCTACACTTATGTAAATTTGGAAAAATTAGTGCAGATGGGGTGCCAGGTGATTGTATGCGCTTGTAGGAAGCGTAATCCAGATACGTTCAATGCCGTAGCGAAAGTAGCGTGGGAATATGATTTTTCGATTATTTGGATTAAGTTTGATCGACCGAAAGATGTTTCTAAAGACGAATATACGGATGAATTATCCAACAAGATATTCTACTTATTCAAATAGTGCCATTATTTCGACGAGCGGTTGTTTTGCTGATAAAGAGCCGAATGACCTTCTGATGGTATTTTCGATGAATGAAGTTTAAATAAAAAAGAAGTGGCTTCCTTGCGGGTGCCAGAACAATCGATATGATTTTTAAGATGAAGATAAAACTTGCAATCACGGCCCTCTGTGCCGCCCTGCTGACCGGGTGCGGCGTGGCCATCAAATATTCGCTTTCGGGCGCTTCGATTCCGCCCGACGCCAAGACCTTCAGCGTGGCCTATTTCCCCAACAACGCCACGATGGTCGCGCCGATCCTCAGTTCGACGCTCACCGACGCACTGGTTGACATGTTCACCCGCCGCACCCGCCTGATGCAGGTCGAGGAGGGCGGCGACTTCGCCTTCGAGGGCGAGATCACCAACTACATGTCGGCGACCTCGTCGGTTTCGACCGACGACTACGCGGTGCTCAACCGCCTTTCGATCACCGTCAAGGTGCGCTTCACGAATGCGCTCGACGAAAAAATGTCGTTCAACCGGACGTTCACGGCTTTCGAGGATTACGAATCCACGCGGCTGCTCTCCGAGGTCGAGGGCGAGCTGATCCCCCAGATCGTCGATAAACTGGTTACGGATATTTTTCAGGCTTCGGCCTCCAACTGGTAAAACCTGCGCGGCATGACGGATTTCAGACAATACCTCGCATCGCCCGCCACCGCGGAGCGCCCTTCCGCCGGGGAGCTGGACGCCCTCGCGGCGCGTTACGAATGGTTCGCTCCGGTCCGTATCGCACGGGAGATCGTAACCGGGATATGCGATCCGCGGCTGGCCGTCACGGCCCCGTGGCGGGCGCAGAGTTCGCTGCTGCGCCGACCGATCGACGCGGAGGCCGTCCTGCGGCTTTCGTCGGACGACATCATCGACCGCTTTCTGCAGGAGGACGACCTGCGCATCGTCGCGGCCGACGGCGAACCGGAGGAGGAGGTCCGCACGGCCGCCGAGCTGGACGACGACGACGAGGTCGTGAGCGAAGAGCTGGCCGAAATCTATCTCGCGCAGGGGCTTTGTGACAAAGCAATAGCGATTTATCGCAAATTAAGTTTGCTAAATCCCGAAAAAAGTGTTTACTTTGCCGAGCTAATTGGCAAATTGGAAAACAATAATTAAATTTCAACGATATGTTATACACGATTTGCATTGCCTTGATACTCATTGCCAGCGTTCTGGTGATCCTTGCGGTATTGGTGCAGAACCCCAAGAGCGGCATGGCCGCCAATTTCGGCGCGTCCAACCAGGTCATGGGTGTGCGTGAAACTTCGGATTTCCTCGAGAAATTCACTTGGACGATGGCTATCGCTATCGTTGTGCTGAGCCTCGTGGCTACGCTCGCCATGGACAAGGGGCGCGTCGCAGAGAGCAACAGCGAAATTTCGAAGGACGCCAAGGCACTTCAGGAGCGTGTCCTTGAGACCGAGGCGCCCGCCACGATGCCCCAGGCCGAGATTCCGGCACAGGCTCCGGCCGAAACCCCTGCGGAGCAGCCCGCCGAATAGGGTAGTATCCCGGAGGCTGCCCCTGACGACGGGGAACAGAAGACAAAAGACTGCGGAAGCGATTCCGCGGTCTTTTTTTTGTATTGTGCATTTCCTGTATACATTTCCTGTCTTTTCTGCTTCCACCGCCTGTTCCCCGCGTTCCCGGTGTTCCCGGTGTTCCCGGTGTTCCCCGCATTTTCTCCGTTCTTCTCCGTTCTCTGCCCCATCTGCCCACCCCCATCCTCCTCTGCTTCTGCCTTTGGTTTTTTCGTCTGTCCCTGTCTGTCCCTGTTTGCTCCCTCCTTCCTTTCCGGCTTTGCCCTTGCAGCCTGTGCTTCTTGTTCCGCGTAACTTGTTCATGTGCGATCTTTCATTTTTTTGCTATCTTCGTTTGCCGTCCTACTACTGCATCCTCTTCGAGCCTCTTCCTGGGGCCTCCTCTTCCTGGGGGTGTCCACTTTTTGCTTCCTCTCCGCGTTCCACGCTTCTGCCCCTCCCCTTTTCCTCTGTGATAGCCTCGGAATCGTAATAAATGTTTTTAATGGCTTTGAATATTTGAAAATAACTTTATCTTTGGTGGGTTGTAAAATAATTTTTATCTTTGTAGGTCAAGAGTTTTAATCAATATATTGCGTATATATGTATATTTATTTTAAATATATTTCTGAATGAAAACCAAAACTTATGTAAAAGGCGTTGCCGCATTGTGCGCCCTCGCGGCGGTCGCCTGCACGGGCGTCCAGCAATCCCGGGGCGATGTGGCCGTCTATCTGGACGAGTCGCAGCCGCTTGAAAAGCGTGTCGAGGACGCTCTTTCGCGCCTGACGCTCGAAGAGAAGGTCGGGTTGCTGCATGCGCAGTCTAAATTCTCGTCGGCGGGCGTCCCGCGGCTGGGCATCCCCGAAGTGTGGTGCACCGACGGCCCGCACGGCATCCGCCCCGAGGTCTTGTGGGACGAGTGGGATCAGGCCGGCTGGACGAACGACTCGTGCACGGCATTTCCCGCGCTGACGTGCCTCGCCGCGACGTGGAACCCCGAAATGTCGGCCCTCTACGGCAAGTCCATCGGCGAGGAGGCGCGTTACCGGGATAAGGACGTGCTGCTGGGCCCCGGGGTCAACATCTACCGCACGCCCCTGAACGGGCGCAACTTCGAGTATATGGGCGAAGACCCCTTCCTGTCGGCCCGCATGGTCGTGCCTTACGTGCAGGGGGTACAGCAGAACGGGGTTGCCGCCTGCGTGAAGCACTTTGCCGTGAACAACCAGGAGCTGCGGCGCCATGAGGTCGACGTGGTGGTCGACGACCGTGCCCTGCACGAGATCTACCTCCCGGCCTTCAAGGCTGCGGTACAAGAGGGCGGCGCCTGGGCCATTATGGGCGCCTACAATAAATACAAGGGCGAGCATTGCTGCCACAACCAATACCTGCTGAACGACATCCTCAAGCGCGACTGGGCGTTCGACGGCGTGGTCATATCCGACTGGGGAGGCGTGCACGATACGCGCGAGGCCATCTTCAAAGGGCTCGACATGGAGTTCGGCACATGGACGGACGGCCTGAACTGGGGCGCGACCAATGCCTACGGCAATTACTACCTGGCGAATCCTTACCTCGAACTGCTCCGCAAGGGCGAGGTGGGTACCGGGGAGCTCGACGACAAGGCCCGCCGCGTGCTGCGCCTGATTTTCCGCACGGCGATGAACAGCCGCAAACCCTTCGGGTCGCTCTGCTCGCCGGAGCATAATGCCGCGGCACGCCGCATTGCGGGCGAGGGTATGGTGCTGCTCAAGAACGACGGCGGGGTGCTTCCCGTCGACCTTTCGAAAACGAAGAAACTGCTTGTCGTGGGCGAGAACGCCGTGAAGATGATGACCGTCGGCGGCGGTTCCTCGTCGCTCAAGGTGAAACACGAGTGTACGCCGCTGGAGGGTATCCGTGCGGCCGTCGGCGACAAGGCCGAGGTGCTCTACGAGCGCGGTTACGTCGGCGACGTGACGGGCGACTACAACGGGGTCGTGACCGGACAGGATCTCTCGGAAGGACGCTCCGGGGCTCAGCTCCTCGCCGATGCCATCGCCGCAGCCCGCAAGGTGGATGCCGTGGTGTTTATCGGCGGCCTGAACAAGGGCGACCATCAGGATTCCGAAGGCGCCGACCGTTTGCAACTCGGGCTGCCTTACGGACAGGATGCCGTGATCGGGGCTTTGGCCGAAGCCAACCCCAACCTTGCCGTGGTGTTCGTCTCGGGCAATGCCGTGGCGATGCCGTGGATCGACCGCGTGCCCGCCGTACTGGAGGCATGGTATTCGGGCTCCGAGGCCGGCAATGCGCTGGCCGACGTATTGTTCGGTGCCGTCAACCCTTCGGGTAAACTGCCCTTCACCTTCCCGGTGCGTCTGGAGGATTGCAGCGCCCACTCCGCCGGGGAGTATCCCGGCGAGGGGCAGGTCGTCTACCGCGACGGGATCTTCGTCGGTTACCGCTGGATCGAGAAGGAGCGGATCGAACCCCTGTTTGCCTTCGGCCACGGCCTGAGCTATACGACGTTCGACATTGCCAACGTGCGGGCGGATCGCACGTCGCTTGCAACGACGGGCAGGCTCCGGGTCTCTGCCGACGTGACCAATACGGGCGGACGTGCCGGCGCCGAAGTCGTGCAGCTTTATATCGGCGACAAACTCTCGTCGCTGCCGCGTCCCGTGAAGGAGCTCAAGGGCTTCGAAAAGGTATACCTCGCGCCTGGCCAGAGCCGAACCGTCACGTTCGAAATCGACCCCGGGATGCTCGCATGTTACGACGATGCGAAAGGTGCCTGGGTCGCAGAGCCCGGTGAATTCACCGCCTATGTCGGCGCCGCGTCGGACGACATCCGCGGAACCGTCGATTTCGTGCTGAAATAATCCCCGCTGCGTGGGCGTCGCGGAACCGGCGCTGCGGAATGAGCGGGTGCGGCGGACAGGCTACGGCCGCTGCCAGCGGTGAGCACCACCCTTGAGGCGGCTCCTACCTTGTGCCCGAAATAGCAACAACCCCCGCAAACTCGATGGTTTGCGGGGGTTGTCGTTGCCGGGCTTTCGCGGCCCTGCGATATCCGCCGCAGCGTGAACTGCGGGGCTCGCCCGTTGCCGGAACCTATCCTTTGATCCCTGTCCAGTAGAGCACATGCCGCCGCAGGGGGTGCCCCTCCGGCAGGGCTGGGTGGTTGAACTGACCCACGCACTCCATGCCGATTTTCTGCATGACCCGCTGCGAGCGCAGGTTGGCGACGGCGGTGAAAGCAATCACCTCCTCGATGCCGAGTTTTGCCGCGAGCGCAAGGCACGCCTGCGCGGCTTCCGGGGCGTAGCCGTTGCCCCAGGCGTCGGCACGCAGCCGCCAGATAACCTCGATCTGGCCGCACAGTCCGTCGAACGTCACGCGGTGCAGCCCCGTGTAGCCGAGCTGCGATCCGTCCGAAATCCTTTCCACGGCGTAAAGCCCGAACCCTTCCGTTTGGAACTCTTCGCGGATATGCCCGAAGAATGCTGCCGACTCTTCCCGGGTCAGCGGGGCGGGGAAATACTCCATCACGCGCGGGTCTGCGTTCATGGCCGCAAACGCGTCGAAATCATCCTCCCTCCATGCACGCAGTACGAGGCGGGATGTCTGTGCCGGAAAAATCATGGTTTTTAATCTTTATCATGTGAATGTTGCGTCTCGAATAGAGGCGGAACCGAGCGCAGACCCTGTACCGTCGTTTTGAGCCTGCCGGGATTTTGCCGTGCCGTCCGGTCGCTGTTTCCCGTTAGCGTCATCTGCCTGCCGTTATCCGGTTACCTACCGTTATCCGGTTACCTACCGTTATTTGGTCGCCGCAGCCGGGCTTTGTCGTCGCTTGCCGGATATTGGCCGGGTAATCCGACCGGGTTTGTATATCTTCCGCCGGCTTTGCCGCTGTTTTTGAGGCCCTGCTGCTTCTCCCCGGCTCCGGCCTTACTCGGCCACCTCTTTTTTCGAGCGCTTGCGGGTGTTGATCGTCAGGTAGCGTTGCAGGGTCTGTTGCAGGCGCACGGGGTCGATGTTGCGGCGGAGCTCCCCGCCCTGCGCGATCGAGATGCCGCCCGTCTCCTCCGAAACGACGATGATGATGGCGTCCGAGATTTCGCTCATGCCGATCGCGGCGCGGTGGCGGGTGCCGTAGGATTTCGGGACGTCGCTCTGCGTCACCGGCAGGATGCACTTTGCGGCCACGATGCGGTCGCCTTCGATCAGTACGGCGCCGTCGTGCAGGGGGGCGTTCTTGAAAAATATGTTTTTTAACAACGACGTCGAAACCTTGGCGTCGAGGGCGATGCCGCCCTCGGCGATCAGCCGCAGGTCGCTCTGCTGGCCGATGACGATCAGCGCACCGGTTTTCGTTTCCGACATTTCGCGGCAGGCCGTGACGATCGGCACTACGTTGGTCTGCACCGTATCGTCGCCCGTCGAGAAGATGCGGGTGATGAAGTTGAAGTGCTTCTGGCGCATCCCGATCACCTGCAGAAACCGCCGCAGTTCGGGCTGGAATACGATGATCAGCGCAATGGCCCCGACCGAGATCAGCTGTCCGAGTATCGTCGACAATAGTTCCATGTTGAGCGTCCGCACCACCACCCACAGCAGGTAGATGGCGATGATCCCCGAGAGGATATAGGGCGCGTTGGTACCTTTGGTCATGCGATAGATCCAGTACATGATCACGGCGACCAGGATGATGTCTATGAAATCGACGAATGTGAACGGAACGAAACCCATTGCTTGTGTGTTGCTGTTAGTTTGCCTGCAAATGTATAAAAAATTACGGACATTCCGCTTTTGCGCTCCGATTATGTCTCCCGGCTGCCCGCCGCCTGCGTACCACCGCCCGTTACTTGGTGTGCCTGCCGTCGCCCGTCGCAGCATGTTGCCTGCTCTGCCGCCCGAAAAAAAAAGCCGCCCCGGATCGGATCGGGACGGCTCGGCGGGGAGGGCAACGCACACTCCCTTATTTCTTGACGGCTTTCTTGTCCGCTGCGTAGAGCTCGTTGACCTTCGCAAGCACGGCGGGCGTGATGTTGAGCGTCGAATCGGCGTCGATCAGTGCCGTGGCGTTGATGATGAGCTTGTATTTCTTGTCGCCGTTGATCTCCTGCACGGCGCGGTGCAACAGATCCTGCGCACGGTTGGTGAACACGTAGTTCTCTTCGTCGAGCGCCTGGGCCTCTTTCTGTGCGGAACTCTGGTATGAAGCCACACGCTTTTCGATGCTCTGCTGCTGGGCCTGTGCATCGTTGGTGGTAATCAGCCCTTTCTGGTATTTTTCCTGCAACTGGGCGGCTTCGGCCTGCAGGTTTTGCTCTTTCTGAGCCCAGCTCTTCTGAGCTTTCTGGGTCTTTTCCTGCAGGGCTGCGCCCTCGTTCAGGAAAAGGTCGCATTGTGCCAGCACGGCTTCAACCTGCACATAAGCGATATCGCTTGATCCGACTTCGCGGGCAACCTCCTCGGCGGTGGCCGTCTCGGTGGTCTTCGTACCGCAGGCTGTCATGGCGCAAGCCGCAACGAGCGCCGTAAAAAGCATTTTTTTCATGTCGTTTTTTATCTGTTTTAGTTAAATATTCGGCTTTTGAACCACAAAGGTAAAAAAAAATCTTTATTTTTGCCCCACGCCTTGTAAATTTTGACTCCATGTATGAATACATCAGCGGTCCGGTGGCCGAAGTCGCTCCCGCATACGCAGTTATAGATGCCGGCGGGGTAGGTTATTACCTCCATATCTCGCTTGAAACGTTTTCGGCCATCGAGCACACCGAGACGGCCCGTCTGTACGTCCATTACGTCGTGCGCGAGGACGCGCAGCTGCTCTACGGTTTCGCGACCAAAACCGAGCGCGAACTCTTCCGCCATCTGATCAGCGTTTCGGGCGTGGGCGGCAACACGGCGCGCATGATCCTTTCGACCTATTCGCCGCGTGAACTGCAGGGGATCATCACCTCGGGCAATGCCGTGCTGCTCAAAAACGTCAAGGGACTGGGGCTGAAAACCGCCCAGAAAATCATCGTCGAGCTGAGCGGCAAACTCACCGGACTGGCCGAGGGCGATACCCCGGCGATGCCGTCTGCGGGCGGGGAATCGCTCGACGAGGCGCTTTCGGCGCTGGTCATGCTGGGATTCGCCAAGGCCCCCGCCGAGAAGGCCCTGCGCGGCATCTTGCGCGAGAATCCGGCTGTTTCGGTCGAGGATCTGGTGCGGATGGCCTTAAAAATCCTATGAAAAAGCTTTTTTAATCAATAAAAGTGTGAAAATTCCCCCCCCCACAATTTGGCCGGGCAGATTATTTGCTATACATTTGCGGCATCGTATTTTATACACCGCAATATTTTGTTAAACTTGCATGCTCTGTAAATGGAAGAGGCGCTCCCACTCGGATTTATTATCCTCTTGCTCTGCATCGTCTGTGGTGCCGTCGCCGTAGCGATAGGTATCTACGTGCTGAAGCAGCGGCGGCTCCAGCGGCTCAAAGACCCGCGGAAAGACTATTACCGCTGATGGCAGGAAGGGATTTAGACGGCTTCGGTCGTCTTTTTTTTGTCCCCGGCACGCTAACCGGGGCTTTTTTTGCGTTTCATGCTTTGAAATCGGATTGTTTTTGTAAATTTGCACGATAATACGACGATGAAAAGACTATTTGTCATATGCATATCCGCTGCGCTCGTGTCGCTGGCCGGCTGTTCCGACGACGAGGACGTCCAGCCCGCGCAGAAGGAGAGGATAGTCTCTTTCCTGACCGGGACGCACGCACCCCGGCTCGTCGCCGAGGAGAACCTGGAGGAGGGCAGCAACCAGCCCTACTACACGGTTTCGGGCGATGCCGTATACCGCTACATTACCGACATCTACAATCCCGACCGGGTCAACTGGCCGGAGGTAACCCCGGCCTCGACCGTGAAGATCACGTTCCGCGCCTACGTCTTCACCTATGCGAATATCGTGACGACGGGCTCGGAAAACAACTGGACAGTACCTTATTATACGAACGATGCCGCCCTGAAAAGTTTTCTGGAAGGGCGGGGGCTCAATACCGAGTGGTGGAAGTTCGAGCCGCTGACGGTGGATATGCGGCACCCTGACATAATAAAAGGGCTGGCCGATGCGTTACTTGGTTGCCGCGAGGGCGATGCCGTCGAGGTGTATATGACATACAATATGGCCTATGGCGACGATTATTTCGGCCTTATCCCGAATGAGAGTCCCATAGCCTGGTTTTTTACGGTGGACGCAGTGGATCCGGTCGACGCGGACGCCCCTGTGGAACCGGCGAATTAAAAGTTGAGTAAAATACAAACCGAATATATGAAATTTATCGCTCGTTTTCTGTACGTGCCGCTCGCCGGCCTTCTGGTGCTGACGTCCTGCGCGAAAGACGAAACGGAATCTTACGACAAATTCGAGAACCAGGCGCTCGAGGCATGGATGACCCAGCACCGCAGCGACCTGGTGGAGAACCTCCAGTCCGAAGGGCTGTACTATGTCGACCTGCTCGATGCGGGCGACCTTGCGTCCGATCCGATCAACACCGAGGACATCTGGGTGTCTTTCGATTTTTCGGGGCGCGATTTGAGCGGCAACATCATCCTCACGCGCAATGCCGACGATGCCGTGCTGGCCGGGTCTTTCTCCAAGTATACCCACTATGTGCCTTTCTACCGCTACTGCGGCTCGGAAAACTCAGGACTGATGGAAGGGACGTGGCTGGCCATGCGCCGTACGCTGACGCTCGGCGATACCTATTTCCGGAATAACAAAGACCGGCTGGGCATCACCTCCCCCGAGGTGACGCTGCGCTACGGCTCGAAAATCCGGCTCTACATGCCTTCGTCGGTGGTCGGCAACGGCGTCGAGGGTACGGGCGGATAT
>OLIY01002391.1_pt1 | contig 9957 bp, 7 predicted proteins | sample 1601431 | NCBI WGS metagenome assembly OLIY01 (sample SAMN04168659, study PRJEB22393) | human gut metagenome | biome: human gut microbiome; feature: stool | host: Homo sapiens | collected 2014-05-12
GCGTGCGCATGCCGGTGCTCGTCACGATTGCGCGGCCGGTGCCTTGCGTCACGGAAGTGCCGTTGAAGATCATGTTGGCGCGGTCGCCCAGCGCCTTGGCGGAGTCGAGCGTGTCGGGCTTCTTGCCCACCGGCACGGATTCGCCGGTCAGGGGGGACGTATCCACCTGCGAGGATCCGGTCAGAACGGTTCCGTCCAGCGGGATTTTTTCGCCGGGCTTCACAAGGATGCGCATACCGGGCCGGATTTCCGCGGGATCGGCGTCGTTTACCATCTGTTTGCCGTCTTTTTCCTCAATCAGATGCGCCACTGTGGGCCGAGCGGCCAGCAGCGCCCGGATGGAGCGCCGCGAGTTGCCCGCCGCGCGATCCTGCAAGGCTTCGCCGATGGAGTAGAACAGCATGACGCCCACGGCCTCGGGCAGTTGGCCGATGGCCGCAGCCGCGATGGTTGCGCCGCCCATCAAGGTGTATTCATTGAAAAAGTCGAACTTGAGCAGGCTTTGCAAGCCCTTCTTGAGGACGGACAGGCCGCAGAGCAGGTAGGGGATGCCGAAGAATACCGCCTTGGCGACGAACGGGGTCAGCAAGGCGTCGAGGCGTTCCTCGAAGATCATACCGACGGCGAACAGGGCTGCGGCGATCCAGAGTTTGTATTCGGAACGGAACAGGGAGGGCTGCGGTTCGCTGCTTTCCGGAAGCGGTTCGTTTTCGTCCATCTCGGAGAACAGGGTGCCCGGTTCGATGGCGTCCGCAAGGCGGATCATCGCCGCGAGTTCGGGCTGTTCGCCTTCGACGCGCAGCCGGGCGCTGTCGAGGTTGATGGCGGCGGATTTCACGCCGGGGAGGCCCGCAATGGCGTCTTCGATCCGGGCGGCGCACCCGGCGCAACGGAGATTGTGTACGGCGTAGCGCTTAGTCATGGTTTTCCTCTTCTTGCGGCGCGTTTTCGAAGCGCTGGGCGAGCGAATGCACTTCAAGGGAATGGAAGCAATCGGATTCTCCGTGCCCGAAGCCGCAGGCTTCTTCGGCGCGCAGGATTTCCGCGATGCGGGCTTCATCCTCGATGATGGTCGGATCGTTGGCGAGGGAATCCTTCATCCATGCCAAGGCTTCCCGGATGTTGGGGCGCGGGGAGTCGTCCGCAAGCCGGTAGTAGACCCAGCGGCCCTGTTTGTTGCTTTCGATGAGGCGGGCCTGCCGCAGGATCGACAGGTGCTTCGAGGTTGTGGACGGGGCCAGATCCAGAAAGGCTGTGACTTGGCATACGCAGAGCTGGCGGCCTCTCAGGGCCATGAGGATGCGTATGCGGTTTTCGTCGGCAAGCGCGCGGCAGGTGGTCAGGAAGTCGAACATGGCGTTTTCCTTTTTTGGGGGAGAGATTGGAGGAGTGGTGAGCCGGGGGAGGGGAGAAGGGACCCCCTCCCCACATCCCCCTAAATTTTGGGGCTGGTGGGGAGGCGGCGCGGAAGGAGTTCCGTTGTACGCCACTCTTAATTCGTTGATTAACGAAATATGATGTATGATGAATCTTGTCAATAAGGGGAAAGGTCAGAGGGGAGGAAAAAACTGGGATGTGAGGGTATCTTTTTGAAAAGAAAAAGAAAAACGGGTTAATCCTTTTTAAAGGATCAACCCGTGGCAAGTCTGGAAAGGGAAGGTGTTTGTAGATCGGATAGGCTGTTCCCGGCTTTGGGGCAAGGCCTTCTTCATATTTCAGAGCCGGTCAAAGGCGTTTCGCTCGGGAAAAACTCTGAGCGGGGATTCGATATATGGAAAAGTCTTTTGGGGAAGAGAGGGATGGGGAAAGGGAGGAAAACGCATGGGGACACGCCCCCTTTTTCTTCAGAAACGTTTTCCGTTTTCCTTCCCTTCCACAATTTCTTCACACGGCTTGAGAGCTCATCCACATGAGCGGGCGTATTTTTTAGCCTGTTCGCTGATCAGATCCATATCCTCAAAGTAGTTGATTTTCATAGCCCGTCTTACGTCATCCAGCGTCCGGGCGGCGGCTTCGCGGGCCCGCATACTGCCTTCCTTGAGGATGTCATAGATGGCGGGAATATCCTTTTCGAGTTCCCGGCGGCGATTGCGGATAGGTTCCAGTTCGTCCTGCAGGACGTTGTTCAGGAACTTTTTCACCTTCACGTCGCCCAAACCGCCGCGCTGGTAGTGCGCCTTTACCTCGTCGAGGTTCTGGTATTCCGGCCAGAACTCGGCAAAGTGCTCCGGGCGGCAGAAGGCATCCAGATACATGAACACCGGGTTGCCCTCCACCTTGCCGGGGTCCTGCACCCGCAGGTGGTTGGGGTCGGTGTACATGGACATGACCTTCTTTTTGATGTCCTCCGGTTCCTCGGACAGGTAGATGCAGTTGCCAAGGGATTTGCTCATTTTGGCCTTGCCGTCTACGCCCGGCAGACGGCGCTGCATCTCGTTTTCCGGGATCATGGCGGTGGGCATGGTCAGCGTCTCGCCATAGATGCGGTTGAACTTCTCCACGATCTCACGGGTCTGCTCCAGCATGGGAAGCTGATCCTCGCCCACAGGCACCACGTTGGCGTGGAAGGCCGTGATATCGGCGGCCTGAGAGACGGGATAGGCGAAAAAGCCCACCGGCAGGCCCTCGTCGGCAAAGCCCCGCATCTGGATCTCGGACTTCACCGTGGGGTTGCGGGAAAGACGTGCCGTGGTGACCAGATTCATATAGTAAAAGGTCAGCTCTGTCAGCTCCGGAACCATCGACTGAATGAAAATCGTTGCCTTTTCCGGATCAAGGCCGCATGCCAGATAATCCAGCGCCACCTGTAAAATGTTCTGACGTACCTTTTCCGGATGCTCTGCATTGTCTGTCAACGCCTGTGCATCCGCAATCATAATAAAAATCTTATCAAACTCTCCCGAATTCTGTAATTCCACTCTTCGTCGCAGAGATCCTACATAGTGTCCCACATGCAGTCTTCCTGTCGGGCGATCTCCGGTTAATATAATTTTTGCCATCTCTATGCCTCCTGATTTTTCTCAGTTACTATATATTTTCGTGTTATTTTTCTAATTTCATTCATACACTGTCAACTGTAGCAAATCCACGTTGCAATGTCAACGGATGTTGTGTTAAAATAAGAATGAATTAAGATATTAAACTTCGTCAATTTAAGGAGGTTTGTTTTTATGAACGAGAAAATATATAAAGCAATGGGATCATCAGCCGTATCAAGCCTCGTGATCGGAATCTGTGTACTTGCCACAGGAATCGCCGCAGGGGTTCTTCTTATTATAAATGGGTCCCGCTTACTAAAGCATAAATCAAAAATTTTATTATAATACTTCAAATCCGGAGAATTTTTTCATTCTCCGGGTTTTTTACTCTTTATTGTCAACCTGTTCGCTCACCATCGTTGACATTTCATTTTTTCCATGCTAAAGTGAATGCATATTGTTAATAATTACACACAAGGAAGGTATTTAGCAAATGCATACAACAAAAGAAAACGATCCGTTTCTCTCCCGCGAGGAGGCTCTTTCTATTTTAAACACTCCGGACGATCAGCTGGATGATCTGATCGCCCGTGCTGAAAAACTCCGGAGAAAATATAAAGGAAATCACGTCAGCATCCATATTCTGACCAATGCCCGCAGCGGCAACTGTTCCCAGGACTGCGCATACTGTGCACAATCCTGCCGTTCCACCGCAGATATTGAAAAATACAAATGGGTTTCCGATGAGAAACTGTACAAGGATAACGATTTTGTCAATGAACACCATTTAAGCCGCCACTGTATCGGCTTAAGCGGAATGAAATTTACAGATGAGGAAATTGAAGAACTTGCCGAACGCATCCGTGCCATGAAGAAAACCGGCACACATCTGTGCTGTTCCATTGGATTTTTAACAGAAAAACAGGCACGCATGCTCTACGATGCCGGTCTTGACCGTATCAACCACAACTTAAACAGCAGCCGCGCCTATTACAGCCATATCTGCTCCACCCACACCTTTGACCAGCGTGTTGAAAATATTCATATGCTGCAGAAGATTGGATTTGAAATCTGCAGTGGCGGAATCATCGGTATGGGCGAGAGCAAAGAAGATGTGGTAGATATGCTGATGGAACTGCGTGAGATCCAGCCGGAAGCACTGCCGATCAATTTTCTGCTTCCGATCAAGGGAACTCCGTTAGGCGATAAAGATATTTCCGGTCTGACCACAGAATACTGCATGAAAGTCCTCTGCCTTGCAAGACTGATGGTTCCACAGTCAGATATCCGCTGTGCCGCCGGCCGCGAGGTATATTTCAAAGGAGAAGAAAAAAAGCTTTTAAGTGTCGTCGATTCCATCTTCGCCTCCGGTTATCTGACCGCCGGTGGACAGGGCATCCAGGATACCATCAAAACCATCGAGGATGCCGGCTTTACTTATGAGATTGAATCTGCATAAAGCTTTTAATCATGCGGAATATCATGAAAACGCCCCGCAAGTTCTTCTGTCCGCACAACATTGATAAAAGCATGGGGATCAATCTGACGGATAAGCGGAAGCAGCTCCCTTTTTGCCTCGGAATTAATGACGGAATAAATCAGGGTCTTTTGCTTTTCCTCATAACACCCGATTCCCTGGAATAACGTTGCATCATGGTTGGTCCGTTCCCGGATGGCACGATAGATTTCATTGGATTTATCAGAAATAATAAACATCGTTTCCTTCTGGTAACGCTTGTACAGTGCCTGAATGATCTGCGTGCTGCAGAACTGGTAAATAATCGAGTACAACGCAATCGACCAGCCGAACAGGGCACCTGCAACTACAAGCATGAGCACATTTCCTGCCAGAATATAATTCCATGCATCAATACCCTTCTGCTGTGATAAAAAGATGCTGATAAAGTCGGTGCCACCCGTGGTGGTGCCGACATTTAAACACAGACTGATGGCAAATCCATTAATCAGTCCACCAAACACACTGATCAGCAGCACATCCTTTGTAAACACATACGCCGGAAGCATATCTGTAAAAATACTCGTCAGTACAATAACAATAATAGAATACAGAGTAAATTTTTTCCCGATAAATTTATATGCAATGTAAGTAGGAACCAGATTCAGTCCGATGTTAAACACCGAAAACGGTATACTGACATGGATAAAATCTAACCCGATCTGCTGCAGTAAAAGTGACAATCCGGAAAATCCTCCCGGAAACAGACCTGCCGTTTTGGCAAAACAGCGCAGATTCCACGCATACAAAAGTGAAGCAAAAAACACAATAAACAGGCGGAATACCTGATAAAATTTCGGGTGTTTATATTCAAGTGACTGAAACATCCTTTTCTCCCTCTTTCTCATTTTTTTGCATTGTAACATATTCCGACAAAAAAAGACAGACCTTTACGGCCTGCCTACCATCTGCCCTATTGGATAATATTTTTCATCTCCAGTTGCCCACTGAATTCCAAGTTCTGCCTTTCCATTCCCATCAAATCCATAGAATATATAACCAGTAATCATTTCTACATGATAGATCCCCTTATATCTTCCATTTTTCTGTCCGGTTTCAAACATCACATCCCCCGGATTCAGTTTCATATTTTGTATATTTGCCCGACTCATACCTCCGCTGACAAGTTTCTTATGCTGTACGCACCATTTTCCCATATCCGCTGCAACCGGTGCATAATATGCCATTCCAAAATTTACACCATTCTTATGATAAGATTTCCACACCAGAGAACTGCAGTCGTAAAATTTTTCCTGCATACGCTTTGGCTGGCTGTATGTACAGGTCTTTGCAATCTGAATAGCTTTCTGAACCGTACGTTTTCTTGCCGGGGTAACAACCGAAACTGCACATCCCAATTGCAAATCTCCCAATGTTCCCATTAAAACTGCATTTCCTGTCTTTTTGGCATAAATCGTTCCATTTTTAGATACACTGACAACCGATGAATTGGAAGAATTCCATTTGATTCCATTTATCCCCTTTACCGTAATCTGTTTTTTCTGCTTTGTAGAAAGCAGCAGCGAGTTTGGTACATCCACACCAAGGGTATTAATATTTACCTGAAATGTTTTGTTATTAATTGTAATGGTAACTGTCGTTTTGCCTACAACATCCGGAGTAAGTGAAATCACATTGTTTTAACCATCTTCTGCTTTCACTTCTGCCACCGGTACGCAGATACAGGCACCTGCCATAAGTACTGCTGCAAGCAGACAATAAAACCTTTTTTTCATAAAACCATGCTCCTCTTTTGTATGTATTCTTCAATAAAATTATCGTACCACTACAGAGGTAATAAAATCAACTATCCAATTTTATCCTTCCATCATTTCCAGATACTGCCCCTTATCAATATGCATCATGGAAATCCGGTTTTTAAACCGACGGAATCCATATACACAGTCCACATTCCGGATCAGAGACTGCAAACGCTCATCCGGCACACAGACAATCAGCTGCAGATCCATCTTTCTGGCATATTTCAGACAGACTGCGCTCCTCTCCTGATCCATTTTGGAAAACGCCTCATCCAGCAGTACCAGCTTAATTTTGGAATCCCGCTTACTCTGCTGCATATACAGCATGGCAAATCCAGCAAGCAGTGCTACATACTTTGGATTTTGTCCCTCACCACCGGAATCCCTGCCCGCCATATCATCGACAAAGTTTTCCCGGATCACATTTCCATGTTCATCGGTTACCTGTTCAAACATGCTGAATGACAGATAATTTCTGTAGTCTGCGTACTGTTCCATTTCTTTGCGCTTCTGTGCCCGCAAATGCTCATCCTCGTCTTTTGGTGGCATAAACTTGTCGGTCAGAAGTTTGATCTTCTGCTCATATTTCTGATAAAATGCATCTTCTCCGAAACTGATCTGACCGTCAATTCCTGCATTGTCCAGATTCTTGCTGTCGAGTTCCTCTGCCATGAGCATATCAAAGAACTGTCCGTTTTCATTTTTGGCCGGTTCAATTTTAATCTGGTACGTGCTGTCTGAGAAATTGGTTTCCCGCAGCAGGCGGTTGATCTCATATGCGTGCCGTTTGGCTGCTTTGATATCTCCGTGAATTGTTGCAATGACATTCTCCCGGAGACTCTTATAGATGGATGCACACTTTTTTTCAAATTCTTCTTCGTAGGCCGGTTCAAAATCAGTCAGATATTTTTCAAGCAGTTTTTCGTAGGCCTCGTTGGAAGTTTCCGCTCCATTAAAAGGACCTGCCGGATACGCAAAAATATATCGATTTCGCGCTGCCCGCAGCGTTTCTGCCTGTGCCTGTTCTTTTTCTTCTAAATCTGCGACCTGCGCTTTCTTCCTGTTTATAACCGCCTGTCCGGATTGTTTCTTTAACAGTTCCCAGACTTCCTGCTCTAACGCTTCATTCGGGACGTATCCCTGTAATTTTTCTTCAAGCTGCTGCCTGCGGCTTTCGTTCTCTCCGGAAAGTTCTCCTATGCGGCTGCCTAAGCGTGCAAGCTCTCCCTGTGTCTGATCAAGCTCCTCCTGGACCATTTTCACCTGCTTTTGCAAAGACTGTTCCTTTTCTTCCAGTTCTTTGTACGCCCCCTCGCGCAGCGAACGGATGGTTTCTTCCAGTTCCATCTTCTTTTTGTTTACTCTTGCAAGTTCCTCCCCTGCCCGCGACAGCTTTACATAATGAGATGGCTCATCTTTCAGACATTCAAAATCTCTTGCCTCTTTTAGTCTGCGCAATAGATCATCCAGCTGCATCTCCTGCCGGCTTAACTCCTCAACATCTTTTTCATATTCTGCAAGACGCGCTTTGGAAACCCGTCGCCCAATACACGCCCGCGTCGTATAATCTTTTTTCTTCAGATGCCGGAAAATAAAATTGCTGTACGAATAACAGTCCGGCGTCACTCCATCTCTTACCTGTTCCAGTTCTTCCACCGACCGGCACTTGATGATATGTCCCAGATACCGCTTGAGACATACATCCACATAAGCCTCTTGCGTTTTTACCGCTTCATACAATGACCCTTCCATACAATCCGGCTTACTGTCTGCAATCGCTTTGGAATTAATCAAATCAACATTTTCATATTGCTTCATATTGCGAAACAGGACTGCTGCCTCATGTGCATACTGCGGCTCTGTAATCAGGGAATGTTTCAGCCTTCCCATGCGACCTTCAATCGCATTCTTCCATTCTTCCTCCTGCACATCGAAAAGATCTGCAAAAATCTGTACTTTCACCGTCTGCCCATAGCGGTCACTTAATTGCTGGGATAGTGCACTTCTTGCTGACCGCAAATTCTCATCATATGGTTTGCGGTCATGTTTCATATCATCTACCAGCCGCTTTTTTTCTTTTAGCTGTTTTCCGATCTCACGTCTCTGATCTCTGTAATCCTCCACTTCATCCTCGATATTTTGCTTGGCCGATTCAATTTTCAGATGCAGATTCTGGCACAGTTCTTCTGTCACCCTTCCCTGGTTTAATTCAGCAATCATGTTGAGTACCGGATTGCTGATATAATCCGTGATCACATCGTCTTCTTCCCAGTTTTTCATTCCCTGAAGGATCTTTTGCCACTGTCTGGTATTATCTGCCAGCATCCTGCTGCGCTCATCTAATTCCTCGTACTGCTGCTGTTTTCCCCCTAAATCGCTGGCTTTTAAATCGGCACTGACCTGTATCAATTTCTGCTGTGCTTCCTCCCGCGAGGCAGAAAGTTCCTGCACTTTTTTCTTGCATTGTTCCTGTTTTTCTGCAAGATTCCTTTTGTCGTCTTCTGCTGCCTGAATCCTTGCCCGCAAATCTTCAATACCGATGCAGCGTATCATGGCTTCTGCCCGGACGATATCCGTCTGCAGACGCACCAGTTCCTTTCCTGATGCCTGAATTTCAGATAACAGCTCAATCCGCTTCCGCAGATCTTCTATTTTTTCTTTGATCTGGCGGTAAGAATCCAGCTGTTCACTAATCGTGGCAATGGTATTGGAAGTGTTCTTTGGAAACATATAATCACGAATAAACTGTCCCGTTCCATTGGTCATTTTCAGGGCAATTGCACTTTTTTCCATCGTGATAAAACGGTTCTGATCAATATACCCGAGAATTACATCATACAGAGTTCCCAGATATGCCTCTTTGGAACCATAAATGCGGTTGACTTCTCCCTTTCCGCGGTTGTCATCGGATTTTGTTCTGGCACTGACCAGCTTTTTGATCTCCTGATTGGAATAGCAGACGCCCTGTTCCGTCAGATATTCAGACTCCGGCATTTTCCCGGAGTGACTGAAATACACAAATTTTTTAATCTCAGAATCTGATTTTCTTACTTCAAACGCAATTCCAATACAGGTTATAATATGGGTTCCGGTATCTTCAATTTCCAGAGCCATTACGGAACAGAAATCACAGTCTTTACGATTGGCAGATCCGTCTTTTTGTTCTCCGCGCAGATAACTTAACACACTTCTGCGATTTTTTGCATCATCCGCTGCTTTATTCAGGAAACTCGGTGAGAAACTTCCATACAAAATGACCTGGATGGCATCCATCACTGTCGATTTTCCAGATCCGCTTTTTCCACTGAACAAATTCACATATTCATGAAACTCCAGTACCTTATGATCAATGCCTCCCCAGTTGTTAAGGCACATCCTTGTAAAAACTTTTTTTGCCTGACTCAATTTATTCACTCCTCATTTCGTCTTGTGTTTCCCACTGATCCTGCGTCTTTTCCGAATACTCTGCTTCCTCTTGTTCTTCCGTTTCCCCGGTTTCTCCTTTGAACATTTCAACCAGCTCATTGATATCTGCCGCTGAACAGAAAATATTAATGGTACTGTAAATATAAATCGGGGAATCGTCTTCGAGATTTCCAATGGCACTTGGCAGTTCGATCATCTGGTGTGTTTTCATCAGGATCAATGCCTCCTGCCACTCCTGAGCGGTCAGTCTGCGCGTAATCAAGTTTGTTTCCTTTCC
>OLIY01002396.1_pt1 | contig 9927 bp, 8 predicted proteins | sample 1601431 | NCBI WGS metagenome assembly OLIY01 (sample SAMN04168659, study PRJEB22393) | human gut metagenome | biome: human gut microbiome; feature: stool | host: Homo sapiens | collected 2014-05-12
AGGAGGCCCAGCCGAATGGCGAAGCATAACAATACCCCCGAAAAGCCCAAAATGGCCCCGGAAGAAGCGCTGTTTCAGGCGCTGAGCCTCTGCCGCAAGGCAGGCGCGCTGACCATGGGCTTTGATGCCGTGGAAGATGCCTGCGTCAAGAGCAAGGCATGGCTGGTGATGGTGGCAAGCGATGCCAGCGCCAAGACCGTGCAGCGCCTGAACTACGCTGTGGGCGACCTGGTGGACGTGATCTCCATGCCGCTGACCCAGGACCGCCTGGCCGATATCAGCCGCAAGCCTGTGGCTGTTTACGCGGTGACTGACCGCAACCTCGCAAAGCTCTGCTTTGACCGCCTGTCGGACTGCGGAGCAATCAAAAATGAGGAGGATATGAGCGAATGATCGTAAAATATAAAGTGAGCGATTTTGCAAAGGACCTGAGCATCTCTGCCAAGAAGGTCCTCGACGAGCTGAACGCCATGGGCAGCACCGGCAAGAAGAACAGCTCCACTCTGGAGGAGAACGAGCTGAACTACCTGCTGGAGAAGTTCAGCAAGGACAACAGCGTCAAGAGCCTGGACGAGTTCCTGAACAGCGCCAAGGCCCCCAAGGCTGAGCCGAAGCCCGCCGAGAAGAAGGCAGAGCCCAAGGCCGAAAAGAAGCCCGAGGCTCCCAAGGCTCCCAAGGCTGAGCCTGCAATGGCCGAGGCAAAGCCCGCTGCCAAGCAAAACAACAAGAAGAACGAGCAGCACAAGAAGCGCGAGGAGAAGACCGTCTCCCTGAGCGAGCTGGCCCGTGAGACCGGCGCAAAGGCTACGGCAGCTTCCGCTCAGTCCGTCTCTGTCCGCCGCGAGGACAATCAGGTCACCGTCGATACCCGCACCGTCGATATGAACGTGGACCGCTTCGACGCCCGTTACGACGATCTGGCTTCCACCAAGAACACCGAGAACCGCCGCAAGCCCACCCCGCAGGGCAACAAGCAGAAGTTCACCCAGCGCGGCCAGCGCCAGCGCCAGCAGTTCCAGAAGGGCAAGCGCGAGACCGAGTTCGAGCGTCTGCAGCGCATCCAGCTGGAAAAGGCCCGCAATGCGCAGCTGAAGGTCCTCATCCCCGATGAGATCACCGTCGGTGAGCTGGCTGCCCGCCTGAAGCAGCAGGCCGGCAAGGTCATCGCCAAGTTCATGCAGATGGGCGAGATGCATGCCATCAACGACGTCATCGATTTCGATACCGCCGCTCTGGTGGCCGAGGAGTTCCACGCCAAGGTCGAGAAGGAAGTCCACGTCACCATCGAAGAGCGCCTGTTCACGCAGGAGGAGGACGCACAGGAAGACCTCGTCACCCGTCCCCCGGTCGTCTGCGTCATGGGCCACGTTGACCACGGCAAGACCAGTATCCTGGACGCGATCCGCAAGACCAACGTCACCGCAGGCGAGGCCGGCGGCATCACTCAGGCCATCGGTGCATATCAGGTCAAGGTCAACGACAGCCTCATCACCTTCCTGGATACCCCGGGCCACGAGGCGTTCACCTCCATGCGCGCCCGCGGTGCCAACATGACCGATATTGCAGTTCTGGTCGTCGCCGCCGATGACGGCATCATGCCCCAGACGGTCGAGTCCATCAACCACGCCAAGGCCGCAAACGTCAAGCTCATCGTGGCTATGAACAAGATGGATAAGCCCACCGCCAACCCCGAGCGCGTGATGGAAGGCCTGACCAAGTACGGCATCATCACCGAGGACTGGGGCGGCGACGTTGCCTGCATCCCCGTTTCCGCACTGACCGGCATGGGCATCAACGACCTGCTGGAGCGCATCGCGCTGGAGGCCGAGGTCATGGAGCTGAAGGCCAACCCCAACCGCCGTGCCAAGGGCGCTGTCGTCGAGGCTCGTCTGGACAAGGGCCAGGGCCCCATCGCCACCATTCTGGTGCAGAACGGCACCCTCCACTCCGGCGACGTCATCATCGCCGGTACCGCCGTGGGCCGTGTGCGTACCATGCGCAGCGACAAGGGCATTCTGCTGAACGACGCCGGCCCCTCCACCCCTGTGGAGATCACCGGTCTGACCGCTGTGCCTGAGGCCGGCGACCTGTTCGAGGCCGTCGAGGACGAGCGTCTGGCCCGTGAGCTGGCCGAGCAGCGCATCGCTGCCGCCAAGGAGAAGCAGTTCTCCTCCTTCCAGAAGGTCACGCTGGATAACCTGTTCAGCCAGATGGCTCAGAACGATATGAAGGAGCTGGCCATCGTCGTCAAGGCTGACGTCCAGGGCTCCGCCGAGGCCGTCAAGCAGAGCCTCGAGAAGATCTCCAACGACGAGGTCCGTGTCCGCGTCATCCACGCCGGTGTCGGTGCCATCAGCAAGTCCGACGTTGACCTGGCCGACGCATCCAACGCCATCATCATCGGCTTCAACGTCCGCCCCGACAACGTGGCGAAGGAAGAGGCCGCTGCCACCAAGGTCGAGATGCGTATGTACCGCGTCATCTATGATGCCATCAACGACGTCACCGATGCTATGAAGGGTATGCTGGCTCCCAAGTTCCGCGAGGTGTCTCTGGGCGAGCTGCAGGTCCGTCAGGTCTACAAGATCTCCAACGTCGGCACCGTCGCAGGCTGCCGTGTCACCAGCGGCAAGATCACCCGCGACAGCAAGGTGCGTGTCGTCCGTGACGGCATCGTCATCACGGAGGACGAGATCGCATCTCTGAAGCGCTTCAAGGACGACGCCAAGGAAGTGGCCGAGGGCTACGAGTGCGGCGTCACTCTGGCAAAGTTTGCCGACGTCAAGGAAGGCGACGTCTACGAGGCCTTCAAGATGGAAGAATACTGCGACTAAGAGTTGAAGCTGCTGTTATCACCGCCCCCGGGCGGTGATAACGGGCTTTTCAGAGGAGAAACTATGTCTCAGAAAAATATGGGCCGTCTGGCGCAGGACATGAAGCGTGAGCTGATCGCCATCATCGGACGGCTGAAAGACCCGCGGCTGGAGGGCGGTCTGCTGACCGTCACCCGGCTGGATGTGACGCCCGACCTGGACGTGGCGAAGGTCTATGTGAGCGTGATGGGCCGTGAGGACGGCCCCAAGCCCGCCATCGAGGCCCTGAACCGCGCCGCAGGCCATGTGCGCACCGAAGTGAGCAAGAAAATGCACATCCGCAAGGCACCCCGCTTCATCTTTGTGGAGGACGACGGTGCCGCCTATGCAGCCCACATCAACGAGCTGCTCCGCACGCTGAATGTGAACGGCGACGCTGAGGACTCTCAGCCCGCCGAGACCGAGGAATAAATCCAGCGCTGCGGAAAGGATGGATCCATCAAATGACAGAACAGCTCAATGTGCAGCAGATGGCGGAGCGCCTCTGTGCTGCGGACAACATTCTGGTCCTGTGTCATAAAAACCCGGACGGCGACACCATCGGCTGCGGCAGCGCCCTCTGCCACGCGCTCAAGGCGCTGGGCAAGACGGCAGCTGTCCTCTGCTCCGATGCAGTGCCTTCCCGCTACAGCTTTACTGCACCGGTGCCGTTCCGGGGCGAGTTTGAGCCCAAGACCGTTGTGGCCGTGGATGTTGCCAGCGTGCAGCTCTTTGGCGAAAACAACGGTGTGCCGCAGTATACCCGCCACGTCGATCTCTGCATCGACCACCACGCGGGCAACAGCGGCTATGCGGATTTCACCCTGCTGGACGGTAATGCGGCCGCAGCGGCAGAGCTTCTGTATGAGGTCATCGGCGAGATGGGCGTGGAGATCACCCCCCTCATCGCCAACTGCCTCTACACCGGCCTCGCTACTGACACCGGCTGCTTCCGGTTCTCTTCCACCACTGCCAACACCCACCTCGTGGCGGCAAAGCTCATTCTGGCCGGTGCGCAGGTGGAGGAGCTGAACACCCTGCTCTTCGACACCAAACCCCGGGAGCGGATGGAGGCGGAGCGTATCGCCCGCAACCATCTGGAATATCATCTGGAGGGCCGCTGCGCCCTGATGTATCTGACCCGGGACGAGATCGAGCAGAGCGGCGTGGACCCGGCTGACCTGGAAGAGCTGACCAGCCTGCCCATCAGCATCGAGGGGGTCAAAGTGGGCCTGCTGCTCCGTCAGCAGCCCGGCGGCAGCTACCGCATCAGCGTGCGCGCAGCCAAGGGCGTGGACGCCTGCGCCATCGCACGGCGTCTGGGCGGCGGCGGCCACACCCGCGCAGCGGGCTGTGAGCTGCTGGGCAACCTCGACAACGCCAAGAGCGCCATTCTGGCCGAAGTGGAGGCGGAACTCGACCGCCCCGAGACGCAGGAGGAAAGCTGATGCAGGGCATCCTTATCGTAGATAAGCCGATGGAGTGGACCAGCTTTGACGTCATCGCCAAGCTGCGCGGCATCCTCGGCACCCGCAAGCTGGGCCACAGCGGTACGCTGGACCCCATGGCCACCGGCGTTCTGCCGGTGTTCTGCGGCGGGGCCAGCAAGGCTGTGGACCTTCAGCTCGACCACACCAAGACCTACTGCGCCCGGCTGCGGCTGGGGATGCAGACCGACACCGGCGACATCACCGGCACTGTGCTAGAAACGGCCCCGGTGACGGCGGGGGAGAAGGAGCTGCTGGCTGTTCTGCCCCGGTTCCTTGGCCCCCAGATGCAGACGCCGCCCATGTACTCGGCAGTCAAGATCAACGGCCAGCCCCTTTATAAGCTGGCCCGCGAGGGCGTCACGGTGGAGCGGAAGGCCCGCCCCATCGAGATCCTGGACATCCAGTACGGCGGCAGCCCGGTGGAGAACGAATACGTCCTCACCGTCCGCTGCTCCAAGGGAACGTATATCCGCACCCTGTTGGAGGACATTGCCGCCGCTATGGGCCAGAAAGGCACCATGAGCGTTCTGCGCCGCACGACGGCGGGTGTCTACACCGAGGCCGACGCCCACACGCTGGAAGAGATACAGGCGGCAAAGGACGCAGGCCCCGAGGCACTGCAGGCTTTGATGCTGCCGGTGGAGAGCGTGTTTGAGAGCCTGCCTCTGCTGGTGGCAGAGCCGAGGGTGGAGCAGCACCTGTACAACGGCTGCCCCACCAGCCGCTACCCGGCGGCAGACGGCCGCTACCGTGTCCGCAATGCCGAGGGTCAGTTTCTGGGCCTTGCGAACATCACCGGCGGCGTGCTCAAGGTCGAAAAACTCTTTGTAGAGAGGAATTAAAGAACATTCATGCAGATCTATTCACAGCTTGCGCCGCTTGCGCTGGGCGGTGCCCACGGCTCTGCTGTGGCAATGGGCTTTTTTGACGGCATCCACATCGGCCACCGCGCGGTCATCAATGGCGCAGTGGAGTGGGCCAGGGCCCATGGCGCGGCACCGGCGGTATTCACCTTCCGCCTGCCCACCGAAAACAAGATGAAGGGCAAGCGCCTGCTCTCCACCGAGGACAAGCACGCCCTCATCGCCAGCCTCGGCGTGGAGCACTATCTCTGCCCCGATTTCGAGGAGATCAAGGCCATGACGCCGGAGCAGTTCGTGCTGGGCATCATCCGGGACTGCAACGCCCGGGCGCTGTTCTGCGGCGAGAACTTCACCTTCGGGGCCAGGGCGGCAGGCACACCGGAGCTGCTGCGTCAGCTCTGCGCGCCGCTGGGCGTGGAGGTAGTCGTCCTGCCGATGGCACAGTTTGAGGAGAAGCCTGTTTCCTCCACCCGCATCCGCACCGCGCTGGAAGGCGGTGACATCCCGGCGGCCAATGCCATGCTGGGGATGCCCTACGCCATCCGCTTCACGGTGCATCACGGGGCGGGCCTTGGCCGGACGCTGGGCGTGCCGACCATCAATCAGCTCTATCCGCAGGGCTTCCAGCTGCCCCGGTACGGCATCTATATCACCCGCACCAGGATAGGGGACAAGTGGTACCCCTCGGCCACCGGCCTTGGCACCCGGCCCACCGTCAACAGCGACGAGAGCAAGGTGACCTGCGAGACCTTCATCCCGGGCTTTACCGGCGACCTTTACGGCACCGACCCGGTGGTGGAGTTCCACGCCTACCTCAGCCCCAGCAAAAAGTTCGACACGCTGGATGAGCTGCGCGAGTGCATCGACCACGCAGCCCAGCGCGCGCAGGAATACTTCGCGGAGTGAACTTTATGAAAAAACAAAACAGATCAGAAGGCCGTGTATGACATTCCGGAAAGCATGGGGGAAAGCCTGACGCTGCGATGTACCGGAACAAAGCTGAGATCAAAAAGGCTGTGGGCGGCATCATCCGCTGAATAAAACAAGAACGCACCTCACCGATGAAAGCGATCGGTGAGGTGCGTTTTTGCTTCGTCAGAAAGAGAAACCGGAAAAATAGAGGTGCTCCACCGTTTCCTTTTCGGCGGCGGAGAGGGACGTGTCTGCGGCCATGGCGGCGCGGATACTTTCCTGGGTGTCCGGGTAGGAGTTGAGGGTGAGGCAGGCTGTTTTGCTGTCAGCATCGAAGTGAAGGGCAGCGCGGTCTTGCGGCGTCCAGGCGTCCCAGCCCGGGGAACCGCTGGTCATGAAACTGGCAAGCGCCTGCTTCAGCCGGGCTGAAAGGGCCTGCGCACCTGCTGAAGACAAATCAGCACAGGCAGAATAGCTGCTTTCGGACGAGAAGAGCGCCAGCGGCAGGCCGTGGAAGGAGCCGAGGCCCGGGATAGCCGTCTGACTGTCGGCCCCTCCGTAGTCGATGAGGCCAAGCCAGACCGGAGCACTGCCGCCCAGCGCTTCGGCGACAGCTTCGGTGCTGCTCCAGCGGCAGAGGGCTGAGCCGTATTTTACGGCATAGGCCCGGGCCGCGCTGGAAGCGGGCCGCAGGTCGTCCCGGACGAAGCCGCTGAATTCGGTGGCGCTGCTGAGCAGCAGGAGGGGGACGGCACTCCGGGCGTCCCGTGAGAGCACTACATCGTCTGCGTAGAGGATGGCCGGTTTGCCGAGGGCCGCAATGCGGGCCGGTTCGAGGCCGCAGAGCCATTCCCGGACGTCCGTCCCCGGCGTCAGCAGCCATTCGGCGGCGGAAGCCGTGTCAGCGAACCGCCCGTCTTCCACGGCCAGCGGCGCGAAATTTTCAGCCAGCTTCTGGGCGGCGGCGTCCGGGTCGGCGAGGAACAGCCCGCCGGAGATGGCGACGGCTTTCTGGAAGCGCCCACGGAAGAGCGGACTGCCCGCAAGGGCCGCTGCCATCCGCCCGCCATCAGAGAAGCCGCAGAGGGTGATGTTGTCGGCGTCGCCGCCGAAGCGGCGGATGTTGTCCCGCACCCAGTCCAGCGCCCGGGCGATGTCCAGCAGGGCAAAGTTTCCGGTGGCGTCCGGGTCAGCAGTGAGGGCGGGCAGGCAGTTCCACCCGAACAGCCCCAGCCGGTAGTTGAGCGCGACAAAGACGCAGCCCGCGTCCCGCACGAGTTCGCTGCCGGGCAGCTCGAGAGATGAGCCGGTGGCGGCACTGCCGTGCAGATAGACGAGAACGGGCCGCTTTTTGGCCTCGGCGGAAGAATAAATGTCCAGTGTCAGGCAGTCCTCGGTGCCGAGGGGGAAAGTGGTGTACTGGTAGGCCGCCGGTGCGGGGCTGGTGCAGTCCCGCACTGTGTGCCAGCGGGCGGGCTCCTGCGGCGCTGTCCAGCGGCTTTCACCCGTGGGGGCGGCACTGTAGGGGATGCCGTACCAGCAGAGCAGGCCGTTTTTGCCCTCTCTGCCCCTCACCGGGCCGTACTGGGTCTGGCAGAGAGGAGAGACAGGGGAGAACAGGCCGTTTTCGGTTTCAGAAGAAGCCGCATCAGCCGGGAGGAGCGGGCTTGAAAGAACCGCTGCGGCGGCTGCGCTTCCTTTGAGGAAGCTGCGGCGGGAAAAGCAATGTGTCATTCGATCTACCTCTTTATTACAATAGACAGATTATAACATGATTTGACAGGAAAACAACATCCTTATTTTTGCGGATCTGTAAAAATTTTTCTTGCTTTTTACGTTGGTTTCTGTTATACTAGCCCTGTTACCGCGATACGGGGCTGGGAGTATGCCCACTCGGGAGTACCGTTTTCCCGCTGCTGTGTCGCTGGCAAATAAAAATTTTATAAAGAGGTACTGTTACTATGAACAAGCAGGAAGTTATGGCCAAAGTCGCTCTGACCGAGAAGGACACTGGCTCTCCCGAAGTCCAGGTCGCTCTGCTGACCGCTCACATCAACGAGCTGAACGAGCACCTGAAGAAGAACCCGAACGATCACCACAGCCGCCGTGGTCTGATGAAGATGGTTGGCCGCCGCCGCAATCTGCTGGCCTACCTCCAGAAGAAGGACATCGAGCGTTACCGTGCTCTGATCGCAACTCTGGGTCTGCGTAAGTAATAGAAAACAGAGGGCAGGTACCGCAAAGGGTGCCTGCCCTTTGCTCTTTTATGTTGGATTTTCCCTTGTATCCCAAGCTCTGGAACAAATAGGCCGCTGCTGCGTGTTGCAGCAGTAAATCGAACGCCTGTGTGAAGCGGCACGGACGCTGGATTTATTGCTATGATGCGCGGCGGGCAGCCTTTTGGAATATCAAACGGACATAAGGAGGCAAACCAAATGGCAATCGAATTTGGTTCCCGCAAAGAAAACTTTGACAACTTCAAAGTTTACGAGACTACGCTGGCAGGCCGCCCCTTCAAGGTGGAGATGGGCAAGATGTGCGGCTTGTCCAACGCAAGCGCCCTCATCCGCTACGGCGAGACCTGCGTGATGTGCAACGTGGTCATGAGCCCCAAGCCCCGCGAGGGCGTCGATTTCTTCCCCCTGAACGTGGAGTACGAGGAAAAGCTCTACGCCGCAGGCCGCATCCCCGGCAGCTTCATGCGCCGTGAGGGCCGCCCCGGCGAGCGCGCCATCCTGACCAGCCGCGTCGTGGACCGTCCCATGCGCCCCCTGTTCCCGAAGGAGATGCGCAACGACGTCTGCATCACCATGACCGTCATGAGCCTGGACCCCGACTGCAGCCCTGAGATCGCCGGCATGATCGGCGCTTCTCTGGTCACGGCTGTGTCCGAGATCCCCTGGAACGGCCCCATCGGCGGCGTGCAGGTGGGTCTGGTGGACGGCGAGATCGTCCTGAACCCCACCCAGGAGCAGCGCAAGAAGAGCGACCTGGCCCTGACCGTCGCCGCCACCATGGACAAGATCGTCATGATCGAGGCCGGTGCCAATGAGGTCGATGAGGACACCATGCTGAACGCCATCAAGGCCGCTCACGTGGAGATCAAGAAGATCATTACCTTCATCAACGGCATCGTGGCCGAGCGCGGCAAGCCGAAGATCGATTTCCAGGTCGTGGGCCTCGATATGGACGTGTTCCACGCCATCAAGGAGAAGTATCTCGACGACTTCAAGGCCGCCATGGATACCGACGACAAGAATGTGCGTGATGCCGCTCTGCTGCCCATCATGGACAAGATCGCTGAGGAGTACCCCGACCTGACCGAGGCCGACCTCGACCTCGTCAGCTACAAGATGCAGAAGTACGTCGTCCGCCGCTGGCTGCTGGATGAGGGCAAGCGCGTGGATGGCCGCGGCATCAACGAGATCCGCCCGCTGGCTGCCGAAGTGGGCATCCTGCCCCGGGTCCACGGCTCCGGTATGTTCACCCGCGGCCAGACCCAGGTGCTGACCACCTGCACCCTGGGCGGCACCAAGGACAACCAGCTCATGGACGACCTGACCGATGAGCAGACCAAGCGCTATATCCACCACTACAACTTCCCGCCGTACTCTGTGGGCGAGGCCCGCGCACCGCGCAGCCCCGGCCGCCGCGAGATCGGCCATGGCGCACTGGCAGAGCGTGCTCTGGTGCCCGTGCTGCCCTCTCTGGAAGAGTTCCCCTACACCATCCGCTGCGTGTCTGAGGTGCTCTCCTCCAACGGTTCCACCTCTCAGGCATCCATCTGCGGCTCTACGCTGGCCCTGATGG
>OLIY01002400.1_pt1 | contig 9916 bp, 8 predicted proteins | sample 1601431 | NCBI WGS metagenome assembly OLIY01 (sample SAMN04168659, study PRJEB22393) | human gut metagenome | biome: human gut microbiome; feature: stool | host: Homo sapiens | collected 2014-05-12
GGCGCTGCCTCCGTCTGCTCCTGCTCATAGCGCTTCCAGCCGGGAGCAAGGACGGTTTTGCCCTTGGCGGTGAAGCTCTGACCGGCACAGTCCACCGTAATGACCGTTTCTGCATAGCGGTGGGGTTCATCCACGGCACGAAGCAAGCCTTTCGCCGCCAGCTTCAGCACCTCGCGTTCGCCCAGCGGCAGAGAGGCCATATCTACCTTTTCCGCGCTGATGGTTGGGACGATAGCGTGGTGATCGGTGACTTTTTGGCTGCTGCACACCTGCTTGGCGCAGATGGTCGGCGGCTTCTCCATGCCGCAGACAGCGGCAGCAGTGGCGACAAGGCCGGGGACGCTGCCCTCCATATCGTCGGTCAGAAAGCGGCTGTCGGTGCGCGGGTAGGTACAGAGCTTCTTTTCATAGAGCGCTTGGAGATAGTCGAGGGTCTGCTGAGAGGTGTAGCCGAGAACGCGGTTGGCGTCGCGCTGGAGGGAGGTCAAATCGTAGAGCGCGGGCGCTTTCTCAGACTTTTCCTTGCGCTCCACGCTTTTGACCACCGCCGTCTTGCCCTTGCAGGCATTGGCGATAGCGTCGGCGTCCTTTCTGTCCTTCATTCTGTCTGTCGCGGCGGGAAAGCCGCAATCGAGCTGGACGGTGTAGAACGGTTCTGCCACAAATGCGGAGATCTCCGCCTCACGCTGTACCAGCAGCGCCAGCGTGGGCGACATGACGCGCCCAATGTTCAATGTGCGGCCATACGTCAGGGAAAAATACCGTGTGGCGTTGATACCAACCAGCCAATCGGCCTTGGCGCGGCAGAGGGCGGATTGATGCAGGCCGTCATAGTCGCGCCCAGACCTAAGCTGCTGGAAGCCGCTGCGGATGGCATCATCCTCCATTGAAGAAATCCAAAGCCGCAGAATCGGCTTGGAGCATCCCGCAAGGCAGTAAACCGTGCGGAAGATCATCTCACCCTCGCGCCCAGCGTCGCAGGCGTTGACCACCTCTGCCACATCCTCCCGGCGCATCAGCTCCCGCAGAATGTCAAACTGCTTCTGCTTTTCAGAGCAGACGATGAAGCGGAACGAGCTAGGAATGATGGGCAGCGCCGCCAGCGTCCATTTGGCATCATCGGCGTTGTAAACGGCGGCGTCGGCCAGCTCTGTCAGATGCCCGAAGCACCACGACACGATGTAACCACCGCCCTCCAGATACCCGTCATGCCTTGATTTAGCCCCCAGCACGGCGGCGATGCTCTGCGCCACGGAGGGTTTTTCGGCGATCACAAGGCGCATGGTGCAGCCTCCATTCTCTTTACGTCACGGTAGCAGGGGCGGATGCAGCTCTGCCCGAAGCGCTTGCAGCCGTAGCAGAAGTGTTCCTTGGCAGCGTCGGGAGGGCTGTCCTCCCGCGCTGCTTTCGGCTTCTGCATCATCAGGCGTTCCAGCGGATTATTGGTGAAATATCTCATGCGTCCGTATCCTCCGTAGTATCCTGTTCCGGTTCGTCCTCATACGGCTCAAACTCATATTCGTCCTCGCCGTAGTCATAATCGTCCAAATTGTCGTTTCCCTTGGTCTTGGGTTTGTTTTTCACCAGCTTAAAGTAGGCAAAAGCGCCACCGCCGCCCAGCAAGGCCAGCACCACCAAAAGAATGGCCGGATTCAGTCCTGCGGGTTTCTGCGCCGGTTCTTCCGGTTCCGGGGTTTCTTCCGGGGTCTCCGGTTCCGGCTCCTTACCCGTGCAGGCGCTCATATTGGTGGCACACACCGGGCAGGCCGTATTCACCGCACCGGCGGCGCACTTTTCCGTGCAGTTGCAGACGGCGGGCGTCTCCGCCGCGGGCGCATCGTCGCCCATGAGCGTCAGAAGGTCAGCCTCGTCCACCTGGTTCAGAAAATGCACGGTTTCCTCGCCCTCATCGTCACGGTCAATAATGATATAGAACACATTGCCGTTCTTCGTTTCCACCGTGATAAACTGCTTGCCGCTCCGGGTACTGCTGCCGATATCGTCGATCAGCGAAAGGTTCCCGTCCGGCGTCAGGGCGGCACCGCCATTCAGACCGCCGCCCAGCATCCCCAGCAGATTTTCCAGCGTTTCCGCGTCCAGAGAGAAAGGACCTTCCCCGGAGCCAGCCTCGCCGTCACTTACCGTCATGTAGCCGGAATAGACATAGCCGATTTTCTCTGGCAGGATGACCTTCAGCCAGTCGCCGTCCGTGCCGATCACCTTCACGGTCGTTCCGTTGGGAAGCTGGGTGAAGGCGGTGTAGTCCATTCCCGCACCCGTGCGGACATTCAGATTGCCGCCGCCCGTGGTGACGGTGCCGGTCTGCCCGGAGTCATTTTCGCCGGAACTGAACTGGATACCGTCCTCGGTGACGGATACCGTGACCTGGCTGCCGGCCAGAGCGGAAAGCAGATCAGAGACATCACCGGCCGTTTCCTGTTCAGCCACGGACTCCGTGCTTTCCTCGCCGCCGCTGGCAAAGGCGGTGACAGAAAAAGCGGCAGTGCTGAGCACCACCGCCAAAAGAGCCGATACCATTTTTGTCATAAAGTTATGCTTCATCCTCGTATCCCTCCGTTTCCTCATTCTCGGTGTTGCCCTCCTGCAGCATACCTTCCGGCAGGGAGATCATACCGCTGGCATAGGCTTTCAGGAAGGCAGTCAGTTCCTTGTTGTCCATCTTCACGGCTTTCACCATGCGGACGATTTCCAGATTTTCTTCCTCCGCAAGCTGAGCCTCCAGCGCACGAAGGCGTTTCTGCTGCTCCGTGATCTTTTCTTTGGTTTTCGCAATGTCATTGCGGATCTTCTGTGTCGTTGCCATAAATCAAATTACCTCCATATCGTTTTTTAGTTGTAGGGCGGTCGCCCGAAAGCGTAAAAGTGGGATTGCCAGTAGCTTGTGTTGATATCTGCATACTGAATGGGGTCGCCGCAATGCAGCATTTTTCCGCCGCCCACATAGATACCCACATGGGAAACGCCCGGTGTATCGTAAGTGCCGACGAAAAAGATCAGGTCGCCGGGTCTTGCGTTGGCAGAGGATACCGGGGTGGAAATATTGTAGAGCCCCTGGGCTCCCAGCCTGCCCGTATTGCAGACACCGCTTTGTGTCAGCACCCAGGATACGAAGCCGGAGCAATCAAAAGAAGTGTTCGGATTGCTGCCGCCCCAGACATAGGGATAGCCGATGTACTTCTCCGCCTCGGTAATGAGCGCCGCAAAGGTTTCATCTTCCAGTGCGGAAGGCGGAATATCATAGGTGGTGGGTGGTTTGGTGTACTTGTCTACATAGCCGGAGCCTGGGAACAAATCTTCCCGGTTCCCCAGCGTTGCCATATAGACCGCATACAGGGAAAGCGTTTCCTCGTCCATGATGTAGACCGGCACATGGGAAAGGTCAAAGTTTTCCAGCTTTACCTTGCAGATATAGTAATTGTACGGCACTTCCACGTCATAGTCGTTTCCCTCACTGTCTGTCCGTGTCTCCGTCCGATAGCGCACCTCCACTTCCACGGTCTGCGTCAGGATGTACTGCTTTTCAAAGAGCATTTGCAATTCCGCCTGAACCTCGTCGATGGTGAACACCCCTTCATGGAACGCCGTGAGAATGGAGATCAGCACATAAGGGTCATGCTTGATCTCGTCCAGATCAAAACGGTATTCGTCATATCCGGGGTGCAGAGCTTCATAGTGATCCAGTTCATATTGAAGTTCCTGCTCCAGTTCGCAGTAGGCCGCCTCTGCAGCCAGCATATCCGCGTCCTCGGAGAGATAAGAGGAAGTAAATACACCGCCCACGCCGGAGCCCGCCATCATGGAACAGGAAGATACCCCGCCAAACAGCAGGGCAACACAGGCGCCAATGCCGATCACCAACAGCACCGCCCGGCTATGGTGCTTGATGTAGAGGAAAGTTTCCTTGAAGGCGTCCTTTGCTTTCTGCGCCGCACTTTTCGCCGTGGCCGCTGTGTTCTTTGTGGTTTTCTCTGCCTGCCGCAGCTCCTTTGCATAGTTCCGCTTGATCCGCTGTTTCTGCAGAAAGCGGGATACCGGGTTAGAAGCCGCCAATGCAGGATCATCATGCAGTGCCTTTTGGTAAAGGTAGTCGGCGTTTGCCTTAAAAGAAGCCTGCTCTGCCTTCGCCGCGTCACGCCAGGGCTTTGTGCGGTGATGGTGGACGGCGGCACGGACTTTGCCTTTTCCGTAGGCAAGCCCGCGTTCCGTCAGCACCTCGCCCTTGTGTCCGGCCTCTACACCCACATTTTCCTGCTCTACCTCATGCACCTTCGCATGGGCAGCGTGGACAATCTCATGGACCGGCCGAGAAAGCGGATTGTGCCGCAGGCGTCCATTGGGGCGTTTCTCCACTTCTTCAAAGTGAAGCTGCATCTTGCCTTTTCCGGCTGTCTCGTCAAAAACACGCTCGGTACGGAGAATTTTCTTTGCGGGGATGGCGGCTTTCGCCGCGTCCAGCCTGTCCGCCGCACGGTCGGAACGGTCAATGTACTTCCCAAGTGCGGGATCGGCACGTTCTTCCTCGGTGAATTGCAGACGGGAGGACGGGCGCTGCCTTGCGGCAGAACCATCCCGTACCGCCTGGGTGTCAGCCTTTTCCGCTTTTCGTGCGGCTTTCCTCTCATGGTGTTCCGCCGCACGCAGGGCAAGATCAGCCGCAGCGCCAGCGGATTCTTCCGAAGAAACAGACAGCTCCGTTTCCGGCTCTCGGCTGCTGATATGTTTCACCTCGCCCGTGGCAAGGTTTTCCGATACCGCACCGTCACGGGTCATTTTCTGCGTGATCTTATCGGTCGCTTTCAGTTCCCTCATAGGCAGTCACCTTCCTTTCCATAGGGGCAAAAGTCGCCGCAGGTGCCATTCTCAATCATGGCGATATAGCGGAAAATGGGATAGGCCTGGGGCGGGCAGACCGCATTTCCCAAAGTTTTCAGCCGCAGTGCCCGGTCATCCATGCGCTCAGTCATGCGGGGGATTCCTTCCGGTTCGGCGGCCCAGAGGATACGTCCGTCCATCCTTTCGGGAAGCCCATGAGCCATTCCACCCAATCCGGATTCAGCGCCGCCGTTTCGGACACCGGCCGCTCCTGGGAGATGATCTGCGCCGACAGGTTCCCGTCCTTCTTCGCCGGATTGAAGGCCGACGGCTTCAAGGTCGAGCGGAAACCGTCCGACGCCACCGGGGTCAGATAGAATACCGCCGCCGACAGGCTGAGGCTCCAGATCGCCCCGTTTCGGTTCCTCTTGCGGAATATCCCATTGTCCGACAGGAACACATCCAGGCTTGCCGCGTCCCTGGCGGTGTTGTTGTCGGAGGCAAGGGGTGTGGGAAACATCAGCCGCGACGATAAAAGTTCGCTGGCGCTCATGCCATGCGCCGACGCCGCAAGCCGGAAATACGAATGGGAGAACAGCGTATCCCGCTTTTGCCAGGTCAAAGATCGTTTTGTCGAGCCCCATATTGATGAAGCCAGCAACATTTTCCCCAAGCACCCAACGGGGCCGCAGTTCGGCAATAACGCGGCACATTTCCGGCCACAGGTAGCGTTCATCCGCAAAGCCCTTCCGTTTTCCGGCGGTGGAGAAGGGCTGACAGGGAAAGCCGCCTGAGATAACGGTAACTGTTTCAAGTCCTGTTTTTTCAAAAAACGCCTCCTTCGTAAAAGTAGTAATATCCCGGAACCTGGGAACATCCGGCCATCGTGCGGAGAGGACGGAGTGCGGAAAATCCGCCCACTCGCACTGGCAGACGGTTTCAAACCCGGCAGCCTCCGCCGCCAGGTCCAGACCGCCAATGCCGGAAAACAGGCTCACATGGGTCAGGTTATTCATGGAGCATCCGCTCCCGGATGGATTTCTCCATTGTATCGTAGGCCCAGGGCGTATCATCCGTGGGTAGCTCCCAGCGCCTGCAAAGGCGTTTCATCCTGCGCTCATAGCCGGACACGCTTTTCTGGATTTTCAAAAGTGCCTTTTCGTCCGCAGCCTCCGCCAGTCTGCGGGTCAAACTGAAATGATAACAATAGAGATCATACAAATCACCGATCAGAAGCCGAAAACTTCCGCTACCAATCACATATTTTTCATCATTCATGCGCCGCGCCTCCTTTCCCGGTTTCACCAAGTTTTGTTGTCATAATGCTGTAAAGTTCATTGTCCTTCGGGAAGTCATCCACAAAAGGCAGGATCACATTGCCGAAGAAGATCAGCCCCTCGCCGGGGCCTGCGTTGCTGATATGCGCCGCCTGCTGGTTGGAGATATTCAGGCGCTCGCAGAGGATTTTCCTGTCTCCGCTGGCCTGGTTCAGAAGGTACACAAAATCGCTGTTTTCAAAGATGTTCTCGATCTCCGGGGAGGAAAGCAGGTCCTTGATGTTCTGCGTGATCCCCGTGGGGATACCGCCCCATTTGCGAAAGCGTTTCCAAATCTCCACGCTCCAGGAACCAACTTCACCGCGCAGAAGAAGGTGGAACTCGTCCACGAAGTACCAGGTGGATTTGCCCTGATCCCGGTTCTGGGAAACACGGTTCCACACCTGATCCTGGATCACCAGCATACCCAGGCTTTTGAGCTGCTTTCCCAGCTCCTTGATATCAAAGCAGACAAGGCGGTTGTTGATATCCACATTGGTTCGGTGGTTAAAAACATTCAGGCTGCCATGCACATACAGTTCCAGTGCCGCCGCGATCCGCTGTGCCTCCGGCTCCGGCTGCCGTTTGATCTCGTCATACAAATCTTCCAGCAGCGGCATATTCTCCGGGCGGGGGTCTGCGATATAGGGGCGGTACACGATCCGCACAGCACGGTCAATGACCGTCTTTTCCACCGGCTCCAGACCGTTCCGTCCGCCTGCCGCCAGTTCGCAGAACGACAGGATAAAATCTGATTTCAGCGCCAGCGGGTTATCATCCTCGCTGTAATTGAGGTTTATATCCATAGGGTTCACATACTGTGTACTGGTAGGTGAGATTTTGATGACCTGGCCTTCCAGATGGTTCACCAGCGGAAAATATTCCGCCTCCGGGTCGCAGATCAGGATATCGTCCTTTGTGTTCAGGAACACACCCACGATGGAACGCTTTGCGGAAAAACTCTTGCCGCTGCCGGGCGTACCTAAGATCATGCCGTTGGGCGTTTTCAGCTTTTTGCGGTCAGCAAGGATCATATTGCCGGAAGTGGCATTGAGCCCGTAGTAAAGAGCTTCGCCGCCGTGGAAAATCTCCTGTGTGGTGAAGGGAACGAACACCGCCACCGCCGAAGTGGTAAGCCCGCGCTGTATCTTAATGCGGTTGACACCCAGGGGCAGAGCCGACACGAAGCCGTCCTCCTGCTGAAAGTCCAGCCGCACCAGGGAGCAGTTATATTTCTGCGCCACGCTTGCCGCACGGAGAAGGTCATTCTCCAGCTTTTGCTTGCTGTCTGCAAAATTTACCACCAGGAAGGTCATCAGGAACATTCGCTCATTTCTGCTTTGCAGGTCACGGAGGATGTTCTTTGCCTCGCCTGCGTAGGTGGCAAGGTCGGTGGGGATGATATCCATATCGAAACCTTCCCGCACCGCCTTTTTCTGTGCGTCGATCTTCATACTGTCAATGTCGGTGATCTTCCGCTTGACCGTTTTGATCGCCTCGTTCTGGTCCATGCTGCGGATATGGAGGCTGACAAGCAGCCCGCTGTCCGTATCCAGCAGTTCGGTGAGCATACGGTCATCCATTTCCGGTGCGCTGATCTGCAGAAAGGACACGGCACAGAATTTATCCGCCATCGTGAACTTCCGTGCTTCACCGAAGCGGAAGGAAGATGGTGCGATAAAATCCTGAACCGACAGGCCGGAAGGGGCAAGCCAGCTCCATTCAAAGGCAAACCGTTCCCCGTCCGGGTGTAGGATGCCGTGGAGCGTTTCCAGCCACTCCTTGCCGCCAAGCTCCTTTGCCAAAGCACCCATGACCTTGAAATGGTTGAGGGCGTCCATGACGATCCGGGAAAATCGTGCCCGTGCGGTTTTGCTGTCCCGTGCCTCAATGGTGAGGGTCAGATACTTTGTTTTGATAAGACCGTTGTTGCCCCGTTCAAGCTGCTTGCGGAGCATTTGCGTGTAAAGCTCACGGATATGGTCGAAGTGATCTCCCTGCGCCGCGATCTCGATACGCTTCACAAAATCCTCCCGGTTCATGCGGCGGCTCACAAGAGATAGCTGCATTCCGATAGAAGCGTCATGGGCGTTATACATATCGCAGAGGGCTTCAAAGATCGCCGTCTGGTCGTCAGGCTTTGCAAGCTGATAATTCACATCCTCGAACTCGATACACTTCGACCAGGTGTGGACGTCCAGCTTGCACAGACCGTCCGGGTACATCTGGCGGAACGGTAAGGTGTCCTGTGCGGAATGTACCTTGCCGTCGCCTCTGGCGGTTTCCAGGATACGGCTGATCTCACGCTTTTCTGTGGCGGTCAGCTTTACCGTGGGTTTTGCCGCCTGCCGTGCCTGCGGCTCTTGCTTTCGCTTTCTGAACAATGGCTTTCACCTCCTTTTCCGCCTGGGCCTGCCGCTCCAGGGCTGCGTAGAAATTGTTTGTCTGGTAAGGCCGTTCCTTCGTCCGCAGGAACATACAGCGGATGACCTGTCCGGCCACCACCTCCAGGGGTTGACCATGCCGCTCATACATGGCGAGTAGAAAGAACGGGAGCATGACGATAATCATGCAGAACGCGGCGGCACTGTTGCTGGCCGTGCGTCTGAGCAAAAAGAAAAGCGGTACTCCGATGAGTGCCGCCGCTCCGAAACATATAAGCTGCCGTTTGGTAAGCCCAAACAGCACTTTGGATTTTACTTTCGTCAAATCCTTTGGAATGGTTACATACGCCAATTTATCAAGCCTCCTTAATGCGCTCCGAACAGGCTCTTAGAGAGGCTGCCGGTCTTGAACAGGGCGAAGCACAGTAGGACCGTGTAGCCCATGCAGGCCCATATCGCGCCTGAGATATTTCCGTCCGTGGCGATACTCTGTACCAAAACAGAGTAGATTCCCACGCACACCATGATTAGAAATGCCTGGAACGCTAATGCAAACAGGGATTTCAAGTAGTTCTGTCCTGTATGGCTCCAATCCCGGTTTGTCATAGTGGCAAGCGGAATCGGTCCAACGGAAGTTGTCAAATACACCTCGATCATGCGGCCGTAGATGACAAGCATGATACAGATGGAAAGGGCGTTCATGGTAAGCCCCACGAAAAGGGACTGGAACCACAGCCCGAACAGTTCTCCCGTGCCCAGGGCTTCAAGCTGCGCCTCCATATCCGTGATGACGCTACTGATATCAATGGAGGTATTCCCAATGATGACGCCTGCGCTGCTGTTCACAACGCTTTGCCCCACATCGAAGATACCCATGACGATATTCCATGTGTTCGTCACAATGAGAACGGCACAGAAAGTCTTGAAAATCCACTTGAAGAACATCCAGGTATCTACATCGTGCAGATTGTTTTTCTCTGTCACAAGCTGGATCAGCTCATAACACATTACGAATGTCAGGATAACCCCGGCGATTGGAACGATCACCGTTTCAGAGAGGTTTCGGATCATAGAAAAGACGCCGCTGTTCCACGCCAGCGGCGTCTGTCCCACTTCACCGGCGATCTCGCCTACTTTGGTATTGACCGTATCGAACATGCCCGACAGGTTTCCCGTGATTCCCTCGATGAGCAGCCCTCGGAGCCATTCATCGAGTTTGTCGAGTATGCCGCCCATAAGCGATCACCGCCGGACGATCAACCGAACAGGCCGGAGAGCAGAGGTACAAGGGTGATGCCGATGAGGGCGACACCGCCGCCGGCCATCAACTGTTTTATCCCCAATTAGGTGTAAAACTCTGCTCGATGGCGGGCGGCGGCGTAC
>OLIY01002413.1_pt1 | contig 9860 bp, 8 predicted proteins | sample 1601431 | NCBI WGS metagenome assembly OLIY01 (sample SAMN04168659, study PRJEB22393) | human gut metagenome | biome: human gut microbiome; feature: stool | host: Homo sapiens | collected 2014-05-12
TTCCGTATGTGATATGATGTAATGGGACATTTAAAAACACTAGATTAGATGAATAAATATATACTAACAGCGGCTTGCGGATTGGCTTTTTCCGCAGCTTCCGCACAAACAAAGGCTTTGCCGGATAGCCCGAATATCCTGCTGATTTTGGTGGATGATTTGGGATATGGCGATTTGTCCTGTCAAGGAGCCGCCAAGGACATTCAAACTCCACATATCGATAAATTATTAAATGAAGGAGTTCGTTTCACGAATTTCCATGCGAACTGTCCGGTCTCCTCTCCTAGTAGAGCCTCGTTATTAACCGGTCGTTATCCGGATATGGTAGGCGTACCGGGAGTTATTCGTACGCATAAAGAGGATAGCTGGGGGTATCTGTCGGAGGATGCCGTATTATTACCCCAGATGTTGAAGAAAAGAGGCTATCATAATGCGATGGTTGGAAAATGGAATCTAGGATTGGAGTCTCCGAATACCCCTACGGAAAGGGGCTTCGATTTCTACCGGGGATTTTTAGGGGATATGATGGATGATTATTATACCCATCGTCGTTTCGGAAATAATTATATGCGTGAGAACTTGAAAGAGATCGATCCACAAGGACATGCTACAGAGATTTTCTCTGATTGGGCGATCCGTTACCTGTCGGATATGAAGCAAAAGCAAGAGCCTTTCTTCTTGTATCTAGCTTATAATGCCCCACATACCCCGATACAACCTCCTCAGGAATGGCTGGAAAAGGTGAAAAAGCGTGAACCGTCACTTCCTGAGAAGCGTGCTAAGATTGTCGCCTTGATTGAGCATTTGGATTATAACGTCGGACGTGTGTATGAGGCCTTGGAACAGAATGGCCAGTTGGAGAATACGATCATTATATTTACCTCTGATAATGGAGGGCAGGACGATGCGGGTGCGAATAACGGCCCGTTCAGAGGCGCGAAGCAGGATATGTATGAGGGAGGGATCCGGGTAGCCGGAGGTATTTATTGGAAGAACCAGATCCGTCCGGCGGTACGTGATAATTTCGTCATGCTTTCGGATATGTTCCCGACCTTATGCGATCTGACAGCCGTGCCTGTATCACATGAGATCGACGGTATCAGTATCTTGCCTCTTTTACGGGGTGAGGAACAAGATACCGGAGATCGAATGGTGCATTGGGTGCGAAGGGAAGGTAATTCCCGATATGGAGGTCAGGCATATTACGCATCTCAATACCGGGATTTCAAGATTTTACAAAATACTCCTTGGGAGCCTATCCAATTCTTTAATATAAAGGAAGATCCGAAGGAACAAAGTCCGATCGGGGAACGATCTTCAGATACGTATAAAAACTTGTTCAATGGCTTGATGGAGCATATCCGTCAGACGGGTATGATACCGTGGCAAGGCAAACGGTATAAGTGATTTTCCCATGTGATTTTTTAGAAGCACGTACATCGTTATTCATGGTGGTGTACGTGCTTTTTTGTAATTTTTTATTGCTCTTAACTGAATTTGAATGTTTTTTTGTATGTTTGCGCCAAATCTGTGGGAGTTATTGTCTACATGATCTATATGGAAATATCCGATGAGAAGCTATGGGAATCGTGTCTGAAGGGAGATAAGGAAGCTTTCCGTGAGCTTTATTGCCGATTTTACGCATTGCTGCGCAATTATGGAATCAAGTTACTTCCCGACAAGAACTTGGTGGAAGATTGCGTACAGGATATTTTTATCAATTTGATTCAAAACCATACTTCCCTCTCTCCGACGGCGAATGTCAGAGGATATCTGCTTAAGGCTTTAAGACATAAGCTGTATGATACGATCGAGAAAAACAGGAAAATGGAGGATGTCTCCTTATATGAGGACGTTTCAAGTGGATGAGTTATTCTCCCGTATCGCATTGGATACGACAGATATGGACGACCGGGTTAAACTTTTGATGAAAGCCTTGACAAAACTTTCTCCCCATCAGCGAGAGATCATTTATCTTTATTATGTAAATGAATTGGGGCATAATGAGATAGCTGGTATTTTAGGCATAAATTACCAATCCAGTAAAAATTTATTGTCTAGAACACTCCGTAAGTTAAGGCGGTGGTTCTCGTTGGAGCTTTAATGTATTCTTGGACTCTTTTTATGTCGCAGTATATCAAAGATATATTGTGCCAATAATTTTCGCCTTGATGGCACAGTCGTGCCATCCAAGTGGCAAAGCTGTGCCATCGGTGTGGCATAGTTGTGCCATCAAGGTGGCACAGCCGTGCCCTAGGGATGGCAAAAGAGGTTGTAAGAATGAAAAAAATGGCGGATTCGCTATTTTTCCCGGTAAAAAGTGAGTACCAAAACGAATTCCATCCGTAATAAGAGTAAACAGGTATCTCGTGAATAAGAAACAGGACATGGTTGAGAAGGATTCATTTCGGCAAGCCGGAGAAGATTTGTTGCGTAAAGTTCGTGAAGAGGAGCGAGCGGATTTGCGACTGGCACTTTCTTCTTGGCAGAAGTTGGAGGAACGTTTGAATGCTCCCCGTAAGACCTCTGTTTTACGTATACGCTATCTTGTTTCTTCCGTAGCGGCCGCCGTCATGTTGCTTCTTGCCGTGGGATGTTATTTTTGGATGATGGGACATGATAAATCTTCATTGCCTTTGGCCTTGTTGGAGGAAAAGAATGTTGGCGCCTTGCCGGGGGATGAGATTGTCTTGGTGAAGGATCAAGGTTGGGTTCAACTGAAAGATGAAGCTACGGTAATTTATGATACGGTAGGCAAATCAAATGTAGAGGAACACCAAATAGAAAAGAATGAGCAAGAAACTAAAATTGATGAGCCGGATCAAATAATAGTACCGAAAGGACGGCGTGCGAATATCGTATTTTCAGATGGTACTAAAATGTATATCAATGCAGAGACCCGGGTGATTTTTCCTACGGTTTTTGCTAAAGATAAGCGGGAGATATTAGTGGATGGAGAGGTCTATTTGGAAGTTGCTGCGGACCCTTCTCGCCCTTTTATTGTTAAAACGAGTACGATCGAGGTAAAAGTGCTTGGCACTCGATTCAATGTGTGTGCTTATCGGGATGAACCTGCGGCTTCCGTTGTATTAGTGGAAGGACAGGTCGAGGTGAAAAATGGCGATAATGGTAAGAATGTGCTGAGCCCTGATGATATGCTTGAGTTAAAGGGTAAAGAGATATCGATCAAAAAGGTAGATGTCTTTGAACATATTTGTTGGAAAGATAACTTGATGCTGTTAAATGATCGTAAGGTTGGAGAGGTCTTAAATCGGTTGTCTCGTTATTATGGCCGGACTATTTTATTTGGCAAAGAGATAGGTGAAATACCTATTTCAGGAAAATTGGAGCTGAGAGAGAACTTGGAGGAAGTTGTTGAGATTATTTGTCAATCTCTTTTTCTACGCCAAGAGAGAGACGGGGAGAATAATATAATTTTATTAAAATAATTTGCCTATGGGAAAGGAATGATCTGTAAGCGTGTTTGCATTTACAAGAGAGCCAGAAGATACTGCCATATCTTCCGGCTCAGGAGCTTTGTTTAATCAATAATTACGTACTAAAGAAAAAACATTACAAAGGTATGAAGAAAAAAGAAGATTTCTGCCGAGAATCAAATCATTTTCTCAAAAGTCTTGGTTTAGCCTTATGTCTGGTAAGTTTTGGAGGATCTGCGATATATGCGTCTTCCCTATATGCGCAGCGGACTATGCTAAGCATTCAAATGAATGATCGTACGGTAGAAGATGTATTTGAATACATTGAGAAAAACAGTGAGTTTATTTTTGTGTATCATGGTTCTAACATTGATTTGCATAGGAAAGTTAATCTGGATATTCGGGATCAGTCTGTAGAGATAATATTAGATAAATTATTCAGCGGAACGGATATTGAGTATATTATTAATAATCGTCAAATAATCGTACGCCGAGACACGAAAAAAGAGGATTTACCGATTGCTAGTCAACAGACGAAAAAGGTAAAAATAACAGGTGTCGTGAAAGATGCTCACGGGGATCCCGTGATTGGTGCGAATGTAGTAGAAAAAGGAACGACTAACGGCACTATTAGTGATCTGGACGGAAACTTTTCCTTGGATGTTTCCGCTGGGAATGTGCTAATGGTATCTTATGTCGGTTTTCAAGAAAAAGAGGTTCCTGTTGGGGATAAAAAAGTTCTCCAAATAGTGCTTGATGAAGATTCAAAAGCCTTGGAGGAAGTTGTCGTTACCGCTTTGGGTATTACTCGTTCAGAGAAAGCGTTAGGTTATGCTACTCAAAAGTTCAAGGGGGATGAATTGGAGAAAGTTAAGGGCGTGAATATCGCGACGAGTTTAAGTGGTAGGATCTCGGGCATGCGAGTGTATAATTCTACGGAATTTGGGGTCGCTCCTAAGATAAAATTACGTGGAGAGGAGCCTTTGGTTGTCGTAGATGGCGTTCCTACAAATCAAGCGTTTAGTGATTTCAACCAGGATGTGATTGAGAACATCACTGTGTTGAAAGGGGCTACGGCCTCTGCGTTGTATGGTTCCCGAGGTGGTAATGGAGCGATCATGATTACCACCAAGAAAGGGGGTGATAAGGGCTTTTCTATAGAGGTAAATACCAGTAATATGTTTAATGCCGGACAGTTAAAAATACCGGAGGTGCAGACGGCTTATAGCGCCGGTCGTGTTTATACGCAATGGGATCCTATTAAGAAAGAGTATCGGGAAATGGAGTTGACTTCGAGGGGTAAGAATAATTTTAAGAATTTCTTGGAGTTTAGTATGATCAGTAATACTACGGTCAGTGTATCATCTTCTGGTAAGAATGGAAGCATCCGCACTTCTTTGTCTTATTTGTATGATAAGAATCAATATCCGAATTCACGTAAGAATAAATTCTGGTATAATATTGGTGGAGAGCTGAAACTAGGCAATAAGGCGAGCGTGGAAGGTAGTATGAACTTTACGCAGGAATCTGCGCCGAATACGGCTGGGTATGGATATGGTACCGGATATATGTACAATATTTTATTATGGACAGGTCCGGAGTATGATCTGCGGGATTACAAGGATTATTGGCTTGTCCCAAATGAAAAGCAGAATTGGCATTATACGGATTGGTATGATAATCCTTATTTTGAGGCTTATGAGAAGATTAAGTCGATAAATAATTTTACGACGAATGGTTCATTGTCTTTTAAGTACGAGATACTCCCTTGGATGAAATTGCAATTGCGTGCGGGAGGAGTCGCTTATGCGAATAACAATGTGACTCGTTCTTCGGTGGGAACGATCTCTAAAGGCCGTGGTGGCTGGGAAGACGGAGCGCTGGGTTATTATAAAGAGGGCAAGAAGACTGGTTTTACCATGAATTATGATTTCTTCTTGCTGTTTAACAAGAAGCTGAGTGATTTTAGTGTTGACGGTTTATTGGGAGGTTCTCTTTATTATACGAAAACAAAGAATCTGGAAGCTTCCACGAAGAATGGCTTGTCTGTTCCCGGTTTTTATTCGATAAAAGCTTCCGTAGAAAGTCCGATCGTGGATGCGGAGACTAAGACGAAAAAAGTGAATAGTCTGTTCGGTACGTTGACATTGGGGTATAAGGATACTTATTATCTGGAGGCTACAGGGCGTAATGACTGGTCTTCTACTTTGCCTTCAAATGATAAATCATATTTTTATCCTTCCGTGGGAGTGAGTATTATTCCTTCTAATATAATAAGCTTGCCGGATTGGATACCCTTCTGGAAATTGAGAGGATCGTGGACAGTCTCTAAAACTGATTTAGCTATTTATGATTTAGATCGGGCCTATACGATTAAACAGAATGTTTGGGATGGCTTGAATACGGCTAGTTATCCGGATTATTTGCGTGGCGACGTGAAGCCTATCACGAATCGTACATGGGAAATAGGTACGGGTATTCATTTCTTGCAAGGACATCGCTTGAAATTAGATGTGAGTTATTTCAATAAGTTGACTTATAATAATACGATCAGCCAAAGGATATCTTCCGCTACGGGATATAAATCGAGATTGATGAATATTGACGAAGAATATGTTCGTCGGGGAGTGGAGATTTCTATTGACGCTACTCCGGTACAAGTCCGTGATTTCTCATGGGATGTGTCGTTGAATCTTTCGACGAGCAAGAGGTATTACGCTAAATTGGATGAGAGCTTCAGCCCGGATAACTTGTGGACATACGTGGGCGCTCGTACGGATTCTTATTCATATAAAGGCTATGACAAAGATCCGGATGGTAATTATATTATTAATACGAATGGCTTGATGTCTAGGAGCCAATATAGCTCTTTGATTGGTTATACGGATCCGGATTTAGAGTATGGTCTAGCGAATGTATTCAAGTATAAGAACTTTACGCTGACACTCAATTTTGATGGCCGTATTGGTGGAAAATCATGGTCGAATACGGAATTCCACATGTTGGAAACCGGCGCTCATCCGGATACGGACAATCAATGGAGATATGATGAGGTGGTGAATGGCAAGAAAAATTATGTGGGTGAAGGTGTCAAGATTGTATCAGGCGAGGTCAAATATGATCAATATGGCAGGATTACATCAGATACGCGGGTATTCGCTCCGAATGATATCGAGACTTCTTATGAGGATTTTGTAAGAAGCAGCCATAATAATCCAGATAAATTAGTTCAGAAAAAGACGTTCTTGAAATTGAGGGAAATGTCAATCGGATATAATTTGCCGACGAAGTTTATTAGTAAGTTAAGCTGTTATGTAGGCTTTATCGGACAGAATTTATTTGTGTTGACCAAAGATTTTAGATTCTCGGATCCGGATGGCTTTGAGGATATTGAGGGCGAGGATATATCTTCTCCGTCTATAAGGTATGTAGGTGTAAACTTGAAAGTTGAATTTTAAAAGCTAAACGTATGAAAATTAAAAATATATTGATATGCGGACTGGTTTTGTTGGGTATGGTTGGATGTGATGATTTCGAAAGCGTAAATACAAATCCCGACTCAACTAACAAAGTAACATCTGCGATGTTGGCAACAGAACTGTTACGTGATATTACCACTTATAAAAATGGGAATGGAAAGGATTTTATCCGGGATGAATTGTTAGCTAAGTATTTGTCGTGGACAGAGGCTAATGATATAGATCTGGCATTCAATTTGTTGGGTGGAGCAAATTATGATGCTTTGAGAGATTTGCGGAATGCCTCGAAGATGATTGATTTTGCGACGAATGATGAGTTGAAAAACTCCTATACGGCATTGTCTCATTTCGTACGGGTTTTCTTTTTCTTCAATTTGACAATGCAAGTGGGGGACATACCTTATTCTGAAGCTTTAAGAGCTGAGGATGAAGAGGTGTATTTCCCGAAATATGACTCTCAAAAAGATGTTTTTCTCGGGTTATTGAATGAATTGGATGAGGCGGACCGTCTCTTTAGTGCTGGTACTAATTTTGAGGGTGATTATATTTATGGAGGGGATGTGACGAAATGGCGTAAGGCTGTGAATGTTATGCAATTGAAGTTGCTTCTTAATTTGTATAAAAAGGTCGATGATCCGGATTTAAAGGTTCGGGAAAGAATCAATGAGATTATCAATAACAGACCTGTTTTTGAGTCGATTGCGGATAATTTCCAAGTTGTGTACTCTAATAAGGCTGGACAGAAATATCCTTATTTTAAGGAAATTAATAGTTTTGTGAATAATGACAGGATGACTGATCTTTTTGTTGATAAATTGAAAGCCTTGAAAGATTATCGTTTATTTTATTATGCGAAACCGACACCGAGCTCAGAAGAGGCCAAGTTGGATCCCTCGGAATGGGATGCTTATGGTGGAGTAGACCCGACCTTACCGGAGTCTGAGATCTTGACTTTTGTGAGTGGGGGAACTGTTTCTCAAATAAATGATCGCTACGAGGAACTGCCGGAGGGCGAGCCTGTATTTTTCTTGAGTTATCAAGAACAAAATTTTATACTGGCTGAGATGGCTCTGAGAGGTTTTATCTCAAAAAGTCCCAATGAGTATTATGAGGAAGGCGTTCGTTCTTCAATGCGGTTTGTGGCGGATAATACCCCCGATGATGTTATGTTCCATCATAATCGAAAAATAACAGATGCCTATATTCAAGAATATCTCGGAAACCAAGGCGTTAAGTTCGCTAGTGATTTTCAAGAACAGTTGAGTCAGATTATTTGGCAAAAGTACATATTGACCTTTCTTCAAACACCTTACAATGCTTTCTTTGAATATCGTAGGACAGGTGTACCGAATATTCCGATAAATCCGAAATCGAATAGGAATATACCTTCTGATAAAATGCCGTTAAGATGGATGTATCCATCGGAAGAGTTGGATTACAATATGGATAATGTCTCAAAATCAATTAGCGACCAGTATGGAGGGTCGGATGACTATATGGGTGTCATGTGGATTTTGAAATGAGAATGTCATGCATATAATTTTCCGGGTCATTTCAAAGGAAAAAAGAGCTCTTTTTTTGTTATTTCTATAAAGATATTTACCTTTGTCTCTATGTTAAGGATAATAACACATATTGAACGCTTATTGCTGACGCATGATTGTGTGATCTTGCCGAAGTTTGGTGGTTTCGTGCTGCAAATCTTGCCGGCGACGTATGAGGAAGAGGAACATTCGTTTCGGCCGATGCGTAAAGAGGTTATGTTCAATGTAACGCTACAGCATACAGACGGCTTGCTTTCCGAGTCGTATATGCAGACGTATGGCGTTGATTACCGGAAAGCTCAATTGATGTTGGAAGAGGATATCGAGGCTTTGAATGTTTCTTTGGAACAAGACAAGCGGATAACATTGGGGCGAATCGGGACTTTCTCTATAGGAGAGGAAGGGCAGACCATTTTTACGCCGGGCGATTCTGGGGTATTTAATGCGGATTCGTATGGTTTATCATCGTTTCATTTTCCGGTTTTGCGATCGTTGGAGGAAGAGCGGGAAGAGGTTGCCTTACTTACTGGTAAGAAAAAGAAAGATGTGTTCTATATCCCGGTTAGTCGTAAGTTGATCCGGGGTGTTGCGGCGTCAGCTGCTGCTGTCGCATTATTCTTTGTGGTTTCGACTCCGGTGAAAGAAGTAAACCTGTCCGCTTATACAGCTAGTTTTGTTCCTACGGAGATGATAAATTATAGGTTTGAGGAACCGATTTCTCAGCTGGAGGAAATTCAAGTATCCCAAGAGGACGAGATGGTAGCGGAGGTAACTCCCAAAATAGAAGCAACTAAGGAGACAGAGATTGCCAAAGCGGCTTCTGCTCCTGAGGTAAAGAAAGAGCTTGTTGCTCCCGCTCCGAAAGTGAAATCCGTGGCACCGAAGAAGATGTATCATATCGTGATAGCGAGTTTCCCGACAGAGGAGCAGGCGAATGAGTATATATCCGGTGTAGACCGTGCGCAATGTAAAAATGTAAGCAAGGTGGTTCGTGATGGTAAATATCGTATTTATGCGGATAAGTTTAATAACCGGGCGGATGCCGAGAGCTACATGGCGACACTTCGAAAAATAGAAAAGTATAAAGATGCTTGGCTGTTCATTAGCCGTTAATAAAAAAGCCTGATCGAAAGATCAGGCTTTTTTTTATGACTTGTCGTCGTTTTGTGGCCGGGGCAGTCTTTTCTTCTTCAACCGTCCTGCCTTTCGTAAGGCTTGGTCCAGAATGTACTGGATTTGGCCATTGGTGCTGCGAAATTCGTCCGCAGCCCAAGCTTCGATAGCTTCCATCATATCAGCGTCCACCCGCAGGATGAAGCTTTTGACAGTATTATCTTTTTTGGCCATATACTAGTATTAATATTAAATTCTTACATTAATGATGTAGAGTCCCGGTATTT
>OLIY01002425.1_pt1 | contig 9799 bp, 6 predicted proteins | sample 1601431 | NCBI WGS metagenome assembly OLIY01 (sample SAMN04168659, study PRJEB22393) | human gut metagenome | biome: human gut microbiome; feature: stool | host: Homo sapiens | collected 2014-05-12
CGGGGACACAAGGATTTTCAGTCCTTTGCTCTACCAACTGAGCTATGGCACCATCCCGATAATTGCGGTCGGAAGCACTTCTTTCCCGTATTATCGTGGTGCAAAGGTAAACAAAATTTCCAAACGTGCAAAATATTCTCCGAATTTTTGCGCATTATTACACTTCCAGGCTGATCCTGGGCACATACAAATGTCCTGTACTCCTGCCTGCCGAGTCTTGTCGGACAGGGTCTGATTGAAAATATTGCCGGGACTTGCCATTTCCATCCTTGGCTGCCCCGATTCCGGAGGGCTGGACCGATAATAAACCATTTTCATTCGACCTCACTTACGGGGCATTCGGAGTCTGGATGCCGGTTCTGAAACCCGGTCCGGCGGGAACCCACCGGATTACCGGGCGTACCCTTGCTCATCGGCCGCAAGGGCTGCTCCCTGCCCGGCTTGCCTTACAAGTCCCTGCAGCCCGGCCTCGTATTCCGCAATGGTTTCGCGGACGATTTGTCCCGCCGTCGGCAGCTCGCGGATCAGCGAGGCTGCCTGCCCGATTTCCAGTTCGCCGTCCGTCAGGTCGCCTTCGAAGATGCCCCGTTTCGAGCGTCCGCGTCCAAGCAGCTGCTGTAACTCTTCGGCCGTCGCACCCCTGTTCTCCGCCTCCTCGACCGCACGGAAAAAGTCGTTGCGGATCAGGCGTGTCGGACTGAGTTTCTTCAGCGCGAGCATCGTGTCGCCCTCCTGCAGTCCGATACAGAGTTTCTTGAATGCGTCGCTGGCGGAACTCTCCTCCGAAAGCGCGAACCGCGTTCCCATCTGGATGCCCTCGGCTCCCAGCGCGAACGCCGCCAGCATACCGCGCCCGGTGGCGATGCCGCCTGCGGCGATCAGCGGTATCGCCACGGCCTGCCGCACTCGGGGTACGAGCACCATCGTCGTGGTCTCCTCGCGTCCGTTGTGGCCGCCGGCCTCGAAGCCCTCTGCTACCACGGCATCGACCCCTGCCTGCTGGCTTTTCAGGGCGAACTTTGTGCTCGAAATCACGTGCGCCACCTTGCATCCCGCTTCGTGCAGGCGGGCCGTCCATGTTTTCGGGCTGCCCGCCGAGGTAAACACTGCGGGTACGCGTTCCTCCATGATGACGCCCATGATCTCTTCTGCGTAGCGGTACATCAGCGGGACGTTCACGCCGAACGGTTTTTCGGTCGCCGCGCGGCATTTGCGGATATTCTCGCGCAGCAGGTCGGGGGTCATCGAGCCGGAGCCGATCAGCCCCAGTCCGCCTGCTTCGCTCACGGCTGCGGCCAGCCGCCAGCCGCTGCACCAGATCATGCCGCCCGCGACGATGGGGTAGCGTATTCCGAACAGCGAAGTGATTCTGTTTTCCATGGTTTCAGGTATTTGTCGTCCTGCAAAAATAGGCAAATTATCGGGAGTGCAAACGGCCTGCCACGGGAAATAACGGCCGTATTCCTTGCCCGGGGCTGAAAATTTTGCCACCTTTGTCCCGTATTTTACGAATAACCGTTCACAGCCATGTTATATACGGAAGATACCCGGATCGCGGCGCTGGCCGTGCATATCGTCGGGAACAAGGCCAAGGACGAGCCCCTGCTCGTCGCCCCTGCATTGTCCGGTCAGGTCGGCGACACCGGCCTGATGCAGACCCTGACCGCCTATTTCGCCGGAGGTTTCAAATCCGAGGAGTACTACAACCTCCACCACGAAACCGACCTGGCCTGCAACGAAGTCTACAATTTCGTCTGTAAGGTGTTCGACGACCGGGAGACGTTCTACGACAACTCCGTGGGCCTTGCCCGGCACCTTTACGAGACGGGCACACACCCGCAGATCAAGGGCGGCGAATTTTACGTCGTCTATTTCACCGGCTGCCGTTTCGGGGGCGAGGCGGTCGATGCCGTCGGGCTTTTCAAGTCCGAGACCCGCGATACGTTCCTCGAGGTCGGGGAGCAGGACGGGCAGCTGCATATCTCCTCCTGCCAGGGAATCAACGTCGACAAACTGGACAAAGGGTGCCTCGTGTTCAATACCGAGCGCGAAGAAGGCTTCGCCGTCTGCGTCGTGGACAACACCAACCGGGCGGAAGCGCGTTACTGGATCGACGATTTCCTGCATGTCCGCCCGCGGCAGGACAACTACCACAACACGCACAACGTCCTGGCCATGTGCAAGAAATACGTGACCGGGCATCTTCCCTCGGAGTTCGACGTGTCGAAGGCCGACCAGGCCGAGATGCTCAACGAGACGATGAAATACTTCAAGGAGCAGGACAGCTTTTCGCTGGACGACTTTTCGGAGAAGGTGATCCGCCAGCCCGAGGTCATGGAGAGCTTCTCTCGCTACAAACAGGAGTACGAGCAGGACCGCGACATCCGCATCGAGGATGAGTTCGCCATTTCCGATTCCGCCGTCAGGAAACAGGCGCGCGCCTATAAGAGCGTCATCAAGCTCGACCGCAATTTCCATATCTATGTCCACGGCAACCGCAACCTGCTGGAGCAGGGCGAGGACGAAAAGGGCAAGTTCTACAAGGTCTATTACCAGGAGGAGGAATAACCTCCTTTTCCGGGCGGAATTGCCGTGCCGGCAAGGCGGACTGCAAGGTGCAGCCCGCTTTTTTTTGTGTATTGTGCCGAATAACCGGATTTTGAATCCCCTTCACAGGGAGCAAATAGTCGCTTATTGTGTATATTTGTATATGAAGTGGGGATTCCGAAAGGTACGGCAGGTTGCTGCGTTATCTCGCACGGCCTGTTTTTATGGTTCATTATAACCGGGTGAAGGCCGGGTCATCGTTTGCAGGATATTCCGGGACGATGCGATTATAGTGCATTCGGGCTGAAATCGGCGGATTATCCGTCTCAGGACTTCAGTGGAAGCGGTATCATCCTGCCAACTACTTATTTGTAGTTATAAATCAGGGTATAAATGCGGTAATTTGCACTATGAAAAGGCAGCGACGAAATGACTTTTTTGTCGGGCAGGTTGCTGACAGGCTGGCGAAAGCCAGACGAAGGCATAACCTGACTCAGGAAGTCGTGCGTTTCGATACCGGGCTGAATGTCGGCCGGATCGAAGCCGGATGTTCCGATATCACGCTGTCGACCTTGGCTGACCTTTGTGATTATTATGATATTTCACCTGGGGAGTTGTTTCAGGACATAGTGACGCACTCATCCTGAAGAGGGAACCGGCCATGCGGCCGGTTCCCTCATTTTATGTCCTCATGTCCCGAGGGTTTTCTCGAATGCCAGCCGTTCGCCGCTCCGGTAGCGTACCTTCCCGCAATAGACGAACCCCAGCCGCCCGAGCATACGCAGCATGTAACGGTTGTCGAAATTGGTGTCGACGCGCATACTGCCCGTGCCGCGCCCGCACGCCATCGCTTCGACGCGCCGCATAAACTCCGTCGCCACCCCGCGGCCTTTCTCACCGTCGGCCACCGCCATGCGGTGCAGTACGACATACTCTCCGTCGGTGAGCCATGCCCCTTCGATGGCGTCGTAAGCGGGTTCCCCGTCGAAAACCACGGCACCGTAGGCGATGACGTTGCCCTGTGCCGCGGCCGCTTTTGCAGGCTCTGTTTCTCCTCGTCCTCCCGCTTCTCCCGCTTTTTCCGCCTCTTCCGCCGCCGCTGCCGTTTCGTCAGCGCCGGATACTCCTGTTTTGCCGGCCGCCTCCGTGCCCGTTGTTTTCCCCGCGGCAGCCGTTACAGCCCGGAACCCCGCAGCCCCCGTGCCGTCGGTTCCCCGTGCATCCGTGCTCTTTCCCGCCTCCGGTTTCTCGAAGACCCATCCGTAGCCGCAGGCGATATCGTGTCCGATATCGGCCGTTGCCGGGTAGCCGTCCTGCCATTGCAGGCTCCCCAGCGCCCGCATCTGGGCCTGCGCCTGCCGGATGATCTCCATGATGCGCTCCGTGTCGGCGGGGCGGGCGCGCCGGAACAGTAATTTTTCGTTCATACGGCAAATATAGGATAAAATGCCGTGATACGCTACTGCACGGTAGAATATCGGTGCGGCGGAATTTCCGCCGTACTGCATTTTTCGCTACCTTTGATCTGCCATAACATACCTTCCATGAAGAATCTGCTTATCGTGTGCCTGTGCCTTGCGGCCTCATGCAGTGCCCTGCGGGGCTTTACCGATGCCGAATGCGGCGTGATCGCCTCGCAGCAGGGGCACATCATGCGCCTGTGGACGGTCGCCGACCCCGGCGATTCGCTGTTCCTGCGCCGCAAGGCTGTCCCGCTGGGGCGCGAGGAGTTGCAGTCCGCCCATTTCCGGATGCTCAAGGAGGGGATGCTGGCTACGGTGTGCGACACGACCGACCGGGGCGTGGGGATCGCCGCGCCCCAGGTCGGGGTGTCACGCAGGCTGATCGCCGTGCAGCGTTTCGACAAACCCGGTGAGCCGTTCTGCTTCTATGTCAACCCCGAAATCGTCTGGTATTCCCAGACCCGGCTTCCGGGTTCCGAAGGGTGCCTTTCCATCCCCGGTGTCTCGGGCAGTGTCCTGCGTTCGGAGAGGATCGTCGTCCGGTACCTGGACGAGGAGTCCCTGCGCATGGCCGCCGATACGGTCGAAGGGTTCACGGCCGTCATTTTCCAGCACGAGGTCGACCATCTGGACGGCGTGCTGTTCATCGACAGGCTGCTGCCGCGGTAGTCCCTGCCCGGTTGTTGCCCGGTCTATTCCGGTAGCCCTCGTCTGTCCCCTGTTATCCCCGTTCGCTTCCGGTACTCCTCGCTTGCGCTCCGGTTATTCCCGGCTGTTTCCGGGAACCTTCGGTTGCCCTCTTCCTCCACACACTCGCTCTTCTGTTATCCCTGTATAGTTCCCGGCAGCCGTGCAATCTTTTCCCGGCTGTCGCCCGCAGGACACGCCGATGGGGTAGCGATGGCCGCTCCGTTGGCCGCCTGACCGTCGGGGACGAATAATACCGCAGCGGGCGGAGCGGAACGCTTCTTCCGCTCCGCCCGTTTTTCGCTGCCCTGCCGGGAATTTCCGGCAGCCGGTTTCGCACCGTTTTCCGTGGTGCGGCTTTTTTGTCCCTCCCGCCGCCCGGACGGGATGCCTTCCGCACCTTTTTTTACGATGCTCCGTGCGTATCCTGCAAAAAATTCCGGGATAAAATCGTACATAATAGGCAAAAATCGTAGCTCCAGACCCCTGGTTGTGTCCTGCGGACTTTTATCCCGATACCCCGTCCTAAATTCGCTATTAGCGGGACAGCCCTTCTGCGGGGCGTCCCCCGGGATACCAACCAAACCTATTTTTTAACCTTAAAATTAGTGTGTATGAGTTTTTCTACTAACCGTTTTTCCCGGAAAGCACTATTACTTGTGACAGCCGTGTTCTCTGCGTCGTTGCTGTGGGCGCAGACCACCGGCATCTCCGGACGTGTGCTCGATGAGACCGGTGCGCCGGTCATCGGTGCGACGGTCATGGTCAAAGGTACCACGATCGCCACGGCGACCAATGTCGACGGTACCTTCAACCTGAAGAATACCGACCGCAACGTCACGCTCGTCGTGTCGTATGTCGGTTACGAGGCGCAACAGGTGTCGTCCAAAGGCGCCGGGTCGGTGACGATCACGCTCAAGCCCGAGGCCATCGGCATGGAGAGCGTCGAAATTGTCTCCGTGGGCTACGGTACCCAGAAACGCGAATCGGTCGTGGGGGCCATCTCCACGATCCGGCCCGAGGAACTGCGTGTCCCCGTGCGGTCGCTGAGCCAGACGCTGGCCGGTAACCTGGCGGGCGTCGTCGCACTGCAAACCTCGGGCGAGCCGGGCAAAGACGACGCCCAGTTCTGGATCCGCGGTATCGCCACCTTTACGGGCAGCCCCGATCCGCTGATCCTGGTCGACGGCATCGAGCGTCCGCTCAACGATGTCGACCCGCTGGAGATCGAGTCGTTCAGCGTCCTGAAAGACGCCAGCGCCACGGCCGTATACGGCGTACGCGGTGCCAACGGCGTTATCCTTGTCAACACGCGCCGCGGTTTCGACGGCCCGGCCCGGATCGACCTGCGTTACGAGCAGGGCTTCTCGTTCGCCAGCAAACGCCTGTCGTTCGTCGACGCCGCTACCCGCTCCGAAATGTTCAACGAGGCGGTGGATGCCGTGAATGCCTCGGCGGCACTGAAATACGGCGCCGACGAGATCAAGGCCATGCGCATGCAGACCGACCCCGAGGTCTATCCCGATGTCGACTGGCAGAAGCTCCTTATGAAAAAGGTGTCTCTTTCCGAGAAGGTGAGCGCCAACATCTCGGGCGGCGGCAAGTTCGCCCGCTACTTCACGGCCCTCTCCTTCTACAACCAAGAGGGGCAGTATGCTGTCAAACCCGGCGAATATTCATGGGTGAGCGACAAGATCGGCCGTTACGGCGAGAATGTCAACTACAAGCGCTATAACTTCCGCTCCAACGTCGACATGGACATCACCAAGACCACGGTGGTGAACCTCGGCGTGCAGGGCAACGTGACCGAGAACATGGAGCCCGTCGAGGGGTCTGCAGCCATCTACCGCGACATCATCAACGCGGCGCCGAACGCTTTCCCCGTCCGCTTCAAGGACGGCGAGCTGGCCGGCCGCGACGGCCTGAACAACCCCTATAACATGCTCACGCAGCGCGGTTGGAAGAAGACCACCGGCAATACGCTTCGCGCCAACCTGACGATCAATCAGGATTTCTCGTTCATCACCCCGGGTCTTTCGGCCAAGGTGAGCTACGCCTACGACGCCGTGAATTATTCGGTGGAGGAGCGTGCGCGCAACATCAACTTCTTTGAGGCCACGGGACGCGATCAGGACGGCGAACTGATCCGCACCGAGTGGCAGGCCGACCAGAAACAGGAGTACCTGAATTACAAACAGTCCGGCAACGGTTCCCGTACGCAGTATGTCGAGGCGGCGATCAATTACAGCCGGACGTTCGGCGAAAAGCACGAGGTCGGCGGCCTGCTGCTCGGCTTCGCCAAGGATTACCGGTTGCAGGAGGCCACGAGCGATTACCTCAAGTCGCTGCCCAACCGTTCGCTCGGCCTTGCCGGCCGTCTTACCTATGCCTACGACAAGCGTTACCTGATCGAGGCCAACATCGGTTTCAACGGTTCGGAGAACTTCGCCAAGGGCAAGCGCATGGGCGTATTCCCCGCCGTGGCTATCGGCTGGGTGGCCTCCGAGGAGAGCTTCCTGCGCAACAGCGAGGTGCTGACGTGGTTCAAGATCCGTGCGTCGGTCGGGCAGGTCGGCAACGACCAGATTCCCAGTACGCGTTTCATCTACCTGGCTACGATCAACAGCGGCGCCAACGGTTACGGCAACCTCGGCGTCAACTTCGACCAAGGAGCCGGCGGTATCGGCGAAGGTCGCATGGCCAATCAGGACGTGACGTGGGAGGTGTCGACCAAATACAACGTCGGTATCGAAACCGGGTTTTTCAACGAGTTGAAAATCAATGCTGACTTCTTCTACGAGCGGCGTGAAAACATCTTCCTCGCACCCCAGTTCTCGGAGATTTCGGGGCTTCCCAAGGATTATACCAACTACGCCAACATGGGTCTGATGGAGAACCGCGGCTTCGAGGTTTCGGCCGAATACGTCAAGCGTTTCAGCAAAGACCTCACCGTCTCCGTTCGCGGAAACTTCACCTTTGCCCGCAACAAGGTGATCGACGACGGCAAGTACTATGCCTATCCGTGGCAGGATCAGCGCGGCGTGCGTTACGGACTGACCATGGGCTACCGTGCCATGCACCTCTTCTCGCAGGAGGAGCTGGACAACATGCCCGACTACTATACGCAGTTCGGCCTGGACAAGCAGCAGCTGCGTGCCGGCGACATCCGCTACGAAGACCTCAACGACGACGGCAAGATCACCGAGGCCGACATGACGTGGATCGGTAACCCCGCGATGCCGGAGATCGTCTACGGTTTCGGAGCGTCGCTCAACTACAAGGGCTTTGACTTCTCGTTCCTCTTCCAGGGCGGCGCCAACCGTTCCTCCTACCTGAGCGGCGGCTGGTATTTCTACCCGTTCCAGGCAGACCGCGGCCCTAAGTTCATGGGTAACGTGATGACCATGTTCAAGGATCGCTGGACGGTGGACAACCCCGATCCGCACGCCTTCTCGCCCCGCCTGTCCTACGGTGCCGATGCCAACAACTACAAGACTTCGACCTGGTGGCAGCGCGACAGCGACTACCTGCGCCTGAAGAATGTCGAGATAGGCTATACGCTTCCGTCGGCCTGGGCCAGCAAGCTCCGGTGCAGTTCGCTGCGCATCTATGCCACGGGTGTGAACCTGTTCACGATCAGCAAATTTATCTCCGACTACTGGGATCCCGAGACGGGTGCCGATGCCTATCCCATGCAGCGCCAGGTTTTCGTCGGTGTGAATTTAACCTTCTAATACAGCCTAAAGAATGAAAAAGAATATCGTATATTTAATGCTCGCGTCGCTCCTTTTGTTTACCGGCTGCGCCGACTATCTGGATCAGGATCCCGAAGACCTGAACTCGATGGACAAGATCTTCTCGTCCAAGATCGAGACCACCAAGTGGTACAACCGCATTTACAGCGACGATTTCATGGTGCAGGAGATGCATTACAGCGGCCAGATTCCCTATTTCTGGTGCACCGACGAATCGGCCTACATTCTCGAATCGCACGTGCGCAATATCGCCGAAGGGAAGATGAGCCCCGACAACTACTACGGCTATACGGGCTACAACCTCTATTTCTTCGTGCGTTACTACCAGGCCATCCGCCATTGCAACCTGTTCCTTGAAAACGTGGACAAGTGCGCCGAACTGGGCGAGATCGACCGCCGCACGATGCGTGCCGAAGCCCGCTTCATGCGTGCCTATTACCACTACCTGCTGCTGCGCCTCTACGGCCCGATCCCCATCGTAGAGACCAGCCGTTCGGCCGACCAGATCGGGGCTTCGCAGGCGCGCAACACGCTCGGCGAATGCGTCCGCTGGATCAACGGCGAGATCGACTGGGCCTGTGAAAACGGCATGCCCGCCGCCCGCGACGAGAAATTCACGCTGGGGCTCCCCACCATCGGTGCCGCCCGGGCCATCCAGTCGCGCATGCTGCTGATGGTCGCCAGCCCGCTCTTCAACGGCAATTCGGCCTACAAGAACTGGACGAATCACGACGGCACAGTGCTCATGCCCCAGACCTATGACAAGGAGCTGTGGAAGGATGCCGCCGATGCCGCCAAGACGGTCATCGACATGACCGAATACCAGTTGCTCAAACCGGCCGCTGACGCTACGTTCGATGAGATCGTGGATAACCTCCGCGCCGTGACGACCACCTGGGGCGCCGGCAAGAATACCGAGATCATCTGGGGGCACCCCAACTCGGTGCAGTGGTACGGCATGTGCGCCCTGCCGGCGCGCTGGTACGGCTGGAACGGCCGCTATTCGCTGGCCATCGGCATGATCAACGATTTCTTCATGGCCGACGGCAGCCCGAGCCGCCCGCTCGAAGAGTGGTTCGCCTCCAAGAAGTTCTCGGCCGAAGCCGGCAACGGCACCATCGCCAATACGTTCTGGATGTTCGTCGACCGCGAGCCGCGGTTCTATGCCTCGGTTCACTTCCCCAACCAGCGCCTGTCGTACGCCTACGAGAACAAGACCGACAGCTACCAGGATGCCGACGGCTACGGCGTGGTCGATTTCTGGTACTCGGGGCTGAGCGGCAACGGCAGCACCCCGGGCGACAAGAACACCTCGGGATTCTCCGTGCGCAAGAACCTCCCGCTGGA
>OLIY01002431.1_pt1 | contig 9778 bp, 9 predicted proteins | sample 1601431 | NCBI WGS metagenome assembly OLIY01 (sample SAMN04168659, study PRJEB22393) | human gut metagenome | biome: human gut microbiome; feature: stool | host: Homo sapiens | collected 2014-05-12
CCGATCATTCACCTTCATCGTTTTCCTCCTGTGGCTTTGTGCCAGTGTAGAACAATTTCGTTTTTCTGGCAGCGCCAGGCGCGCGCGAGTGCTGATTTTCTCGACGGTCTATACTTAAGAGATGCCAGGCGGACTTAACAACTGGCGGCAACAACAGAGTAACGGTTGCGAGGAAAGATGATGAAAACCGCAAAAGAGTACAGCGATACCGCAAAACGTGAGGTCAGCGTCGATGTCGATGCTCTGCTGGCGGCGATCAATGAAATTAGCGAAAGCGAAGTTCATCGCAGCCAGAACGATTCTGAACACGTTAGCGTCGATGGACGTGAATATCATACATGGCGTGAATTGGCGGATGCCTTCGAACTGGATATTCATGACTTCAGCGTCTCTGAAGTGAATCGTTGAATGCACAATAAAAAAATCCCGACCCTGAGGGGGTCGGGATGAAACTTGCTTAAGCAAGAAGCACTTAAAAAATTCGTTACACCAGGAAATCTGATGTGTTCATCACCTTATCTGCAATTTTTTTCGCTGACAAGAAAATATTCGCGCTATGAATGATTAACGCTACTTATGAATAGAAATGTGACGCGCGTCACCCCTTGGTGGCTCTGGTGTCAACGGGATCGCTCCCGAAAAAATCATCTTTGATTATTTGTGCTGTTTTGAGAATCATCCTGGTAAGGGGAGTACTGCGCGACCATGTTTTCAATTCAACAACCACTACTGGTTTTTAGCGATCTTGATGGCACCCTGCTGGACAGTCATAGTTATGACTGGCAACCGGCAGCCCCCTGGCTCAGCCGTTTACACGAAGCCAATATTCCCGTCATTCTCTGTAGCAGTAAAACTTCAGCGGAAATGCTGTACTTGCAAAAAATGTTGGGGCTACAAGGCTTACCGCTGATTGCAGAGAATGGCGCAGTGATCCAGCTTGCTGAACAATGGCAGGATATAGACGGTTTTCCACGCATCATCTCAGGTATTAGCCATGGCGAAATCTGCCAGGTTTTAAATACGCTACGCGAGAAAGAACATTTTAAATTCACGACTTTTGATGATGTCGACGATGCAACCATTGCCGAATGGACGGGATTAAGCCGTAGCCAGGCGGCGCTGACGCAGCTGCATGAGGCGTCGGTAACGCTAATCTGGCGCGACAGTGACGAGCATATGGCACAATTTATCGCTCGTCTGAACGAACTGGGCTTGCAGTTTATGCAGGGTGCGCGCTTCTGGCACGTACTGGATGCCTCTGCCGGAAAAGATCAGGCTGCCAACTGGATTATCGCGACCTATCAACAATTGTCAGGCAGACGCCCAACCACACTTGGCCTGGGCGATGGGCCAAACGATGCGCCTTTACTGGAGGTAATGGATTACGCGGTGATTGTGAAAGGGCTAAACCGTGAAGGGGTCCATCTGCATGATGAGGATCCGGCCCGCGTCTGGCGAACGCAGCGTGAAGGACCGGAAGGCTGGCGTGAAGGGCTGGACCATTTTTTCCCCGCCCGTTAAGCGTTATCGCTCGCGAATACCCGATTGCGCCCGGCCTGTTTTGCGAGGTAAAGCCGACGGTCGGCCAATGACTGGAGTTGTTCAAAATCATAATCACCAGTTTCCTCGCTGCTGCTTACCCCCAGCGAGGCACTGATGCGTATCGTTGTACTCTTGGCGATCAGCATCTCTTTTTCATTTAACTTCAGGCGAATACGTTCTGCGACCTCCGCAGCCTGCGTCAGATTCGCGCCTGGCAGAATCACACAAAACTCCTCACCACCGACCCGCCCGGCAACGTCCTGCGCACGTAAGGAACTGCTAATTAATCCGGCAGCATGAGAAAGAACACGGTCGCCCACCTGATGACCAAAGCGGTCATTAATCGCTTTAAAATGGTCAAGATCGACCTGAATGACAGAAAAAGGATGTTGGTGCGTCTGACACAATTTAGCGAGCGGACAGGCTTTTTCGAACAATGCGCCACGGTTATATAAACGCGTTAAGGTGTCGTGCCACGCCTGCCACTGCAACGAGCTTTGCAGAACATACATGTTGCTGACCATCCGGCGAATCACATACCAGGAGAGGAGTAACATGCTGGTAAAGAGCGCCCACAGCAGGGTTAATGCAATGCTGATACTGCCGAAATCGCCGCGCACGCCTTCGCTTAGCGTATGGACGCGCACCAGCACACCGTCGAAATGGTCCAGACGTTCCCAGCTAACATAGCGACTGTCCATACGAATGCCGCCCCGCGTGTCATGTTCCATTGCCTGCGCCAGCAAGGCCAGTTCACGAGGATCAAAAATATTCCCTGTTGGATGGTCAGGATTGGAAGAGGTCAAAAATCTCAGCTTACTGTCATAGAGCTGATACTCACCATCGAGGTTTTTATCGATGGCGTTTCTTAAAAATTGCTGCATAGTACGCACGGGAATACTCATCCCCAGCACGCCATACCAGTAGTTATTACTGTCTACCGGAACACTGACGGTAACCTGCGGTTCAGTATTGCTGGCGTGTTCCGGTTGCGAAGTGAACCAGCGTACCGCGCGGTGACGATTTTCTCGTTGCGAATGGCCGATAAACCAGGGTTGGGTGACATAGCCGTAATAACGCGTTGGTACATTGCGCGAAAACAAGGTCGGCTGCGTCGAAACGTAAAATCCAGCACGCGAGACATACATCGCCTGTTCAACCATCGACGAGGAGTTGTGCGCCAGTCGCAGCAAGTAACCAACTTCCAGTGCAGCGGTAATTTCATTGTCGAGGCTTTCATTTTCGCGAGACAGGAGATTCCCCTCGCTGACTAATGCATCCGATACGCCATTGACTGGCAGGGTGCGCCGTCGGTTGAGTTCGATTTGCCAGGCGTGCTCGTCGCGATGCTGTTCGAACTCGGTTACGGCATTACGCAGAGAGATGAAATCCAGTGGCGCCACGAGAGCTTCGCGCATGCCATTACGCAAAAAGATCAGTTTGTCGACGTTATACTGCAAATGCTTATCGAGCGCGTTGGCTACGTTTTCCAGATGATTACGCTGGCTGGAGATATAGGCATCTTCCAGCACCACCACTTCACGCCAGGTGAGCAAGGTAGAAAAAAGCAATACCACAATAAAGCAGAGATTAACGACATGACCAGGCCCCAGGCGGCGTGCGAGTTTTTTCAACCAGCTCTGGTTTTCCATTTTTGTCTCGTGCTGCACCCTGACGACTCCCAACCTGCTTTTTTATGATTCTGGCATAACCCGGCGATAGCGTACCGCAAAACAGCGATAATTTTATAATGGTGGCATGATAAGACGCGACTATCATTCATTGCAGGCATTGGGACACCAGGCCGGATGTGATCCGGCCTGGTGTTAATGATACCCTTTCAAACTTCTTCCGCAGAACGACTCCCCTCCCCCGGAACAAGATCGGTTTCATGAAAAGCTTCCCGCTTGACCCCGTAACCGTCATACCAACGACACTCAACCATACCGCTGGAGTATCCAGTGACAATCATCCGCGGGCCGCCCTCTTTAACCGTAACTTCCTCACTAACCATAAAGCTCATACTCGCCTCCTTTTTTCGAGTGAAACTTGTTCACCTTAGTTGAAGATGGCGAATTTTGCATAATAGCCAGTGCGAGTATTAATGTGCCTGACCGCGCATTTTCGCTACTGCTTTCACTCCCAGCACCACGATGCCGCCGATGATAAATCCAAGAATCAGATTTAAAACAGTCGGTAATATCATCGCCACCACTGCACTTTGCTGCCCGGCGAAATGTTCAATGGCGTGATGCAGCGGCGCAATACCATGTACCACAATCCCGCCGCCGACGAGGAACATCGCCAGCGTGCCGACAATCGATAATGCTTTCATCAGCCAGGGCGCGATAATCAATAACCCTTTACCTAATGCCTGCATCAGCGCGCTGGATTTTTCCGCCAGCCAATACCCCAGGTCATCAATCTTAACGATAACCCCTACCAGACCGTAGACGCCCACGGTCACTACCAGCGCGATGCCTGAAAGCACCAGCACCTGATTAAGCAACGGCGCTTCTGCCACAATCCCCAGCGTGATGGCGACGATTTCCGCAGACAAAATAAAATCGGTACGAATCGCCCCTTTAATTTTGTCCTTTTCAAACTTCAGCGGATCCTGCGCCGCCAGCTTCTCCAGACGCTGCTGGCTCTGCGCTGGATCTTCTTTATGTTTACGCGCCTCCAGCATATGCAGCACTTTCTCTACCCCTTCAAAGCAGAGAAACGCGCCACCAATCATCAACAGTGGCGTAATCGCCCACGGGATAAACGCACTGATGATCAGCGCCAGCGGCACCAGAATCACTTTATTGATCAGCGATCCTTTCGCCACGCCCCAGACCACGGGAAGTTCCCGGTTGGCCCGCACGCCTGAAACTTGTTGCGCATTGAGCGATAAATCATCCCCTAATACACCGGCGGTTTTCTTCGCCGCCAGTTTGCCCATCACGGAGATATCGTCCAGCAGTGTGGCGATATCATCGAGCAACGTCAGTAAACTACTCCCGGCCAAAAGCATTCCCTCTCATTTTTATTGTTGAAGGGTGTAAGTATGAAGCAAAAACGGCAGCTCTGATACTTGCTTCACAGGTCAACATTTATTTAACAATCAAGTGCAATTATATCTCTCGCCAGCAGAATGATTTTCACGTTTACTATGAACCACCTTTTTATTTCCGCCGTGAGGGATTATGCGTTTCCGCCAGTTGTTACCGCTTTTTGGCGCGCTGTTTGCGTTGTATATCATTTGGGGCTCAACCTATTTTGTCATTCGGATTGGCGTGGAAAGCTGGCCGCCGTTAATGATGGCGGGCGTTCGATTCCTGGCAGCCGGTATTTTATTGCTGGCATTTTTGCTACTGCGCGGACACAAACTTCCCCCGCTACGTCCGCTGCTCAATGCCGCGCTGATTGGCCTGTTATTGCTGGCTGTCGGTAATGGCATGGTGACGGTTGCCGAACATCAAAATGTTCCTTCCGGCATCGCCGCCGTAGTGGTTGCAACCGTGCCCCTCTTTACCCTGTGCTTCAGCCGCCTGTTTGGCATTAAAACGCGCAAACTGGAATGGGTGGGTATCGCCATTGGGCTTGCCGGAATCATCATGCTCAATAGCGGTGGAAATTTAAGCGGCAATCCGTGGGGCGCGATTCTGATTTTAATCGGCTCGATTAGCTGGGCGTTTGGCTCAGTTTATGGCTCGCGCATTACCTTACCTGTAGGGATGATGGCGGGTGCGATTGAGATGCTGGCGGCAGGCGTGGTGTTAATGATCGCGTCGATGATTGCGGGTGAAAAACTGACGGCGCTCCCTTCCCTGTCAGGCTTCCTTGCGGTCGGCTATCTGGCGCTGTTTGGTTCGATTATCGCCATTAACGCTTATATGTATTTAATCCGTAATGTCAGTCCGGCTCTCGCCACCAGCTACGCCTACGTTAACCCGGTGGTCGCGGTCTTGCTGGGTACGGGACTGGGTGGCGAAACGCTGTCGAAAATTGAATGGCGTAATTGTTTTCGCGGTGGTACTGGTCACGTTGGGAAAATATCTCTTCCCGGCCAAACCCGTTGTCGCGCCAGTTATTCAGGATGCATCAAGCGAGTAAATGAATCCCCTGCGTGTCGATCTGCGCGCTGGCACCTTCGCCGCAGATCCACTCTTCCAGACGCTCGGTAAGCGCCGCATCCGTCAGCTTCTCGCGCCCACGTAACGCACACTCCCAGACAATCAGTACGCGCCAGCCGAGCTCCTGCAAGCGACTGATATCGCGGCGATCGCGTTCAACATTTTTACCTATCTTCTCCAGCCAGAACTCAGTTCGAGTCGCAGGCACTTTAAACAGATAGCAGTGATGATGATGCCAGAAGCAGCCGTGGGTAAATATCACGCAGCGATATTCATCAACGACAAAATCCGGGCGTCCGGGCAGACTGGCGTCCTGAACGCGAAACGCAAGGCCCTGCCCGGTTAACAAACTGGCGAGGCGCTTCTCAATCGCCGTATCACGCGTGGCAATCGCGCGCATATTTTTGCTGCGGGTGGCCTTATCGTGAACGTCGACCATGTTGTGCCTCTTGCTGACGCAACGCCACCGCCTGTTTGATTTTTGGCTCAAGCAGTTTTGCCACCGCGGCAAAGACCGGCACGACCACCGAGTTACCGAACTGGCGATAGGCCTGAGTGTCCGAAACCGGAATGCGGAATTTCGCTTCTCCCGGCGCTTCAAAACCCATTAAGCGCGCGCATTCACGAGGCGTTAACCGACGTGGACGATGTTGCTGATTCAGCGGATCGTCAAAGTCTTTCTCACCCGTGGCCATATCCCAACCGCGATCGATTAAAATTTCCGCGCCATCTTTGTAATAACGCGCAGACAGCGTACGGGTGACGCTTTGCGGATTGTTCGGATAAACCATTCCATAACCGAAGCCGTTACCGCGCGCCTGATGTTTTTTCGCATATCGATAGAGGTACTTCCACAGCACCGGCGTCAGGATATATTTTGCCTCAACCATCGGGTCCAGCAGCTGCGCCAGCGTCACTCGCTGTGCAGGGAAACATTCGCTGATATCACGCAGAGTAAAATCGGCTTTCAGATTCAGATCGCGACGAAAACCCACCAGCACGATGCGTTCACGGTGCTGCGGCAGGAAATGTTTGCCGTCGATGATTTTCGGATCGTCCGGCCCGTTATCTTCTGCATCAGCCACGTCATAGCCCAGTTCGTCCAGCGTCTGCATGATGATGCGGAACGTTTTTCCCTTATCGTGACTCTTCAGGTTTTTGACATTTTCGAGCACAAACATCGCCGGACGACGCGCGTCGATAATGCGCACCACATCAAAGAACAGCGTGCCCTGGGTATCGCAGGCAAAACCGTGCGCCCGCCCGAGCGAGTTCTTTTTCGATACGCCAGCCAGCGAAAATGGCTGACAAGGGAAACCGGCCAGTAAAACATCGTGTTCAGGAATGTGTTGACGAATATGTTCCGCCGCCGCCTCATCACTCACGCCTTCTTGATGGCTGAGGGTGATGTCGCGGATATCTTCATTAAAATGATGCGTCGCCGGGTCGCAATAATGGTTGGCTTTATAAGTGCGTACCGCATGTTTGTTCCATTCGCTGGTAAACACGCACTGTCCACCAATCGATTCAAAACCGCGACGGATGCCGCCAATTCCGGCAAATAGATCGATAAAGCGAAACGCATAATGCGGATGATGTTCCGGTGGTTTGGGTAACAACGTTTGCAGATGGGCAAACTCTTTCTCACTTAAACGGTGCCATGCCGAGTCATTCGCCAGCGCACGTTTTAAAATTGCCGCGCTCCAGTGATTCTCACCCACACCATTAAGCTGCGCCACCAGCGTTTTAACATCATAAATTTGCAGCAGTTTCTCCAGCATTGCCTGTGCGGCATTCCCGGTGCTGTATGAATCGGTTACTGATATATTTTCCTGCATAGATTTAACCGGCCATCTGAGATGGCCGACAGGTTAACATAATTACTGCCGTTTAGGGCCACGCGCTCAGCCAGCGGGTGAAAACGCATCTATCACCTTGTGATCGATACCTTCATTCTCCCCCGCCAGTTCGGCACCGAGCTTCGCCATAAACTCGACTAAAAATTGCGCGTTGTGCTGTGCCAGCTGCTTGCCTCTTGCGGTTTGCATGGTTTGCGGTAATTTCAGTAACTTTGTCTGGAAATGATCCAGCGCGTAGCGTTTATCATCAAGCGGGCGATGCTGTGCGAACGGATCTTCGCCATCAAACAGCGCCAAGCCCAATGCCCCTGAAACGGCAAATACGCGCGCCAGGCCAATCGCCCCCAGGGCTTCCAGCCGATCCGCATCCTGGACGATTTTAGCTTCCGTTGTTAAGGGGGCGATTTGCGCGCTGAAACTGTGAGCGGCAATGGCATGACAAACGGCCTCAATTTTCTCCGCCGGAAATTGCGCGAACTCTTCACGGAGCAGGCGACGCGTCTCTTCTGCCGCCAGGATTGAAGAACGCTGCCGTTGCGGATGATTTTTCGCCAGGCTCACGATATCGTGAAAATAACAGGCGGTTAAAATCACCAGCATATCGACATCGTCATCTGCCGCCAGTTTCTGTGCCGTAGCCCAGACACGGCGAAAATGACACAGGTCATGCGCCGCGTCCTGATGTTGATGATGGTTTTTCAACCAGTTCTCGAACTGTGCCTGCCAGTGTTGTAACTCCATACGCGCTCCGTTGCCAAAGAGTCGCAACCTTAGCAGTTTTTATTCATAGCGTCTGCAACGTGCGGGACGAGGTCGGGTGTACCATGCAATGCCGCCTAACAAGGCACCAACCAGGGCCATAAACAGAAATCCGACCAATGCTCCTAACCACTTCCCCGCGGTAGATCCTAAATCACTTTCAAATCCCGACACGGGGGCATCGGGGATCCGGCTCATCACCCAGATGTATCGCGCCATTGCCCAGACGAAATAGCCACACCATGTATAGAAAGCCCACAAAGCCAATTTGCCGCCAGGGCTGCGAGAGAGTCTCTCTTCCATCTTTGTCGAACCGTATTCCATTTTGAGATAACCCGGAAAATTCAGACTTAGAACTATTATGTGATAAAAATCACATTTTTCCACATTGGATGAGCCAGTCAAGACTCAATCATTTTTTGAACAAATAGATAAATTTTGCGCAACGGCGGTGAATACAGGAAAATTCGATTTGAACGATTTTATTTATCTTTGATTTCGGCTTTATTAATTCATTCAATCAATATATTGGTACTGATTACAATTATACCTTTTTATTTTTCTGTGTCATCATGCCTCCGTTATTAGCCTTTTATCGTCTTGTTTATATTTTTTGGGCCGGCATGATGCCGGCTCTTTTTTATGCCTTCATTAATGTGCGCGAGATCACACCAGCCGTTTAGCGCAACAATCATTGATACTCCCTATCTTTTCGATCAACTCATAACATATTGATATACATCCATAATATTCGTGAATGTTTACATTCAGAATTCATAATTATGAATTATATTAAATAAATTAGAAACATTTTAAAATCTTTTAAATACGTTTGTTACATGTAATCTTTAAAATAAAATGAACTTCATAGAATAGTATCCAAATGTGCTTTTTTTGGATAACAGCACTTATTGATATATTCATGAAGATTATAATCACAAGGGAATACATAATGAAAAGAAAAGTTCTGGCAATGCTGGTCCCGGCGTTATTAGTTGCTGGCGCAGCAAATGCGGCTGAAATTTATAATAAAAATGGCAATAAAGTTGAGCTATACGGCAAGATGGTTGGTGAGCGCATTCTGACCGACCGTGAAAATGGTGAAAAAGGCGATAATTCTCAAGATACCTCTTATGCCCGTGTAGGCGTGAAAGGTGAAACTCAGATCAACCCTGAACTGACTGGTTACGGTCAGTTTGAACTAGACCTGGAAGCATCAAACAGACACAACCCTGACCAAACTCGTTTGGCATATGCTGGTTTGAGTTACAAAGATTTTGGTTCATTCGACTACGGTCGTAATGTCGGTGTCGCGTATGATGCAGAAGCATTTACTGATATGTTTGTTGAGTGGGGCGGTGACTCATGGGCTGGTACTGACCTGTTCATGACCAACCGTACCAACGGTGTTGCAACCTATCGTAACACAGATTTCTTTGGCATGGTTGAAGGTCTAAATTTTGCTCTGCAATATCAGGGTAAAAATGAAGGTACAGG
>OLIY01002437.1_pt1 | contig 9764 bp, 7 predicted proteins | sample 1601431 | NCBI WGS metagenome assembly OLIY01 (sample SAMN04168659, study PRJEB22393) | human gut metagenome | biome: human gut microbiome; feature: stool | host: Homo sapiens | collected 2014-05-12
GGCACCATTGGCCTGATGAAAGCCGTGGACACCTTCGACTCCACCCGCCGGGCGCGCTTCTCCACTTATGCCAGCCGGTGCATCGAAAACGAGCTCCGGATGCACTTCCGGCGGGAGCGGAAAAACGCCCCCACCCTCTCGCTTCAGGAGACTCTTGATGCCGGAAAGGAGGACTCTGCCCTCACCCTCGCCGATGTGCTGCAGGACGGCTTCTGCATGGAGGACAGCTGCGAAAAACAGGACGACGCCCAGCGCCTGCGCCGCCTCATCGAGGGGTTGCCTGCCCGGGAGCGGAAACTCATATTGTTAAGGTACGGTCTGGCGGGCCAGCCGCCGCTGACCCAGCTGGAAACGGCAAAGCTGCTCCAAATAAGCCGGAGTTACGTTTCCCGGCTTGAAACACACGCACTGGAGCTTTTGCGGGCCGGATGGGAGCAGCCTTAGCTTCCTCTTGCATTCCTCACCGAACTGTGGTACAATACTAAGGCACACGAATCGTGTGCCTTGTCGGACAGCGCCTGCTGCGTGGTTCGGCATACGGATGCGGGTCCTGTACGATGGAGCCGCAGTGAACCAGGTCAGGTGGGGAACCAAGCAGCCTTAAGCGGCGCGCCCCGTGCGTTTCAGTCAGCCTGCATCCGTATGCCGAGTTACGCAAGGCGGGGGTCAAACCCCGTCAGCGCTGTCCGATTTTTTATTACTGACGGGAGGGAAGCACCGATGTATCGCGCATTATACCGCAAATGGAGACCCCAGCGGTTTGAGGATGTCGTCGCACAGCGCGGCATCGTCACGGCGCTGCGCAATCAGGTGGCGTCGGGCCGCGTAGGCCACGCCTACCTGTTTACCGGCGTGCGCGGCACCGGCAAGACCACCTGCGCCAAGATCTTTGCCAAGGCGGTCAACTGCCTCCACCCCCATAACGGCGACCCCTGCGGCGAGTGCGAGATCTGCAGGGGCATCGACAACGGCAGCATCCTCGACGTGGTGGAGATGGACGCCGCGTCCAACAACGGTGTGGACGACATCCGCGACCTGCGGGACGAGACAGCCTATACCCCCAGCGCCTGCCATTATAAGGTATACATCATCGATGAGGTGCACATGCTGTCCACAGCGGCCTTCAACGCCCTGCTGAAAACGCTGGAAGAGCCGCCCGCCCACGTCATCTTCATCCTCGCTACTACCGAGATCCAGAAAGTCCCGGCCACCATCCTCTCCCGCTGCCAGCGGTACGATTTCACCCGCATCGGGCCGGAAGACATCGCCCAGCGGGTCGAGTATATCGCCGGCCAAGAAGGCTTAGAGTTGACGACCGATGGTGCAGAGCTGATCTCCCGTCTGGCCGACGGTGCCATGCGCGACGCCCTCTCGATCCTCGACACCTGCGCCGGCGTGACCGCAAAAATCGATGCTGATGTTGTCCGCCGGATGGCGGGCGTCACCGACCGGAGCTACCTGTTCCATATTTCGGATGCTCTGGAAGCGCAGGACGGCGCAGCGGCGCTGGCTCAGCTGGCCGCACTGCGGCAGCAGTCGGTGGATGTGAAGCGTCTGACCGAAGAGCTCATCGCCCACTACCGCGCCCTGATGCTGGCGGCTCTGCCCGGCGGGCAGAGCCTGCTGTCCGGTGTTTCCCCCGAAGAGGAACAGCAGTACCTCGAAAAAGGCCCTCAGCTGGGCCAGCGGGAGGCCATCCGGGCCATCCGTACGCTGGGCAACGCCCTTGAGCATATGACCCGGGGCAGTGACCAGCGCATCGAGCTGGAACTGGCCCTCTTCACCCTCTCGGAGCCGCCGCAGGCCGCAGCTGTCCCCGTGGCGGCAATGCCTGTGCAGACTGTCGCTCCTGCCGCACCGGCCGTCCGGCCCTTTGTTGCGGCACCGGTCCAGCCTGCGCCGCAGCCTTTCATGAGTACCCCTGCTGCGCCCGTGGAACCTGTAGCCGCACCGGCAGTGGAAAAGGAGCCTGCTCCCGCGCCCGCTGCAGAGCCGAAGGCCGCTGTCCCGGATATTCCAGAGTCCCCCGCGCCCGCAGACGAAGAGCTTCCACCACCGCCCGACGAGCCGCCGGTGGCGGAGTCGACCCCCCTGCCCTGGGATGAGCCGACTGCGCCGGTCACTGCGCCTGTACCGCCCGTACCGGAAGAGAGACCGGTGGAGCCCGCTGCACCGGTCTCACCGGCAGCACCTGCCCCGGAGTACACCGCCGACCCGGCTCTCAGCCGCCCCCGCAAGGTGGCCGCAGAGGGGATCAATCCCTTCGAGCAGTGGAGCGAGGTCGTCAAGCTCTTACAGGAGAAGGACCCGATGCTTCACAGCTACCTGCGCAAATCGAAGGCGTACTTCGATGGCACACGGGTGCTCATCGACGGCGGCAAGACCTTCCGGGACTTCATCCGTGTCAACAAGGACAGCCAGCGGCTCATCAAAAAGCTCATCGCGCAGGTGTCAGGCGTCGCGGTGCCGATCGGCCCCTACGAGCCCCGCACCGCCGCAAAGCACACCTCCAATGCCGAACAGTCGCTCCATGCGCTGGAAAAGCTGGGTCTGGACGTGAGCATTGAGGACAGCGCGAAGAAACGAAAATAACCTCTCAGTCTGCTTCGCAGACAGCTCCCCTACCGAGGGGAGCCTCTGGCGAAGAGACGAGGCTTTACGATATGCCAAGGCCTCCCCTCGTTAGGGGAGGTGGCAGCGCGTCAGCGCTGACGGAGAGGTTTTTCTGATTTTCTTTACTTCTTCAGCCAGCTCATCATGCCGCGCAGCTCTGCGCCCACCTTCTCGATGGGGTGCTCGGCCTCCATGCGGCGCTGAGCGAGGAAGTGGACCTTGCGGCCGCCGTTGGGGCTCATCTCGGTCAGGAACTCGGAAGCGAAGGTGCCGTCCTGGATCTCGGTCAGGACCTTCTTCATCTCCTTGCGGGTCTCAGCGGTGATGAGGCGCTTGCCGGTGCGGTAGTCGCCGTACTCAGCGGTGTTGGAGATGGAGTAGCGCATCTTGGAGAAGCCGCCCTCGTTGATCAGGTCAACGATCAGCTTCATCTCGTGGCAGGTCTCGAAGTAGGCCATCTCGGGCTCGTAGCCAGCCTCGACCAGAGTGTCGAAACCAGCGTGGATGAGCTCGCAGACGCCGCCGCACAGGACAGCCTGCTCGCCGAACAGGTCGGTCTCGGTCTCCTCCTTGAAGGTGGTCTCGAGGATGCCGGCACGGCCGGCACCGATGCCGGAAGCGTATGCCAGAGCGATGTCCTTCGCCTTGCCGGTGAAGTCCTGCTCGACACAGATCAGAGAGGGGCAGCCCTCGCCCTCGGTGTACAGGCGGCGGACGATGTGGCCGGGGCCCTTGGGAGCGATCATGATAACGTCAACATTCTTGGGAGCGGTGATGGTCTTGAAGTGGATGTTGAAGCCGTGTGCGAAAGCCAGAGCCTTGCCCTCGGTCATGTAGGGAGCGACCTGCTTGTTGTAGATGTCAGCGCACAGCTCATCGGGGACCAGCATCATGACGACGTCGCCGGCCTTGGCAGCCTCCTCGACCTCCATGACCTTGAAGTTGGGATGAGTTGCAGCGAACTCAGAAGCCTTTTCCCAGTGAGCAGAACCCTTGCGCAGGCCGACGACGACATTGACGCCGCTCTCAGCGAGGTTCTCGGAATGCGCGTGGCCCTGGCTGCCGAAGCCGATGACAGCGACGGTCTTGCCGTCCAGCACGCCGAGGTTGCAGTCGGAATCGTAGTATTTCTTGATAGCCATGGTAGTTGTTCTCCTTTTGTTTTTTACTTATTTCAGTATAAGAATGAATGATAAGCATCGTATATTTTTCGCTCACTGGGGAGCGGAAAAGCAACTTAGCGGCACCGTGTGCCGGGCAGCGGGAACTGTGCCTCTCTTACCTCCTGCGCGGGCTTCTGCATATGCTGATGCATCCCGCCGCGCTCGAGGGCGGTGACGCCGGTGCGGCACTGCTCCAAAATCTGATAGTCCGACATGAGCTTCAAGAAGGCGTCGATCTTCTCGGGACGGCCCGTCAGCTCAAAGACCATGCTGTCGGGCGACAGATCGATGATCTTTGCCTTGTAGATGCCGGCGATCTCCCGCAGCTCTGCGCGGTTGGTGACATTTGCCATCACCTTGAGCAGGAGCAGCTCCCGCTCGAGGGCGGTGGACTCGTTGAGTACGAAGACCTGACGGGTGACTTCCAGACGCTCGGTCTGGAGGATGAGCTGCTGGAGCTCCTTTTCGGTACCCGAAACGGAAACGGTGATGCGGCTGACTGTGGGGTCGTTGGTGGCCGAAACGGTCAGGCTGTCGATGTTGAAGCCTCTGCGGCAGAACAGGCTGGACACCCGGGCCAGAACGCCGCTCTGGTTGTCCACCAGCAGGCTGATGACCCTGCGCTGATTGGATTCCATGTCGCTGTGTCCTCCTTATTTCATGATGATGTCGTTGATGTCGCCGCCGCCGGGGATCATGGGCAGGACCTTTTCGTCCTTGTCGATCATGCACTCGATCCAGGTGGGGCCTTTCTGCTTCAGAGCGTCGGCGAATGCCTCCTGGAACTGAGCCAGGTTCTCGCAGTGGTAGCCCTTGAGGCCGAAGCCCTCGGCCAGCTTGACGAAGTTGGTCTTGCGGTGGGGGTCGGTCTGGGAGAAGCGCTTGCCATAGAAAGCGGTCTGCCACTGGCGCACCATGCCAAGCACCTGATTGTTGAAGATGACCGTGATGATGGGCAGCTCGTAGCTGACAGCAGTGCAGGCTTCGTTGAGGTTCATGTGGAAGGAGCCGTCGCCGGTGAACATGACCACCCGCTGGTCGCGGCCCAGCGCCATCTGTGCGCCGATGGCTGCGCCGTAGCCGAAGCCCATGGTGCCGAGGCCGCCGCTGGTGATGAAGCCGCGGCTCTTGGTGTGGCGGATGTACTGTGCCGCCCACATCTGGTGCTGGCCCACATCGGTGACGTAGACCGCCTCGGGGCCGCACTGGTTGCAGACCTCGCCGATGACCTGATGGGGCATCAGGCGGGAGGCGTCGGATACCGGGTGGTAATCCTGTGCCTGCCACTCGTGGATCATCTTTATCCAGTCGGGATGCTTCTTGTCCTCGATCATCGGGAGCATGGCGTTCAGCACATAGGCGGCGTCGCCCACGATGGCAAGGTCAACATCCACGTTCTTGCCCAGCTCGCTGGCGTCGATGTCGATCTGGATAATGGTCGCATTCTTGGCGAAGGTCTTGGGGTTCAGGGCCACGCGGTCGGAGAAGCGGGCGCCCACCGCAATAAGGACATCGCAGTCGGCCACCGCCCGGTTCGAGGTGTAGCAGCCGTGCATACCCACCATGCCGATGTTCATCGGGTCGCCGTAAGGCACGACGCCTGCGGCCATCAGGGTATAAGTGGCCGGGATCTCAGCCTTTTTCAGAAGGTCACGCAGGGGCTGGCAGCTGGCCGCCGAGCGGACGCCGCCGCCGAAGTAGACCAGCGGGCGCTGTGCGCCGTTGATGATCTCTGCCGCCCACTTGACCTGCTCTTCGTTGAAGGTGGTCACGGTGCGGATGGGCTCCGGCTTTTTCGGGGTGAACTCACACACCGCAGCGGTGACATCCTTCGGGATGTCCACCAGCACCGGGCCTTTGCGGCCGCTCTGGGCGATACGGAACGCCGCACGCATGGTGTCGGCCAGGTCTTCGACCCGGCGCACCGTGAAGTTGTGCTTGGTAATGGGCATCGTGATGCCCTCGATGTAGGCTTCCTGGAAGCCGTCCTTGCCCAGGCCCTCCGTGGCCACGTTGCCGGTGAAGGCCACCATCGGCACAGAGTCCATATAGGCGGTGGCGATGCCGGTGACGAGGTTCGTTGCGCCCGGGCCGCTGGTGGCCAGCACCACGCCGGTGCGGCCCGTTGCACGGGCGTAGCCGTCCGCCGCGTGGGATGCGCCCTGCTCGTGGGCGGTCAGCACATGGGTGATGCGGTCGGTATTTCTGTACAGCTCGTCGTAGAGGTTCAGCACTGCGCCGCCGGGGTAGCCGAAGAGGGTGTCCACCCCCTGCTCACAGAGCACCTCCACAAAGATTTGAGAACCGTTCAACTGCATGGTGAGTTTCTCCTGTTTCCGTTTCCATTTTCCACTTTATACACTTTTTTCCCAAACACCCTCAGAGACAGTACCCGCTACCTGATAAACAAAAGGTCTCTGTCCCCTTATCCAAGAGACAAAGACCTGGAATCAATCCAAAACTCTCTGCGGTACCACTCTCGTTGACGCTTTCCGCGCCCTCTCACGGGCTTCCAACAAAGCCCTGCGCTCTAACGGCCGCCACCGGCTCTGCTTAGCAGACGTCCCATATATCGTCCTTCAGCAGGCTGCTCCGGGAGGATTCCGCGCCGGGCCGCCTGCTGCCTTGCATCATCCGGCAGCTCTCTGAAAAGCGGGTATCCTGCGTTACTTTTTCCCATCTGTGCATTTGTTGGGTCAATTATACTATAAATCGGGCCGTTGTCAATCGACGATTTGTAACGTGAATCATGGCAAACATGAAGATAATTAAACACCATCTTGCGCAGGGCCTTACATCGCTGTATAATTCTGAGTAACCGACTTTACTTAAAGCATCGCCTGCGATGACGGAGAGGGCAAGGCCGCTGGCAAAGCCACACAAGCTCAGCGATCGTATCACTCTGACAAAGAGCCTGCCTATCGCTGTGCGGTGGGCTTTATCGCACAGTGCTTGCCCTCTCAGGCGCTCCCGCGCCAGCTCGCCCAAAGGGAGAGCCAATTATATCATAGAAAGGGATATTATGAACCTCACAGAATGGAACGCCCGGCTCCACGGGCTGGTCATCTTCCGCGCCCTGCTGGACGATGACGTCATTGCAAAATTTGTTGACCTCACCGACCGGATGGCCGCTGCCCCCCAGAACACGGGAGCCGTGTGCGACGCTGCCGCTTCCTTCGAAGCAGCCCTCTTCGAGCACACCACCAATTTCGGCGAATACCTTTCCGCTGCCGTTCTCGAAGCCGAGACGGTCTGCGTCCGGCAGGCGGCTGTCAGCGAAGTGCCGCCCGTCTTGCAGACTGCACTGGACAATGAGCTGGACTTCCTGCGGCAGCTGTGCAGCCTGACGCTGGACGAGCTTCTGGACGCCGCCGGTGCCGCTGACAAGCTGCCTTTCCTGCCCCGGTGGGAGACGAAGGCCATCGACCTCCACGCCGCCTACGCCCAGCGGATGAGCGAGGTGGGCAGAAAAGGCTACGGCATGTTCGCCAAGCACCACGTCTTCACGGTCGAGAACGGCCAGCTGGTGCCGGTGCGCTACCCCGACCCCCAGCGCCTCGACGAGCTGCCGGGCTATGAGCAGGAGCGGGAGAAGGTCATCGCCAACACCCGCGCCCTGCTGGAGGGCCGCCCGGCCAATAACGTGCTGCTCTACGGCGATGCGGGCACAGGCAAGTCCAGCACGGTCAAGGCAATTGCCAACGAGTTTGCGCCCGACGGCCTGCGCCTGATCGAGGTGAAGAAGAACCAGCTCTACCAGATCCCCGCCCTGATGGACGAGCTGGCTAAGAACCCGCTGAAATTCATCCTCTTTATTGATGACTTGAGCTTTGCCTCCAACGATGACAACTTTGCGGCGCTGAAGGCGATCCTGGAGGGCGGCGTCGGCGGGCGCAGCCATAATGTGGCGGTCTACGCCACAAGCAACCGCCGCCACCTCGTCAAGGAGACGATGGCGGACCGCAGCGGCGACGACCTGCACGCGATGGACACCCGGCAGGAGCTTATGAGCCTGTCGGCCCGGTTCGGCCTGACGGTGACGTTCCAGCAGCCTGACAAGGACCGCTATGACCGCATCCTGCTGGAGCTGGCGAAGCAGTACAATGTCCAGATGCCCAGCGACCAGCTCTTTATCAAGGGTGCCGCCTTTGCCCTGCGCGCCGGTGGCCGCAGCCCGCGCGTAGCCAAGCAGTTTGTGGAGCTGCTGGCGGCGGGCGTCAAGGTATAAAATTTCTCCGCCCCTACATAGCATAAGAATCAGGCGCGCTCCGTCACCAGCTTAAACCCTGCCTCCGTCAGCTTTTGCTTAATGGTCTCGAGCTGCGCGGCATCTCGCGTTTCGAGGCCGAGCTTCAGGAAGCAGCTCGTGATGGCCATGTTCGCATCGCTGCGGTCATGGTGGACGCTGACGACGTTCGCACCGCAGGCGGAGACAATGTCGCTGACCAGGCTCAGCTGGCCGGGCTTGTCCTCCAGCGCGATCATCAGGTTCGTCTTGCGCCCGCTCATAACAAGGCCGCGGGTGATGACGCGGGACAGAATGTTCACGTCGATGTTGCCGCCGGAGATCAGGCAGACCGTTTTCTTGCCCGCCAGCGGCAGCTTGCCGAACAGTGCGGCGGCCACCGGCGTGGCACCTGCGCCCTTGGCGACGAGCTTCTGGTTCTCCATCAGCGCCAGAATGGCCGCGGCGATCTCGTCCTCGCTGACCGTAACGATCTCGTCCACGTACTGGCTGACCATGTCGAACGTCGTCTCGCCGGGCGTCTTGACCGCAATGCCGTCGGCAAAGGTCACGGCGCTGTCCAGCGTCATGCTGCTGCCGGTGTTGCTGACCACACGGCGGCGCTCACCGCCCAGCAGCACATACCGGCCCGCTAGAGCGCCCGCCGCCACGGTGCCGCCGTCAAAGGCCACCACGGCGTTATTCTCCACCTTGCCGTTGACCAGCAAGGTGCGGCCGTTCTGTGCCAGATCCTCGCCCCGGAAGATCTTTGCCTCCGTGGTCTCCACAAAACGCACTCCGTGCAGCTCACCGATCTCGCCGGAGAACAGCTCCGTGGCGGCGGCATACTGATGTGCGGCGATCCACGCCTCGTCCTGCCGCAGATCGAAGGCCACGCTGGGGTGCAGAATGCACACATACTTGCCGTCGAAGGTGGGGGCGTTCATCTTCTTCAGCTGGGTAGCGGCCTTGGCCACCATCTCGCTGGTCAGGCGGCACGCCGCCGTCAGAGCGCCACGGGCAGTGACCTCCGTCTTGCTGCCGTCTGCGCCGATGGCCGGAGCATACAGCACCTGCTTGCCCTGCTGGATCTCGTTGCGGGTCACAGTGTCCAGCGTCAGGCCCATGTTGGCCCCATGGCGGTCGGTGATCTCCAGCACCACGTCGTCGATGGCCGTCAGATCCAGCATATCCGATACCGTGGTGTAGTCGCCGTACTGGGCCAGTTCCTTGGTGATGTAGCTGACGGAGATGCCGCTGCCGTCCGGGGTCACGCCCTCCGTCAGCGGGGTCAGCGCCTTGTCGAAGGAGCCGAACTTACGCCATTCCACCGTCTTGCCGCCGCCGGTGGGCAAGGGCTTGGTGGCGGCGAACTGGTTGTGTACCAGCTGGGGCTTGGCGTTATCCAGCAGCTCCATGCCGTTACACCGTGCGGCGGCGCTGCTGGGGGCGATCCAGCCGGTCGATGACATGAATGGCGCTGCCGGAGAAGAAAGCCACGCCCACCACCATCATAATAAATCCAAAGGTCGTCATAGTACATACCTCCTGTGAAACTTTTGTTCGACCCTCATTATAAGTCGAACATCCGTTTCTGTCAATAGAAAATCGAACAAAATTTCTATATTTCTGCAGAGAGGTTGACCGGCCCCGGATTTTGTATTAAAATAGGGGAAAACAACAAGCAGGGGATAAAAGTACATGAATGAATTGCAGCAGCGTTTTATTCGGGCAAGGCGGCAGGCCAGCGCGTATTCGCTGAA
>OLIY01002446.1_pt1 | contig 9738 bp, 7 predicted proteins | sample 1601431 | NCBI WGS metagenome assembly OLIY01 (sample SAMN04168659, study PRJEB22393) | human gut metagenome | biome: human gut microbiome; feature: stool | host: Homo sapiens | collected 2014-05-12
GCTTAATTTGCCTTTCAGCCGCTCCGCTCAAAAGGGATCAGACTTTACCGCCGCGGCTGCCTTACACCAACCGGCAGCTCTCTGTGGTATCGACGAAACCGATCCGGATATCTCCGGTTCCGGCACGGGTATATACCGCCTGCTCAGCTTTCCCGGCAAACCGGGATTTAAATTTTAAACGAAGGCGTCCTTTTTGTGCCTGCATCCCGATCGGAGTGTCCTGTACAGAAGTTTCAGATACGATGATTTCCTCCCGGGCACAGGCCATCATGAACAGTCCGAATACAGACAGGAATAATGTTCTAAATTGTATCATACAAAATTTCAATTAAGCATGCGAAGTAAAGCTTTCTCTATCGATTTTGTAATCACAATTTTTAGGTATTTTAAACTACCTGACAAATCCGGATTTTCCGATTATTCTGGTAAATACATCCTGTCTTTACTCTAAAATCAAGTAATCATATCCCGTTATCCCAATAAGAAAAAAATAACAATAAATGGGGATTTTTTTTCTCTGACAGCTTTACAAACTTTGCGATCTCAAATTAAATTTTAATAAAAACATGAAAACACTATGGGCAATCATTCTGATTTTTGTTTTGACTGATAATCTGACTGGTCAAAACACAAGAAAGAATACATTCCCCATCCGGATTACAGTGTGCGATTCTATCAATCATGACCCCCTTTTTTTGGCGACAATCAGCTTAACACAGGATAATCATAAAATCATTGCAGGAAGTAGCGACGCACAAGGCGAATATTTATTCCCCTCTGTTCAGACAGGAGTCTATAAATTGAAAGTCAGTTTTATCGGTTATAAAACTTATACCGACACCATCCGGATTACAGGTGATTTTTCCCGGCATATTCTGCTGGCTCCCGATCAGGTTGTCATGCAAGAAGTTATCGTCACCGCCCGGGAGTCTCATGGTATGACTTCCTCCTCGATAATCGACCGCAAAGCCATGGAACATCTTCAACCTTCCAGTTTCAGCGATCTCCTGGAATTGTTACCGGGGGGACGTTCAGCGGATCCGGCCCTAAATCAGGTAAACCCGATTCGGTTGCGGGAAGCCGGCGAAGGTTCTTCGAGTTCCGACTACGATGTCGCTTCCCGCGGTGTCGCTTTTTTCATCAACGGTACACCGATCAATACCGGAGCCGATATGCTGTACGTCAGCGGTGAAGCAAGTACAGACGACCGGAAAAGAAGTACCGTAAACCGGGGAGTCGATATGCGCAGCATTTCTACCGATGGAATCGAACAAGTAGAAATCATCCGGGGTATTCCTTCGGTAGAATACGGAAATCTGACCAGCGGAATCGTAAAAATCAAACGTAAAATGGGAGGTAACCATTTTAATGCCAGATTCAAAGCAGATGAAAGTAGCAAATTGGTTTACCTGGGAAAAGGATTCGAGTTTCCGAAACGACAAATCAAAATCAACAGCGATATCGACTGGCTGGATGCCAAGGCAGACCCCCGGGACAATCTGGAAAATTACAAACGCCTGACCTTTTCCCTCCGGTTGGAAAAAACCTGGAAAACCGATCCGTACAATGTCTTTTACAGTACTCACGCCGATTATAACGGTTCGTTCAATACCGAAAAAATCGACCCGGACATCAATCGTCATAAAGAAGACAGTTACAAATCCAGAATCAACCGACTATCCTGGATCAATAATATCGAATGGCAATCGGAAAACCAAACCGCATTTTTCAATTCCTTATCTTTTAATAGTTCAGTCAGCTTTTCCAAAGACAAGGTCGATGAGGTACGCTATAATTCTCTCAGCCGGGCTATGGCAGCCCCGAACAGCAATGAAGCAGGGGAACATGACGGCGTCTTTCTGCCCTTTCAATTCGTAGGTACTCAAAAAGTAGACAACCGTCCTTTCGGAGCCTATGTCCGGTTAACGGGTAATTTCAGGTTATTTATAGCCAAAACAAGACAGGAACTGAAAATAGGTACAGACTGGCAGATGGATAAAAATTTCGGAGAAGGACAACTTTACGATCCCCTGCGGCCGGTCAACTACACCTCCATCTCTACACGTCCCCGCCCCTATAACGACATACCGGCAGGACACGACCTATCCTTTTTTGCCGAGGATTATTTTACATTACCGGTCAGTACCCATACCCTGGAAATACAGGCTGGAGTCCGGGCTTCTTCCCTTCTGAATCTACCGAAAGCATATAAACTCCACAACAAATTTTATTTCGATCCACGTGTCAACATGAAATGGCTGTTTCCCGCTTTCTTCATCGGAGACCAGAAACTAAGCTACGAAATAGGAGGAGGAATCGGATGGCATTCCATGATGCCTTCTTTGACTCAATTGTATCCCAATCTGTTATATGAAGACATCATACAACTGAACTATTATCACAACAATCCGGCCTACAGACGTCTGCAGATGATCACTTACATCATCGACCGGACGAACCCCGATTTGTCGGCTGCCCGGAATTTCAAATGGGAAATCCGGGGGAATATAACATACGCTGAAAACAATCTCAGTGTCACCTATTTTAAAGAAAATATGACCTCCGGTTTCCGGACGGGAACCCGGCTGCTACCGCTGGCTTACAAAACATACGATAACAATTCCATCGATGCAACGACTTTAGACGGTCCCCCCGATCTAAGCCAGATGACTTATACACAAGATACCCTGATGTGTATATACGGCATCACGACCAATGGGACAAAACTCCGGAAAACAGGCGTCGAGTTTCAGTTTTCAAGTAAACGGATTCCGGCTTTGGCCACCCGGATCACCATTTCAGGAGCCTACTTCCGGACCGTCTATTCCAATAGTCAGGGTTACTATGAAAGCAGTACCAAGATCATTGACAACCGGCGGTTACCTTATGTCGGCTGGTACACCGATCCCGACGGATACATCAGAAAAAGCTTCAATACAAATTTTATGTTCGACACTCATATTCCCAACCTGAAACTAGGCTTTTCCCTGTCGGCACAATGCCTGTGGTTCAGCAATCAGCAAACGGAATGGAAAAGCGGGATTCCCGAATATTATATAGACAGTCAGGGCAATAGTTATCCTTATACCGAAGAATCCAGCCAGGATATGTATTTGCAATGGCTGAAAAAATCATACAATGAAGCCCTATTCGACCGGAGAATCAGCGAGGCTTTCAATGTCAATTTCAATCTGAAAGTCACAAAACAACTATATAGAGACCGGATCAATCTGGCGCTTTTTGTCAACCGCCTGATCAGCTGTCATCCCGATTACACCTCCAATGGTGTAAAGATCAGACAGATCGGTCAATCCCCTTATTTTGGTATGGAACTAAATTTTAACATTTAATATTATGAAATCTAAGTACAATCTATTTCAGGCCATTTTATTGGCATTTATCATTCCTTTCACATTCACAGCCTGCGATGATGATGATAAAGCAGTCCCCGAAAGTCAGGTAAGCTGGACGCTGTCGCTACCGGAAGATATCGAAAACCCGACCCTATCGGATCTGAAGGTAACCGTCACCAACATCAACACCAACACCCAATACGATGGCAGTGTCAGTATGAACGAACAAACCGTCACCGTCACGGCAACCGTCCCGGAAGGTTTATACCGAATTATTGCAGAGGGAAAAGTCAGCTACTCGATCAGTGGTATCCAGACTCCGACAGTTGCCAATATCCGTGCTTATCAGGAATCGGTAACCATCAGCGGAAGACAGTGACCCTGCCCGCACAGGTCATGTCTTTCTATACCCCCTCTACCAACGGTTTCGTCATTGAAGAGATCTATTTCGCCGGTAGTACGACTCCTACAGGAGACCAATACAGCGCTGACCAATACATCAAAATTTACAACAACTCTTCAGAAGTACTGTATGCCGACGGTCTGGCAATTCTGGGATCGGAATTTATGACCGTAGACAAGCAAGATTATACCCCGGATATTATGGAACAAGGGTTCTCTGTAGAGTTCATTTTCGTCATTCCGGGTTCCGGGCAGGATCATCCTGTACAACCGGGCGAATCCCTGTTATTGGCCCTGGATGCCAGCAATCATACAGAAGCCAATCCCAACTCATTCGATCTGAGTGTTGCAGACTTCGAATTTTATGACGAATCTTCGAACCCTAACTATCTAGATACAGATAATCCGGAAGTACCCAACCTGGACAAATGGTTTTCTTACACCCTTACTTATACCGTCTTACACAACCGGGGATTCCATAGCTACGCCTTAGCCAAAATGGAAACAGACAAAGAAACTTTCCTGGAAAAATATGCCTATACTGCTAATTAAACATACGTTTTCGGCGATTTTTCAATTCCCAGGGAAATAGAAACCTATTACGTTCCTAATTCCTGGATCATCGATGCCGTCAATCTAAGTGTAGAATCCGAATTCCAGTGGATCGTCACCTCTTCTTCCCTGGATGCCGGCTGGACACACTGTGGTAGCATAGATCACGATCCCAATCGGTACAACAAATCCGTACGGCGGAAAGTCGAATCGACAGTTAACGGACGCAAAATATTACAAGACACCAACAATTCGACAGTAGACTTCGAAGCCGATGCGACCCCGTCTCTGAAAGAATAAACAAATATCCATGAAAAGGAACGGTTATCTATTCATCATATTGTTTTTGTATACGACACCGATCTTAGGAATAGGAAAAGACAACCCGGACAGCCTCCAAGCCGTCCGGGAATGTCTTTCCCCTCTGTTCGCCTTCGGAGAAAAGTCATATGCCAATCCGGCCTTACAACCCTATGCCCGGCAATTCAGTCTCTCTTCTCTCCGGTTAAGCGGAGAATACAAAAATGAAAAGGAAGCCGTTATCGTACAACAAGGGAGCGGATACCGGCAAGGAGTATTCCGGGCCGAAAGTTACCTCCACCTGAATCCCCGAACCACTGTCTGGGGGCATGCCGGATACCGGTCCGGAAAAATCAAATCGGTTTGCTGGAACGAAACTTCCGATTTCGAACTGCTGTACCCATACATTATGGCCGACACAGCCGGAGGCGACCTGAATACCGAATCCTATACATTCTGCGGAGGCTACTCGCGGATCTATAAACACTTTTCCTGGGGACTCAGCGGAGACTACCGGGCAATGATCGAATACCGGAAAACCGATCCCCGGCCGCGCAATATTGTTTCCGATCTGAAATTGTCGGGAGGTGCTGCCTGGCAGGTCCATACCCGATACCTCATCGGAGCCGCGGTTTACGGAAGGATTTACCGTCAACGGAACAGTATCAAATTCTTTTCGGACCTGGGCGTATCCAAAGTGTATCAAATGCTGGGATTAGGTATGTATAGTACCCGGTTTTCAGACGGAAATACAGGAATACAATACGACGGAGGAAGCATCGGAGGAGGTATCGACCTCGTTCCGCACGACCGGCAAGGCTTTTACGGCAGTGTCCATTTTCACAAGCTGAACATCAAACGAACCATGCTGGCTCACAATTACCTGCCATTGACCCGATTGAACGAAAACAGCATCCAGGGCACCTGGGGATGGAAACGGTCTGCCCCGGGACATCAGCAGGGCATCCAACTGGAAGGGCTGTACCATAAACGAAAAGGTACTGAATTTGTCTACGGAGAAGGCAGTAGTAGCAATTATCCGAAAATCAACGATTTGGAACAATACAGCAATAAAATATATGCCTTGTTGTTAAACGGAATATGGGGCTGGGGAAATGAACAGCAGGATATACTATGGGTAGAGCCACGGATCGGTTTCCGCTCTGTCAGCACAGGGTATCTGTCCCCCTCTCTTTCCCTGAAAGATTCCAAATATCAGGGAGGTCTGTCCGTTTCATCCCTGCTCATGCTCAGAAAATCATTGTTCCGGATTTCCATAGCGGGAGACTATTTCGGAACGACAACCAGCCATTTGGATATCGACCGCTTAAGTTCCGAAGAACTGATCAAAAATGCCGTCCGGCAACAATATGAAAACCTGAAAAGCGATTTCAGCCGCTACGAACTGTCCATCGTATGGAACCGTCCGTTAAACCATACGTTCACTTTATCCACAGACATCGGCTGGCAACATTGCAGGTTCCGGAATCACAATTATTCTGACCGGATCACGGTCGGCTGCAGTCTTAAATTCTAATTCAATTCAATATGCAGGATAATATCATAGAATGCCAAAACCTGACTCACTACTATGGGAAACGGCTGATATACGAAAATTTAAGTTTTCAGGTTCCCCGGGGTCGTATCCTGGGTTTACTGGGTAAGAACGGAACCGGTAAAACCACAACGATCAATATTCTCAGCGGATATTTACAGCCCCATTCCGGAGAATGCCGGATATTCGGGGAAAATATCCGGAACATGAATCCGCAGACCCGGCAGCGGATGGCTTTGCTGATCGAAGGGCACGTACAATACACATTTATGACGATCAAAGAAATCGAACGGTTTTATTCCGCCTTCTTTCCGGCTTGGAATAAAGATGCCTACTACGAACTGATGCACAAACTGAAAGTCGCTCCCGGACAAAAAATCTCACGGATGTCCTGTGGCCAGCGTTCACAGGTAGCTTTAGGACTAATCCTTGCTCAAAATGCAGAATTACTCGTTCTGGACGACTTCTCGCTCGGTTTGGATCCCGGTTATCGCCGGCTGTTTATCGAATACCTGAAAGAATACGCTAAAGCCGAATCGAAAACCATTTTCCTGACTTCCCATATCATCCAGGATATGGAACGTCTGATCGACGATTGTATCATCATGGATTACGGAAAAATTCTGATTCAAAAACCGGTAAACGACTTACTGAACACCTTCACCCGTTACCGCTTTACAACCGGGAGCGGAGAAGTACAATTACCGGCGGATTCCCAACTCTACAATACCTCCGTAATCCGCGGACATGCCGAGACCTATTCTTTTCAGGATATGGAATATGTCAAACAGTGGCTGGAACAAAACGGAATCCCACACACTTCTTTATCCGCTGAAAAAATGAATCTGGAAGACGTTTTTATCGGGTTAACCGGAAAATATTGAATTTATGAAAAAAGCAATTTTTTACAAAGAATGGATCAAAACACGCCGTTACTTTCCTATCGCTTTAACCGTATCGGTCATATTCATCATTTACGCCCTGCTTGGAGTACAACGAGTGATCAATTTCAGGGGAGTAGCCCATTTATGGGAAATCCTGTTGAGCAGGGATGTCGTTTTTATCGAAACTTTGACCTATATCCCCCTATTGGCAGGACTCTTGCTTGCCATTGTCCAATTTGTACCCGAAATGCAGCAAAAACGGTTAAAGCTGACTCTGCATCTTCCATATCCTCAAAACCGGATGCTAATGCTGATGCTGATTGCCGGTCTGAGTGAACTGATCGTCATTTATCTTATCGACTACCTCATCCTGTATGTTTATCTTCAAAATATACTGGCTCCGGAACTAACCGACCGCATCCTGCTGACCTCGCTTCCCTGGTATATTGGCGGTATTACTGCCTATTCCCTGACAAGCTGGATTTGCCTCGAACCGACCTGGAAACGGAAGATTCTCAACTTTTTTATCAGTTGCGGTATTATACGGATTTTTTTCCTCTCGAATGTTCCTCAGGCATATGACGGATTTATATGGATCCTGCTTCTTTTTACCGGTTTCACATTCATATTGCCCTGGCTATCTGTCACACGCTTTAAAGCCGGAAAACAAGACTGATCATCATTAAAAAATAAAATCAATGGCACGCTATAGTAAAATATTTTTCGTTTTTATCATCCTTGTCTTATCCCTTTGGCTCATTCCCTGGTTTTACCATTTCATGACCGCCCAGCCAATACGCAATCCTTTCACTCTATACAGCTGCATCATCGATGATTTTGCCTGTCTCGACTACAGTGAAAACAAAGGGGTACAATACAAAGACCGGAACGGACATCTTTATTCCGATCGTCAGTTCGACAGCATATTGCCTTTCTTTTATTACCATCAGCTCGCTTCCGACGGCCGCCTGCCGGACAGCCTGAACGGAATAAAACTAACTCCGCAAAAAATAGGATTGACCAATTTCATTTTCAGACAATCCGCTTCGGACATAAATAAAACGGTTCCCCGCTTATATCCGCTATTGGAAGCGATGTCCGGACGGGTAGACCTGCAAATGCCGGGAGACGTATTCCGGCTAAACGACCGGATCGAATTTATAGATATGGCAACCAACACCATACTGGAAAAGAAAAGTGAAATCTTTACCCAGGCAATGAAAAAGAAAGACTTTCGTTTTCCGGTCCGGTGTATCGGAGGCAATCCCACTGTGAAAAAGGAGTACGATGAAGGATATTTTCTAACCGATTCGGATCACCGGCTTTTTCATCTGAAACAATTGCGCGGACGTCCTTATTTTCGTCCGATCCCCTTACCCAAGGGAATCGAAATCACACATATTTTCGTAAAAGAATATCCGAACCGTAAATTTTATGCCCTACTGACAGATCAGGAAAATAATCTTTGGGCATTATCCAATCCGGATTATCAGCTATATCCCCTACCGATAGGAAAATACGATCCCCGGCAGGACGATATACAAATTATCGGAGATCTTTTCAACTGGACCGTCAGCATCGACAAAAAAGACGGAGAACATATTTTCGCTCTCGACGCAACGGATTATTCTTTGGTCGATACCCTGACTTATCCGCAACAAAGCAGCATGGCCTCAAAAATCGGACATTACTTTTTCCCGGCAGAGCTGTCTTTTGCCTCGTATGACGACCAATATGTCTATCCCCGGTTAGGAAACTATTCGGTCAAAGCCCTTTGGGTACCTATTCTGCTTATCCTGCTATTCTTAGGCAAGTACTATAAGAAAAAAACAGTTCATTGAAACCGTGACCGCTTTCTCCCGTCCCCTGCTTCTCAACGGGAGAAAGCCGGTTTTATCACTAAAATAGAAAAATAGGTAAACGAATGCCCCAATATTTCTTCCCGCACAGAAGAGTAATATTCCTGTCCTGTTCCCACTTGTTCGAAATAATAATAGTGTAATTCAGGATGCCGGGCTATAAAAGGACGCAATACCGCCTCGCCCAAAGGAACTTTCATGATAACGAGTGTACGCTTGCCAACTATAGTTTCCAGCAGTTCTTCGACAATCACATCCCCGGGAATCACCAACAGTCGTTCCTGCTGTTTTACCAAATGCAATCCGACAGATGCCCCGGCAGCAATAAAAGCAGGTACACCGGCGATCATCGCAACCGGAAAACCGGCCTGCGCAAGCTGCCCGTACATATAATGAGCAGAAGAATAAAAACAGGCGTCCCCTTCAGCTGTAATCCCTACTGATTTTCCTGATCTGACCAATTCCAATACCTCTCCGCAAACCCGGTCATAAGCACACAAAGCTTCCTGCCGATCCCGGGACATCGGCACCTGAAATAGACGAATTTTAGTTTCATCGACCTCCAATTGCCGAAGAATATCCAAAGCCCGGGATTTCATCCGCCCTTCGCCGGATTTCGTCCCCGGACAAAAAATAACATCCACGGCATTCAAAGCCTTCAACGCTTTTAAAGTAATCAATTCCGGATCTCCCGGTCCCAGCGATATTCCAAAAATCTTACCTGTATTTTCCATACTATCATATCTCTGCTTTATCCTCCGGCAAAAGTCATAAAAAAAAACAAAACAGTCAAAATAAAACTCAAATCTCTCATCATTTTACCCACTCCGGAC
>OLIY01002451.1_pt1 | contig 9719 bp, 5 predicted proteins | sample 1601431 | NCBI WGS metagenome assembly OLIY01 (sample SAMN04168659, study PRJEB22393) | human gut metagenome | biome: human gut microbiome; feature: stool | host: Homo sapiens | collected 2014-05-12
GCGAAAAGTATGGAGAATCCAAACCGTTGAAAGGTGCCCGTATTATGGGATCGTTACACATGACTATTCAGACAGCCGTGCTGATTGAAACATTGGTGGCTTTAGGGGCTGAAGTACGTTGGTGTTCTTGCAATATATACTCGACGCAAGACCATGCTGCTGCTGCCATTGCAGCTTCGGGGGTGCCTGTATTTGCTTGGAAAGGCGAGACTTTGGCTGATTACTGGTGGTGTACATTGCAGGCTTTGAGCTTTGCCGGTGGCAAAGGTCCGAATGTGATTGTGGATGATGGTGGTGATGCGACAATGATGATTCATGTGGGATATGATGCGGAGAACAATGCGGCTGTGTTGGAGAAAGAAGTACACGCTGAAGACGAAATAGAATTGAATGCTATTCTGAAGCGGGTTTTAGCGGAAGATAAAACGCGTTGGCATCGGGTTGCAGAGGAGGTACGTGGTGTATCGGAAGAGACGACGACCGGTGTACACCGTCTGTATCAGATGCAGGAAGAAGGCAAATTGCTGTTCCCGGCGTTTAATGTCAACGATTCGGTAACGAAATCTAAGTTTGATAATCTGTATGGTTGCCGTGAATCATTGGCTGACGGTATCAAACGTGCGACGGATGTAATGATTGCCGGGAAAGTTGTGGTAGTATGTGGCTATGGCGATGTGGGTAAAGGATGCTCTCATTCTATGCGCTCCTATGGAGCACGGGTGCTTGTGACCGAAGTAGATCCGATCTGTGCTTTACAGGCCGCCATGGAAGGTTTTGAAGTCGTAACTATGGAAGAGGCTTGTACGGAAGGTAATATTTTTGTGACTACCACAGGAAATATCGATATTATTCGTATTGACCACATGGAGAAAATGAAGGATCAGGCTATCGTTTGCAATATCGGTCACTTTGATAATGAGATCCAGGTAGATGCTTTGAAACATTATCCGGGTATTAAATGTGTGAATATCAAGCCGCAGGTGGATCGTTATTATTTCCCGGATGGGCATAGTATTATTCTGTTGGCCGATGGACGTCTTGTTAATCTGGGTTGTGCAACCGGACATCCGTCGTTTGTTATGAGCAATTCATTTACGAACCAGACTTTGGCTCAGATTGAGCTGTTTAATAATAAATATGATATCAATGTATATCGTTTGCCGAAACATCTGGATGAAGAAGTAGCTCGTCTGCACCTTGAAAAGATCGGTGTCAAGCTGACGAAACTTACTCCGGAGCAAGCTGCCTATATCGGTGTATCGGTAGACGGACCTTACAAGGCTGATCATTATAGATATTGATTTAAGTTGAAAAGTATATGAAGAAACTCCTTCCTGACATAATTGCTATATTGGCTTTTGTTGTTATTTCTTTTGTCTACTTCTTTCCGGCAGATATTGAAGGGCGCATTCTGTTTCAGCATGACTCTGCTGCCGGTGCCGGAGCCGGACGGGATGCTCAAGAGTATTTTGAACGTACAGGTGAACGTAGCCGCTGGACAAACTCGATTTTCGGTGGTATGCCTACCTACCAGATGGCTCCGAGTTATGATTCGACAAAATCTTTGTCTTGGGTGGAGAAGACTTATCAACTTTACCTTCCGGAGTATGTAGTACTGACCTTTATCATGATGTTGGGATTCTATATTCTCTTACGGGCATTTGGAATTTCGGCTTGGTTGGCGGGGTTTGGCGGTATAATATGGGCTTTCTCGTCTTACTTCTTTATTCTGATACCGGCGGGGCATATCTGGAAGTTTGTGACATTGGCTTACATTCCGCCTACGATTGCAGGGATTGTCCTGGCTTATCGAAGGAAGTATCTGTTGGGAGGAATAATTACGGCTTTGTTTATAGCTCTTCAGATTCGTTCCAATCACATACAGATGAGCTATTATTTCATGTTTGTGATTCTGTTTATTATAGGAGCCTACTTCGAAGAAGCTTATAAGAAGAAAGAATTGACGCATTTCTTCAAGGCTAGTGCAATTCTGGCGTTGGCTGCTATGGTAGGCGTTTGCATTAATCTTTCTAACTTGTACCATACGTATGAGTATAGTAAGGAGACTATGCGTGGAAAGAGCGAGTTAAAGCAGGAAGGGAATGCTGCCAATCAGACCAGCAGCGGATTAGACCGTGACTACATTACGAACTGGAGTTACGGAATTGGGGAGACCCTGACTTTATTGGTACCTAATGTAAAAGGAGGAGCGTCATCGGATAATTTGTCACAGAGTGAGACTGCTATGGAAAAGGCAAATCCGATGTATAGTAGTATCTATTCGCAATTTCCGCAATATTTTGGTGATCAGCCGTGGACTGCCGGTCCGGTGTATGTAGGGGCATTTGTTATGTTCCTGTTCGTCCTTGGGTGTTTCATCGTAAAAGGTCCGCTTAAATGGGCATTATTGGGAGCTACTATTTTCTCCGTTTTACTCTCGTGGGGAAAGAATTTCATGGGACTGACGGATTTCTTTATAGATTATGTTCCGATGTATAATAAGTTCCGTGCTGTATCGTCTATTTTGGTTATTGCTGAATTTACTATTCCGTTATTGGCTATTTTTGCATTGAAGGAAATATTGGGCAGACCGGAAATTTTGAAATTGAAAGAGAACCGTACAGGTGTGATCGTATCGCTTGTGTTGACAGCTGGTGTCTCATTGGTCCTGGCTGTTGCTCCCAGTGTTTTCTTTTCTAGTTTCGTAACGGCGCAGGAGATGGCGGCTTTGCAACAAGGCCTTCCGGCGGAACACCTTACTCCGGTTGTGACAAATCTGACGGAGATGCGCAAAGCGATCATTGCTTCGGATGCATGGCGCAGTTTCTTTATTATAGCTGTGGGATGTTTCTTGCTGTTCTTATTCTTGCAGAAGAGGTTGAAAGCTTCTTTCACGCTGGTCGGTATTGTACTTTTGTGTTTGGTGGATATGTGGTGTGTTAATAAACGTTATTTGTATGATGAACAGTTTGTCCCGAAATCAAAACGGACAGAAGCATTTGTGAAGACTCAGGCGGATGAGATTATCCTTCGGGATACAGCTCCGGATTATCGTGTACTGAATTTTGTCGGTTTTCCGAGCAATACGTTTAATGAAAACAATACTGCTTACTGGCATAAGAGTGTCGGTGGCTATCATGCAGCGAAATTGCGTCGCTATCAAGAGATGATTGATCATCATATCATGCCCGAAATGCAGGATACTTATCAGGCTGTGGCTGCTGCCGGAGGTAGGATGGATAGTGTGGACGCTTCCAAATTCCGCGTATTGAATATGCTGAATACGAAATACTTTATTTTCCCAGCCGGAGAGAAAGGACAGCCTGTTCCTGTTGAGAATCCGTATGCATATGGTAATGCCTGGTTTGTGGATAAAGTGCAGTATGTGAATAATGCGAATGAGGAAATTGACGCTTTGAATGATATTCGCCCGACGGAGACTGCTGTGGTGGATGCGAGATTTAAAGAACAGCTAAAAGGGGTGACGGAAGGATACAAGGATTCTTTGTCTACTATCCGGTTGACGGATTACGAACCTAACCGATTGGTTTATAAAGTTTCTACTCCTAAAGACGGAGTTGTGGTATTCTCTGAAGTATATTATCCGGGATGGCAAGCGACGATTGATGGTCAGCCGGTAGATATTGCCCGTGCGGATTATATCTTGCGTGCCATGAATGTACCTGCCGGTGAACATACCATTGAAATGTGGTTTAATCCGCAGAGCATACACGTCACGGAAAGTATCGCTTATGTCGCGTTGGCTTTATTGTTGGTCGGAGTGATGATTCTTGTGTGGACGAAACGTAATAAGTTCACAGGAAAAACTGAAGCGAAATAAGTGAATGTTTGCTTTTGAATAATTAAAGTAGCTGAGTTTGATAGGAACGACTCTCTTCCGGAAGGAAGAGAGTCGTTTTGTTTTTCTATGCAGTATATCCGGAATAGTCCGGTTTTGGGTAGATTATTGCTCGAAAAGGGAAAATATGAATATAAACAAATAGTTTGTGGATACTCTTATTATGTCATAAGCTACTAAATTTGCAGCCAATAATAGCATATATATTATGAGAAGACTACTATTCATATTTTCTTTTCTTTCCTTACTTGTTGTGGACGGAAAAGCGCAAGAGGTGGAGACCCTGACATTAGAGGATTGCCTTCGTATTGGTATTGACAATAACTTGTCGTTGGAGGGGAAACGCAAAGAAATACAGAAAAGCAAGTATGGCGTATCTGAGAACCGGTCGAAGTTATTACCACAGATAACGGTGATAGCCGGTTATAATAACAATTTTGATCCACCTGTGTCCGTTACTGACGGCTCTTCTTATGGTGTCCCTTATAATATTACGAAAACATTGCAGCATACTGCCAATGCGGGGTTGGAAATGCAAATGCCGCTTTTCAACCAGACACTCTATACCTCTATGTCCATAGCTAAGGTGATGGAGGAAATCAGCCGCCTGTCTTATGGAAAGGCTAGGGAGGATATCATTATGCAAATCAGTAAGATGTATTATCTCGGACAGGTTACGGCCGAACAGATAGTACTGATAAAAGCTAATATCACTCGTTTGGAAGAATTGAGGGATATTACGCAAGCTTTTTTTGATAACGGAATGTCTATGGAAGTCGATCTGAAAAGAGTGAATATAAATTTGGAAAATCTGAAGGTACAATATGACAATGCGCAGGCTATGATGAAACAGCAGTTGAATATGTTGAAATATATAATGGATTATCCGGCTGAAAAGGAGTTTGTATTAACACCGGTAAATACCGATAGTATTACTACAGTGGCTTTGACCGGTTTGTCGGAAAATATTTATGAACTTCAACTTTCACAATCACAAGTGCAACTGGCAGAGAAACAAAAGAAGATAATTAGTAACGGTTATATACCTTCACTTAGCTTGACGGGTAGTTGGCGATATGCTGCTTATACGGATAAAGGCTACCACTGGTTTCACTCCGGCCCATCCAATCATTGGTTCCGCTCTTACGGGTTGGGACTGACGTTGCGTATTCCTATCTTCGACGGGCTGGATAAGACATATAAAATCAAGAAGGCGATGATTGATATCGAGAACAGTAAGTTGGCATGGGAAAATGCCCGGAAGAGTCTGCAAACTCAGTATCTGAATGCCGTGAACGACTTGATGAACAATCAGCGTAACTTTAAGAAGCAGAAGGATAATTATTTGTTGGCGGAAGATGTGTATACGGTCACATCCGACCGTTACCGTGAAGGAATTGCTTCTATGACTGAGGTGTTGCAGGATGAGATGCAAATGAGTGAGGCGCAGAATAATTATATTAGCGCGCACTATAATTACCGGATCACTAACCTAATGCTGTTGAAACTGACCGGACAAATCGAATCATTAGTCAAATAATAATCATAAATATGGAAACAATGGAAAATAATATTCCTTCCGCTACTCATCAGGAGAAAGCGAAGAAGATGAAGAAACTTCGTCGGTGGCAGATAGCAGTCAGCCTTTTGGGAGTGGCTATTATCGTTTGGGGAGTGATTGAAGTGATCTGTCTTTTCCTGAATTATAGTCAGACGGAGACTAGTAACGATGCACAGATAGAACAATATGTGTCGCCTATCAACTTGCGTGCATCCGGCTATATTGACAAAATCTATTTTACCGAGCATCAGGAGGTACGTAAGGGAGATACGTTACTGGTACTTGACGATCGTGAATATAAGATTCGGGTAATGGAAGCGGAGGCTGCTTTGAAAGATGCGCAAGCCGGTGCAACGGTTATCAATGCGACACTCAATACAACACAGACAACAGCAACCGTTTATGACGCGTCTATCGCGGAGATTGAGGTGCGTTTGGCGAAGTTGGAAAAAGACAGGAAGCGATATGAGAATCTGGTGGAACGGAAAGCGGCTACTCCCATTCAGTTGGAACAGATTGTCACGGACTATGAAGCTACACGTAAGAAGCTGGAGGCTGTGAAAAGACAGAAAAAGGCAGCTCTTTCCGGTGTGGATGAAGTGTCTTATCGCCGTGTGAGTACTGAAGCTGCCATCCAAAGAGCAACAGCTGCACTCGAAATGGCACGTTTGAATCTTTCTTATACGGTTGTGGTGGCTCCATGTGATGGAAAACTGGGACGTCGTTCTTTAGAAGAGGGGCAATTTATTGCAGCCGGACAGACTATTACGTATATTCTCCCCAATACGCAAAAATGGATTGTGGCTAATTATAAGGAGACACAGATAGAAAATCTGAGTATTGGACAAGAGGTATCTGTTACGGTAGATGCGATCAGTGATAAAGAATTCAAAGGGAAGGTGACCTCCATATCCGGAGCTACCGGATCCAAATATTCATTAGTACCAACGGATAATTCAGCAGGCAACTTTGTGAAGATTCAGCAGCGTATTCCGGTGCGAATTGATTTTACCGATTTGTCCAAAGAGGATAATGAACGATTGGCTGCCGGTATGATGGTAGTGGTGAAAGCTAAATTCTAATTACCTACCACCTCCTCCCGCACTATATCTCCTTCTTTAATTTTTAATTTATAATTTTTTATTAAACCCAATGCCCTCTTATCCTAAAAACTATCCTTTTTACAGTTGGATGCCCAAGCCGTTGGGTATTATAATTCTTTTGTTCTTCTTTCTGCCGATTCTTACGGTAGGTGGGGTTTATTCGGTCAATAGTACCGAAATGATGAGTGGGCTTGGTATTATCTCTGAACATATACAGTTTGCCAACTTTGTAACTTCGATAGGTATGGCGGCTTTTGCTCCCTTCCTTTATCAACTGGTATGTGTGCGGCGGGAAAAGATGATGTGTATTGTCGGGTTTGCATTCATGTATATATTCAGCTATATCTGTGCAAAGACTGATAGTGTTTTTCTGTTGGCACTTTGCAGTCTTTTGACAGGCTTTTTGCGCATGGTGCTGATGATGGTCAATTTGTTTACGCTCATTTGGTATGCCGGTGGTATGGAAGCTACCCGCAACATTACTCCCGGTTTGGAACCGAAAGACGCTTCCGGATGGAATAAGCTGGATATTGACCGGTGTGTGAGTCAACCGGCAGTTTATCTGTTTTTTATGATTCTGGGACAGTCAGGTACGGCGCTGACAGCCTGGCTGTCCTTTGAATATGAGTGGAAATATGTATACTATTTTATGATGGGGATTCTGCTGGTATCTATTTTACTTCTTTTTATAACTATGCCGAATTATAAGTTTCCGGGACGGTTTCCTATTAATTTTCGTAAATTTGGCAATGTTACAGCGTTTTGCGTCTCTTTGACGTGCCTCACTTATGTGTTGGTCTATGGGAAAGTACTCGATTGGTATGATGATGAGTCCATCCGGTGGGCGACGGCTGTCAGTATTCTTTTTGCGGGAATATTTCTTTATATGGATGCGAGGCGCCGCTCTCCTTATGTATTGTTGGATGCGTTTAAACTGCGTACCATACGTATGGGAGCATTACTTTATTTGTTGTTGATGGTGATAAACTCCAGTGCTATGTTTGTCAATGTGTTTGCGGGGGTCGGTATGCATATTGATAATTTACAGAATGCGGCGTTGGGTAACTGGTGCATGGTAGGGTATGCTATTGGTGCTGTACTTGCTATGGCGTTGGGAAGTAAAGGATTGCATTTTAAGTATCTATTTGCTATGGGATTCTTTTTTCTGTCTTTGTCTGCCGTATTCATGTATTTTGAAGTGCAGACCGCAGGAGTTTATGAGCGTTTGAAATATGCGGTTATTATCCGTGCCACGGGTATGATGATTTTGTATGCGCTGACGGCTGCCTATGCTAACCAACGTATGCCCTTTAAATATCTTTCCACATGGATCTGCATTATGCTTACCGTGCGTATGGTTGTGGGGCCGAGCATTGGAGGAGCACTCTATACAAATGTATTGCAAGAACGGCAACAACATTATGTAACCCGTTATGCACAGAATGTGGACCTGCTTAATCCGGATGCTTCCGCTTCTTTTCTCGGTACGGTGCAAGGAATGAAATATCAGGGGAAGAGTGAGACGGAAGCTCGTAATATGGCCGCCATATCTACCAAAGGCCGTATTCAGGTGCAGGCTACACTTTCCGCTCTTAAAGAAATGGCGGGATGGACGATCTATGGTGGATTAATTTGTATGATATTTGTGCTTGTTGTTCCTTATCCTAAACGAAAATTGTTAACTTAGTGCCGTTTTTAGTAGTACTCTGTTAATATGTTGTTATAATGGGAATTGGACGAGATCGTTTGCTGCAGTTTGAACGCGATTTGCTAAACGGAAAAAATATATGTAGTTCAAGAGGAATATTTGTGACTTTTCCCTCCCCGCTGCAAGCACCTTTTCGTATGAAGGGGTTGGGGGTGATTGTTTGTGGACAAGGAGAGTTTCTGTTTTTACTCAATCAGAAGAAACATTTGGCTAAGGCGGGTGAAAGTTTGTTTATTCCTGAAGATGGTGAATTTCAGATCCTCGAAGAATCTAGGGATTTGGAAATACAGATGTTGTTTTATCAGATAGATCCTATTCGGGATATTATGGTTGTTTCCATGTATATGTATTCTCGGTTGACATCTGAAGCCCCTTCTTGCGTGTGGAATACCGGTGAGGAGGAAGATATTCTGAAATATATGTCTTTGTTGGATAGTGCTTTGCAGCCTGAAGAGAATTCATTTAAGTTCTATGAACAGAAGTTGCTTCTGCTTGCACTGACATACCGGATTTGCTCTATTTATAATCGTAAACTTGTTGGTGAAAGACGAGATGCGGGAGGGCGTAAGCGTGAAACCTTTATCCGCTTGATTCAACTGATCGAGCAGCATTATATGCAGGAGCGGGGAGTCGAATTTTATGCAGATAAATTATGTCTGTCACCCAAATACTTGTCTGCTATATCTAAAAGTATCTGTGGATATACGGTACAGGAACTCGTTTTTAAGGCGATTATACGTAAATGTATCTCCTTGCTTAAAAATACTCAAAAAAATATTCAGGAAATATCCAATGACTTTGGCTTCCCAAATGCCTCCTATTTTGGTACTTTCTTTAAGAAGCAAATGGGGATGTCGCCACAACAGTATCGGAAAAGTCTCTAAAGGATTATTCCTTTTCTCCGTAAGCAAGGTCGCCTGCGTCACCCAATCCGGGAACGATATAAGAATGTTCGTTGATTTCAGGATCAATAGCGGCACACCAGATAATAGTCTTGTCTTCGGGGAATATATTTTTGATATGTTCGATGGCTTGTTGGCTGGCGATAATGGAAGCTACATGAATCTCGGCTGGGTGACCTTTGGTCAGCATTGCCTGATAACTGAGTTCCATGCTATTACCCGTTGCCAACATGGGATCTGTGATGATTAGTGTTTTGTCATCAATGCGTGGTGAAGCAATATATTCTATGTGTATATCAAATTTCAGTGTATCCTTATATTTACGGTAAGCAGAAACAAATGCGTTCTCCGCTCCGTCAAAATAGCTTAGGAAGCCTTGATGAAAAGGTAGACCGGCACGTAGAATAGTACTGATAACCAATTGGTTGTCCGGAGTGCTGACTGGGGCGATTCCGAGAGGTGTCCGAATGTTCTTTACCGAGTAGGTAAACTCCTTACTCATTTCATAAGCCATGATTTCTCCGATACGCTCAATGTTACGGCGGAAACGCAGGCGGTCGTTCTGAACTTCTACATTTCTAATTTC
>OLIY01002456.1_pt1 | contig 9707 bp, 5 predicted proteins | sample 1601431 | NCBI WGS metagenome assembly OLIY01 (sample SAMN04168659, study PRJEB22393) | human gut metagenome | biome: human gut microbiome; feature: stool | host: Homo sapiens | collected 2014-05-12
CGTAATTTTCGCGGCATTCGGTTTGTCCTGCCGGGACGGTTTCCGACGACAGGGCGGACGAATTATGCCCGGAAAGTTTGTATTGAACGGCTTTTGTCTTATTTTTGTCTGACACAAAACCCGAAACCATGATGCTGCGAACCCTTCCCGCCCGATCCGGCTTCCTGTGGGTGCTTCTGGCGTGCATTTCCCTCGCAGGATGTACGCGGCACCCAAAATACTCGCTTCAGACCGAAGCGGCGCTGGAACGGCTGGATGCGGAACTTTCCCGCAAGGATCGTTACCAGCAGTGGCGGCAGGCGCAGAACGACAGCCTGCGCCGGGAGGTGGCGCGTGCCCGCAACGCCGGCGACCGGGCGTGGCGCCTGTTCGCCGTGTCGCAGAATTACGTGACCTACCAGCTGGATTCGGCGGCTTATTACGTCGACCGCCTTTACCGGCTGGCCGCCTCTGCCGGGTCGGAGGATATCCGCCGCATCGCCCTGCTTGCCGACATCGACGTCTGGCTGGGCCGCGGGCAGCTGGGGCTTGCCGAAGAACTTTTCCGCAGGATAGATACGGCCGGCATGTCCTCTGCGGAGTATGCCGCATGGCATTCGCGCTACTCCTCGATCGCCGCCCGGCGTGCGGCCGAAGCCGAGGACGGAGCCGTGCGGTCGGCATGGCGCGATACGGTGGTGCGAGTCAGGCACATATCCGTGCCCGGGCAGTCGGAGTGGACGCAGGCGCGGATCGCCGCTGCCGCTCTGCGCGACAGCGGCCGCTTCGCTGAGGCCGTACAGTTGCTCGAGCCCTATACGGCCCGGAATCCCGACTACCAGGAGCTGGCGCTTCTCTATTACGGCCTCGCAGGCATCGCGCGGGCGTGGGGCGACGACGACCTGCGGCTTTATTACCTGGCCGAATCGTCCGTCGCCGACCTGCGTGCCGGCACCCGTTCCTATGCCTCGCTGTACGACCTTGCGCTGCTGCTGTTCGACCGCAAGGATTACGACCGTGCGGCAGCCTATATGGGCAGCGCGTCCGATGACGCCATGCACTGCCGGTCGATGGTGCGCATACCGGTCTCCTCTTCCGCGGCCGTCAAGATCAGCGAGGCCATCTCCTCGAACATCGCCCAAAGGCAGGCCATGATGACCACGACGATCTGGTTGGCCGGTGTCTTCCTGGTCGTCCTCATCGGTATCCTCTGGTACGTGCTGTGGCAGCACCGCCGCCTGCGCGGCAACCACCGGCAGCTGATTGACATGAGCGCCCAGTTACAGGCGAAGAACGACGAGATGCAGGCCAAGAACGACCATATCCGCGAGATCAACGGCGCGCTGGTCGACTCCAACCGGATCAAAGACCGTTACGTCTGCCACTATATCGACCTTTCCGTCCATTACATCAAGCAGATTGACACTTTCCGCCGCGAGGTCTGCCGCGTCGCCCGCAACAAGGGCGTCGACGAACTGGTGCGCTGGCTGAACACCTCGCAGGCCGTCAGCGGCGAATATGCGAAGTTCTACCAGTCGTTCGATTCCTCGTTCCTCGACATCTTCCCGCAATTCATCGAACAGGTCAATGCCCTCCTGCAGCCCGAGTCGCATTTTGCGCCCCGCGCCGACGCATTGCTGACCACCGAGCTGCGGATTCTGGCGGCCATCCGGCTCGGGATTACCGACAGCGGACACATCGCTTCGCTGCTCAACTGTGCCTCGGCGACGGTCTATACCTACCGCACCAAACTCCGCAATGCGGCGCTGGATCGGGACAATTTCGAGCAGCAGGTGTCGCGGATCGGTCTCTGATCTTTCGGATAGTCTATATAATCCGGGGTGTGGATTCGGTTTTTAAAACCCTGATATGTAATGCTATATAGATTGTCAAACCTCTATATAGTTCTATACGTGCGCTGGAATAATCATAAATAATAGGTATTTTTGTCCTAACCCCGGCCACGGAACCATTTAACCAATCATAAATTATGCTGACTAAAACTTATTTTCGCAGAAAGCTCGCGCAAGCGTGCGGGCTGGGACTCGTGCTCTGCGCTGCCGCTGCATGTGCGCCACAACAGAATGTGCTGACCAAAGAGGAGATTGCCGACGGCTGGCAGCTGTTGTTCGACGGCAAGACGCTCGACCAGTGGAAGGACTACAACGGCGAAGAGCTGACCATGCCGTGGCATGTCGTCGACGGCTGCATCCAGGCCAAGGGTGACGGCAGCGACCTGGCAGGCTACATCGTTACGAAGAAACAGTACGAAAACTTCATCCTCGACTGGGACTGGAAACTCTCCCACGGAGGGAACAGCGGTATGATCTACCACGTGGTCGAAGACCCCTATTTCAAGGTACCCTACGTAACCGGCCCCGAATACCAGCTGATCGACAACGAGGGCTGGGAAGAAGTCAATGCCCCCAACAAACTCGAAGAGTGGCAGAAACTGGGCGTGGACTACGCCATGCACCTGCCCGATCCCGATTCGCTGTTCGTCAACCCGCAGGGCGAGTGGAACTCGTCGCGCATCGTCTTCGACAACGGCCATGTCGAGCACTGGCTCAACGGCCACAAGATCCTCGAATTCGAAGCCTGGACGGACGACTGGTTCGCCCGCAAGCACAGCGGCAAATGGGAGACCGCACCCGAATACGGCCTTGCGCGCCGCGGTGTGATCTGCCTGCAGGATCACGGTTCGCCCGCTTCGTTCCGCAACCTGAAGATCAAGGAGCTGCCCCGCAAGGCCGGCCGCGAGGTCGAGCTGTTCAACGGCAAAGACCTGACGGGCTGGGAGGCCTACGGCACGGAGAAGTGGTATGTCGACAAGGACGGCAACATGGTTTGCGAGAGCGGCCCCGACAAGGAGTACGGCTACCTCGCCACGCGCGAATATTATAACGATTTCGACCTGACGCTCGAATTCAAGCAGCTGGCCAACGGTAACTCGGGCGTCTTTTTCCGCTCGTTCGTCGAGCCTCCCGTGAAAGTCCACGGCTGGCAGTGCGAAGTGGCCCCCAAGGGCTTCGATACGGCCGGTATCTACGAGTCCTACGGCCGCGGCTGGCTGGTTCAGATCCCCGACGAGAAGGAGGACATCCTGCGGGAGGGCGAGTGGAATACGCTGCGCCTGAAAGTCCAGGGCGACCGCGTGCAGACGTGGCTCAACGGCGAAGAGATGGTCGACATCACCGATGCCAGGATCGGCGCCGCACAGGGGCGCATCGCCCTGCAGATCCACGACGGCGGCGGGATCAAGGTGCTCTGGCGCAATTTCCGTCTGACAACCTTATAATTACCACTAACCTGAACACGATATGAGTACCCGCAGGAATTTTCTGAAAACACTGAGCGGCATGGCGCTGCTGACGGTCGTCCCGCGCCATGTGCTCGGCGGCCCGAAACACGTGGCGCCGAGCGACCAGCTCACCAAAGGCATCATCGGCGTCGGCGGCATCGGCAAGAGCAGCTACCATTTCACCAGCACCAAGGAGTGCCGTCTGGTGGCGGTCTGCGACGTCGACAGCAAGCATCTCCAAAGCGCGCTCGACCTGGGCAAAAAGCGTTTCAACGAGACGTTGCAGTCCTATCGCGATTTCCGCCGCCTGATCGCCGACCCCAATGTCGACATCGTCCATATCGCCACGCCCCCGCACTGGCACGGCATCATGGCCGTCGAGGCCGCGAAGGCCGGCAAGGACATCTGGTGCGAGAAACCGATGACGCGCACCATCGGCGAGGGCAAGCGCGTCGTGGAGGCCGTCAAGCGCAACAACCGCATCTTCCGCCTCAATACGTGGTTCCGTTTCACGGATACCTTCTACGGCCTGGGCACCACCGTCGAGCCGCTCAAGAAGCTGATCGACAGCGGCCTGCTGGGCTGGCCGCTCAAGGTGACCATTTCGGGCACCACCGGATTCACGTGGAAGTTCTTCTGGGTGGGCCGGGAAAACCTCGCTCCTGAACCTGTTCCCGCCGAGCTGGATTACGACATGTGGCTCGGACCGGCGCCCTACAAGCCTTATAACAAACACCGCGTGCACAGCACCTTCCGCGGCTATTGGGACTACGACGGCGGCGGTCTTACCGACATGGGCCAGCACTACATGGACCCCGTGCAGTACCTGCTGGGCAAGGACGAGACGTCGCCTGTCAAGATCGAGGTGGACGCTCCGCAGCAGCATCCCGACGCCGTGGGCATCTGGCGTAAAATCGTCTATACCTACGACGACGGCTGCCAGATCGTCCTCGAAGGCGAGGGCTTCGAAAGCGAGGGCGACACGCCTTATATCGAAGGTCCGCTGGGCAAGGTCTACAAGGGTTTCCGCTGCACCATTCCCGACGTGATGGAGAAACTGGCCGAGATGCCCGATCCCGAACCGCAGAATACCGATTTTCTGGAGTGCGTGCGCACACGGCGCAAATTCGCGCTCGACGAGCAGATCGGTCACCGCAGCTCGACGCTCGTGAACCTGGGTGCCTGCGCCCTGCGTTTGAACCGCACGTTGCATTTCGACCCCGACAAACAACTCTTCATCGGCGACGATGCCGCCAACCGACTGATCGACCAGCCGATGCGCGGCCCGTGGCATATTTAAGCACCAGTTACCATGAAAAAGATAATCATACGACTTTTTATGCTGGGAGCATTGGCCGCCCTGCTGCCCGCAGGAGCCGCCGCCCAGCAATCGGATGCCCGCCAGCGCACGACGGAAACCATCGTCGCCGACGGACTCGCACAGCTCCCCGCAGCCGATGCCAAGGTTTTCAACCAGGTGATGGGCGAACTGGCCGCCACCGGAAGCAAGGGTGTCGAGATGATCGCCGCCATGCTCGTCCCTGCCGACAAGGGCAAGAACGCCACGTTCGAATACGCCCTTAACGGCGTGGTGGCCTATGTGACCGACCCGGCGCACGAAGCGCTTCGTGACGATGTCCGCAAGGGCCTGCTGGCAGCTATCGACCGTTGCGGCGACGACGCCAACCGGGCTTTCCTTTTCTCGCAGCTGCAATTCTGTTCGACGGCCGCCGATGCCGCCGCCATGGCCCGTTATCTGGACGACCCCTACCTGGCCGACTATGCCCTCCGGGCGCTGGTCTCGACCCCGGGTACGGAAGCACTGCTGCTCGCCGAGGCCGGCAAGGACGACCTTACCGCCGCCCGCAAACAGGCGCTCGCCTACGCTTTCGCTGAAAAGCGGCTTGCCGCTGCCGAACCGTTTCTCCTGACATGGCTCGAAGGTGCCGATGCGCAGACTGCGGAGCAGATCTATAACGCATTGGCCGCCTGCGGTTCGCAGGCCTCGGTCAAGCCGCTGGCCGCTGCCGCTGCCAAGACCGGCTGCGCATGGAACGATGCCGGCGCTGCGGACGCTTACCTGCGCCTGCTCGCAAGGCTTGCCGCCGCAGGCGACGCCCGGGCCGTAAAGGCCGCCAGGGGATTGCTCAAATGCGACCTCCAGTACATCCGCGGCGGTGCGCTCGCGATTCTGGTCGATGCCCTCGGTGCCGGGAAGGCGATGCCTTACGTGCTGAAGGCCGTCGAGGAGGGGCCTGCCGAATACCGTTATGCCGCCCTGCAATCGCTCGGCAAAGGCGACGACAAACTTTTCGCACAGGTTGCAGCCGGCATGCCGCGCTACGATGCCGCCGCGCAGGCCGCCGTTATCGGATGGCTCGGGGAGTGCGGCGCCGTGTCGCAGGCCGATGTGATTACGGCCGCCGTAGCGTCGCCCGACGACCGCGTGGCCGAGGCCGCAATTGCCGCCTCGGGCCGTATCGGCGGCGAAAAGGCGCTACGGGCATTGGCCGGGGCGCTCGAAGGCCCCCATGCCGGTGCCGCGATGAAAGCCCTCCTTGCATTCAACGGACAGATCAACCCCGAAGTGGAACGGCTGCTTGCGAAGGATGATGCCGGGGTACTTGTTCCCGCGCTCAAACTGGCTGCCGCACGCCGCATGTCCGCAGCCGCAGACCGGGTGTTCGCATTGCTCGGCTCCTCCGACGCGGAGGTTCGTGCCGCCGCTTACGGGGCGCTTCCCTTCGTCGCCCAGCCGCAGCACATGGATCGGCTCTCCGCATTGCTCGACGCTTCCGATGAGGCCCACACGGCCGCGATCCAGTCGGCGCTGATCCGCACCTCGGGGCAACTCCCTGCCGACAGGCGGTACAGCGCCGTCGCAGGTTATATGAAGGCCTCGGAAACCCCTGCGCGTTACTATCCCGTGCTGGCGCAGAGCGGCACGCAGGAGGCTGTCGCCAGCCTGCTCGACGGGTTCCGCTCCGGGAACCGCGACGCGGCTTTCGCCGCCCTGCTGACGGTCGAAAATCCTGCCATGACCGATATCCTTTACGGGATCGCTGCCGAAAATCCGATGCTCACCGACCGCGCCCTGATGCGCTATGCCGACCTGGCTTCGCAGGCCGCCGTGACCCCGATCCGCCGCTACCAGCTTTACAGACAGGCTCTCGCTCTCAGGCCTTCGGCCGCCGTGCAGGCCAAATTGCTCGGCTACCTTTCGGGCGTATACGCCCTCCCGGCACTGATGCTGGCCGCCGAATACCTCGACGATGCGCAGACTGCCGCCCCGGCCGCCGCGGCCGTGAAGACCATCGTTGCCAAGTGCAACCCGATGCCCGGCGGCGAGGCTGTCTGCAAGGCCTTGGAGCGGGCGCATGAGGTCTATAAGGAACTCGCCAAATCCGACGCCGACGCCGGGTATGCCGTGGATGAGCTCACGGGACTGCTCGGTAAGATTCCGGCGGACGGATTCGCCGTGCTGCCGGCCGACGGGCTCGCGGGATGGACGGCCGTGGCCGTGAATCCTGCCGAGGCGAAGAGGCTGCCTGCCCGTCAGGTGGCGAAGCTCCGCAAAGCCGCCGGCGAGGCGGTGGCTGCCAACTGGGGCGCTGCGGACGGCCTGCTCGAATTTGCCGCCGAGACTCCCGCGACGATCGGGACTGAAAAGGAATACGAGAATTTCGAACTCTGGATCGAATGGCGTTCCGAGGGCGAGGCCGGCATGGCCGTGCGCTCGATGCCGCTGATCCGCCTGGGCGGTGCCGCCGGGACGGGGCTCGCGGACGGCAAGGCCGCCCGAACCGTTGCCGACAACGCTCCGGGGACGTGGAATACGCTCTATGTTAAGGTCGTGGACGATCGCATCACGCTGGTGGAGAATGGCGTGAAAGTTGCCGAAAATGCCGTGATGACGAACCTCTGCGCGCCCGGCGAGCCGGTTTATGCACAAGGCCGTATCGAACTGGCCGGACAGGGTGCTCTTGTGGCCTTCCGGAACCTCTGGATCAACGAATTGCCGTCGACACCCGTTTTCTCCCTCCCGGCCGACGAGGCTGCCGCGGGCTACGAGGTGCTCTTCGACGGGCGTTCGCTCTACAAGTGGACGGGCAATACGACCAATTATGTGCCGCTGGACGGTACGATCGACGTGACGGCCACCTACGGCGGTTCGGGGAACCTTTACACCGTCGGGGAATACGGCGATTTCATCCTGCGCTTCGAGTTCCGGTTCCTCACCGAGGGCGTCAACAACGGCATCGGTATCCGTACGCCGATGGGTGTCGATGCCGCGTTCCACGGGATGGAGATCCAGATTCTCGACCACGATGCGCCGATCTACAAGGACATCAGCGATTACCAGCAGCACGGTTCTGTTTACGGCGTCATCGCGGCCGACCGCGTGAAGTTCGGCGAGCTGGGTGAGTGGAATACCGAGGAGATCCGTGCCGTGGGCGACCGCATTACGGTCACGGTCAACGGTCGGGTGATCCTCGACGGCAATATCCGCGAAGCCTGCCGGGGGCATAATGTTTCCGAGGACGGTTCGAAGGTCAATCCCTATACGGTCGACCACCGCAACCACCCGGGGCTTTTCAATAAGTCGGGCCATATCGGCCTGCTGGGCCATGGTGCCGGCATCCAGTTCCGCAACCTGCGTGTGCTGGATCTGGGCGCGGGCCGCAAATAACAACCGCCGGGGCCGCCTCCCGTCCGGATCTCTTTCCGGACGGGCGACCCCCGGGGGACGGCGCGGGAACGCTCCGCACCCGATCCCGAAACTTGTAACCTGTCGGGCGTGCCGCGCCGCAGCGGATCCGCCGCGGACGGAGATTGAGCCCCGGCCGTGCGAATTGCGGCGCCGCCCGATATAACCTTTTGGAGGATTCCGATGAAAAACGAACCGACCGTTTCCCGCCCCGTGCGGATTGTGGTGATAGGAGCCGGGAACCGGGCCAATAAGTACCTCGAATATGCCCGCCGGTATCCCGACCGGCTGCAGCCCGTCGCCGTCATGACGATGCGTCGCGCCCGTTCTTCCAATTTCTGATTGGACGACTTGACGTCGACCATGAGGTTGCCATAGACTTTGCCCAGGCGGATCATGGCGCCTGTAGACAACATGTTGGCGATCATCTTCTGGGCCGTGCCGGCTTTCATGCGCGTCGAGCCCGTGACGACTTCCGGGCCGACGACGGCGCAGAGGTCGATGTCGGCACAACGGCCGATGGCCGAATGAGGCGAACAGTCGATGGCGATGGTAGCGGCTCCGACCGAGGCCGCATAGGTCAGGCCGCCGACGACATAAGGCGTCCGGCCCGAGGCGCTGAGGCCGACGACGACGTCGTCAGCCGTCAGGTTTTTGTCTATCAAATCCTGCCGGCCCAGTTCCGGCGAGTCTTCAGCCCCTTCTTTGGCCCGGAAGATGGCTTCATAACCACCGGCGATGAGGCCCTGGATGCGTTCCGGGTCGGTGCTGTACGTCGGCGGACATTCGACGGCGTCGAGGATGCCCAGGCGGCCGGACGTGCCCGAGCCCATGTAGAACAGACGGCCGCCGCGGCGCAGTTTATCGGCAATGGTGTCGACGGCTTGGGCGATGGCCGGGATGATGGCGCCGACGGCATCGGCGACTTTATGGTCTTCTTCATTTATGATGCGCAGCATATCTTCGGTCGATACGCTGTCGATATGCTGGCTATGGCTGTTCTGCTGTTCCGTAGCCAGGGTTTCTAAATTGATCATGCTTGATTCCTTTCTTTCATGCAGTCGTGGCTATTGCCGCTTGGGAACAATATACACATCTCTAATTATAGAGAGTGTTTGAAAGACTTGCAATAGGCCTTTTTTTCATGAGCCAGCCCCTTTATTTTTTTGCCGTTTCATGGTATGATTAATCTGCACGCAGCAGACCTGTGTGCCCTGTGCGCCCATAGCTCAGCTGGATAGAGCAGCAGTTTCCTAAACTGCGTGTCGGATGTTCGAGTCATCTTGGGCGCACCATTTTTTTATCTTGAATACAATCTAATCATTTTACAATCCGGAAAGGTGGGTTCTCTCATGTCCGATACCAAGAACCGGCTGGCTTCTTTCCATGAAGAAGTCATGCATGATGCTGATTATACGCTGGCTGAAGCCGTTGCCGAAGCCAAACGCTGCCTGAATTGCAAAGTACCGCAGTGCCGCAAAGGCTGCCCCATTGAAAATGAAATCCCCCAGTTCATACATGCCATGACCTTGGGCGATTTCGGCGCCGCTGCTGAACATATCTATCACCGCAGTGATTTGCCGGCTATCTGCGGCCGCATCTGTCCGAGAGAAAAGCAGTGCGAAGGCCACTGCATCCTCGGCAAAAAAGGCAAACACGTCGAAATCGGCAAACTCGAACGCTTCATCGGCGACTGGAAGCTCGAACACGGCGCCGCCG
>OLIY01002461.1_pt1 | contig 9695 bp, 9 predicted proteins | sample 1601431 | NCBI WGS metagenome assembly OLIY01 (sample SAMN04168659, study PRJEB22393) | human gut metagenome | biome: human gut microbiome; feature: stool | host: Homo sapiens | collected 2014-05-12
GAGATATTTTAATGCGGTGCTTGCAGAAAAGAAAATTGCAAGCCAGAAATCCTTATATGGAATCATGATGGATGTAAACGATTTCAAGTGTATTAATGACAATTTAGGTCATAGTACGGGCGATAAGGCTATTTGTACGTTGGGAAATATACTCATCAGATCCATACCGGATGATGGTATGGCAATCCGGTATGCGGGAGATGAGTTTATTGTGCTGCTGTCAGGTGTTGATACGGAGCGTGTCTTAGCGACAATGGAGGAGATTAACCGTAATCTATCCCGGTTTAATGAATCCGGAATAGAACCGTTTCATTTAAGTGTTTCTATGGGATACACGGAATTTGGGACAGAAGATGATGCAGAAACTTTTTTAATGCATATGGATGAGAAAATGTATGAGGAAAAACGGAAATATCATATGCGAAAGAAATCAGCCGGTTTGGAAAATAAAGTATAGCATTACGTTCCTGCCATTTGTCCGATAACTGGTTGCAATGGCACAAGAAAAGAAAATATTATAATCATCAAACGAGTAGCAGACTGGTGTAAATCCGGTTTTGCTGCTCGTTTTTATATTTATGGTTATAGGCAGGGATGCTCCAGATTTCAATACAGTAAATAACCGTGTTATGGTAATGTGGTATACAATCATGTTATGAGTGCAGATGATTTCTGTATCAATAAATTTGTTCCGGGATATTTTTCCCGTATCAATGAAGACGGTTCGTATTCAAACGGCTCAGGATGTGGAAATGATACAGCATCCGAGAGAAACATGGTACGGAAATATATTGTGGATTCCGTATGCTACTGGGCAGATGTATTTGAATACTATAAGGGACTTATTAAGTTCAGAAAGGCACATCCGGCACTTCGGTTATCTACATCAGAGGATGTGAAAAAATATGTAAAATCCGTAGAAGGACTTGGGGATAATATTGTAGGAATTAATATAAAGGGCGGTCAGAAAGATGAAAGTGCAAAAGAGATGTATCTTCTTTTTAATGCAAACACTGACAACGCAAAAGTTACAATTCCGGAAGGAAAATGGAAAGTCTGCATAAACGGACAGAAAGCTGGCGTTGAGACAATCGAGACAATCAAGGGTGGCGAGTATACAATGGATGGTATCAGTGCACTTGTACTTGTAAAACAGGATGGTGCGGCCATGACGATTGTTATTGTTCTGATTGCAGCAGCGGTAGTTGTTGCGGCAGGAGTTGTTATTGTTGTAATGAAAAAGAAAAAAACAAATAGATAATAAAGTTTATAATTAGTGTCTGCTTACTCAGCAGGCACTAATTATTTTGTATGGAATATCTGCATGGCCCCATACAGTGATAAGGTTAAACATGTTAAAGAAATAGCATCCTAAACTTTGGACGGTAGAGGATGCTATTTTTTTGCGCGAAAATATATCGAACATTTGATTGCTTTTTGATCGAAAAATGGTAAAATAAATACATACAGAAAGCAGTATCAAAGCATAGTGCGGTAGGCGGTTTGCCCTTATTACGAGGGCTATGGTGCCCTCTGGTTGAAAGGAGGGCGATAGCATGGTTACATATTCTGAACTTTTTCAGTTTTGCATACTGATTGTTGCTATTATCAATCTGATCGTAATGATCTTTTTTAACCATAAAAAATAACCGCCCCTACCAAAGACCGGTTATTTTTTAAAACTAACTTTGGCAAACCGCCTACACGGTATTGCTTTTTGTATTTTCATAATACCATTGCGTAATTTTTTTGTCAATGATTTAAAGATCTTTGCTGGATACCATTAAATTGTTTTATTATCTGCGAACAATTTCTAATCGTTCGCGCTGGATAAGTTTTTCATACTGTCTCAATTGAAATACTGTCTACCTGTGCACTTAAATGATTTTAGACACCAGATCCATATCTATTATAGAGTAAGATCAGTATAAGCAAAACGAGTATCACTATATATCTTTTTTTCATTATTATAAATAACTTGAAGCATAGAAATTGGTTTTACTCGAATAAGTTTGCGATGTAATCTTTACAATTCCTACATTTCCAACTCCAACATAAGTATCAAGATTTCCAGAACATTTTAAGGTAATACAGGAGGAAGTACATGTGGTTTTGTTACTTTGTCCAGAAAGTTTATATGTATATATAACAAAGTCAGAATCTACGCTTGCATTAGAAGCACTTGCATTTGTCCAGTGCTTTCCACTATAATATCCAACGGCATCACAACTATATATAATATATAGAGATGAACATTATAATTCCCGCAATTTCATTTCATTTATTTTCTTTTTGCGCGTAATCGTTCTATTTCTTTTTATCCGATTATAAATTGATATAACAGTAGGAATATTTGTAAGCATAAAGATAATGATACAATTGTGTATCTTATCCTTTATAGACATCTGATTTTTGGAAACGAAACTATATGAGAGTGTCAATAACCCCTGCTTCTCAACGCGTTCAAAACTTTCTGGTTCAAAATTAAGATACACTATAATTAATACGATTGAAAGAACAAGAAAAATAATTGGTGTTAATGATACGGTAGTTGTTCTTCTTTTTTTATTTAAATATGATTCTAAAAAACGTACACAAATAATGGTTAATGCCATTATTATTACGATGAATAAAATTGTAGAAAATTTCATTTATTCTCCTTTTTGCTCTCTGTATTTTTTTATCAATATTTTTGCTGTGTCAAAATCAAGTTGATCATCTATTACCATTTTTTTAATTAATGAAATATAAGCGTCATTTTCTATTTGATCATTCATTTGCATTTTTTGTATAAGTCGATCAAGTCTCAATCGCACGGTAGGATATGTTATATGATACAATTTTGCAACCTCTTTTAAAGAGCCAGATGACATAACAAAATTTTTTATAAATGTGATATCTTCATCACTTAAATTGTATATCCATTCTTGCGCTTTTCGTCTCATTACCAACCCCTTTCTTTAATATTATTGATATTATCATTTAATAATGTTAAAGTCAACTGCTAATATTATGTTATTTACATCTTTTTATCTTAATAATCATTCGAAACCTCAAACTTGTAAAGATAAGGTTTTCAGATTCGAGGTTACTCTCAACCCCCTTGCTTTTGTTTATATTTCTTCAATCATCAGTTATAAAAAACAGAAGCATTTTAATCAGTTCACCATATCGGTTTCATTTATATTGGAAGCACAAGGTGTAGAGCAGAGATTGTCCGTGTCGGGTGGGTGGAGCAACTAAGAAATTGTTTGGTATTACAGCGGAAGAACTTTTGAAAAAAGCACGGTAAAATGCTGACTTATCAATTGAAAAATAATTATTTTGTATGGAATATCTGCATGGCTCCATAAGTATGCGGCAAATGCGGAGCCGTGGCCTTTCTCGACGGGCAGGAAAAATTCCGGCAGGTTGCGCACGTATTACACAATTGCTTGAGATTGGCGTGTGTTGTTGTATCCAGATGCAGGATCAGCGTTGCTGTCTTAAGCGGCCGGAGCATCTGCCCCTCGGTAAGCTGGATGCCATCCGGGGCAAGCCGCCCATAAATCTGTGGGAGCAGGTCAAGGGAATAGGTATCTCCCAGAAAAGATAATTCTGCAAGGGATAAACCACTTTGATCTTCTATCACATGTGCAAATTCTTCATAAGCCTTTGACAAAAGCATCAGGCTGATGCAGTCCACAATGTAAGCCTCCTGGATCTGTTCATGGTTCAGATATAATTCCGACAGTTCATCCACTCCGTTTCCAAGCGTCACAAACCCATAGGCATAGTGAGGCAGAGAAACCCCGTCTAAATCCTGATCCAGAGAGTAATATGCATAGGATTCAACCAGGGGAAGAAGTGCCGTATAAATTGCCTGAATATGAGGCAGGTCATCTGGAGGGAAATGGAAACGGCTGCAAAATTCGTTCCAGTCACCGGAGGATAATCCGGGAGTAAGTTTACATTTCATGGGATACATCCTCCTTATCGGAAGCTGCCATAACGGCTGCAATTTCCTGAAAGCGGCCCGTGACCTTATCATAGTTCTTTCGGTGATGGGGAAAGCCACAGTTTATGCAGGATTTGATACCATTTTTTAAATATTCACAGTTTCCACCACAGGATTTCCCGAGTGTATAGAGGGGACAATAACAAAACAGGCAGTTAAAGTCCGCCTCCGGAATTCCTTTATGGCATGGAAAATATTCACATTTTTTATTTTGAAAAAACTTATAATATTCGCTCAAAATGGTTTCCTCCAATCAAAGCACAATCATAGCATAATTATATCGGAACAACAAGCGGATCGCAAGAAATGCGAATGACATAAAAATTGTATTTCAGTGGGAAATGATACCTTTTGCCCCTTTTATCATTACATTATTTACATCTTTTTAAGAGCGCAGGTATAGTGGCTCAGGCAATTGAGGGTTTGAAGCAAAAAGTTGAAAATTAAATAAAAAATACTTGACTTAAAGTTAACTTTAAGTGGTATATTATGATAGATAAAATCGGAAGGAGAATTTATTATATGTATATCGAAAAGATTAACGGACCGGAAGATGTGAAGAAATTAAATATAGAAGAGATGACAGCTCTCGCAGAAGAAATGCGTCATGCATTATTAAAGAGGGCAAGTATTCACGGCGGGCATTTTGGCCCGAATTTTGGCATGGTAGAGGCAATCATTGCACTGCATTATGTTTTTGAGTCCCCAAAGGACAAAATGGTATTTGATGTTTCCCATCAGACCTATCCGCACAAGATGCTGACCGGTCGAAAAGATGCCTATTTATATGAAGAACATTACGACGACGTGACGGGATACAGCTGTCCGCAGGAAAGTGAACATGACCATTTTACGGTCGGACATACCTCTACATCCGTCAGTCTGGCATGCGGTCTGGCAAAGGCAAGGGATCTTCGTGGGGAAAGTGCAAATGTGATCGCAATTATCGGAGACGGTTCTTTAAGCGGAGGAGAAGCCTTAGAAGGAATGGATTTTGCAGCAGAATTAGACAGCAACATGATCATTGTAGTAAATGACAATGATATGTCAATTGCAGAAAACCATGGAGGACTTTATTCAAATCTGAAATTACTCCGCGAGACAAACGGACAGGCAGAGTGCAATTTATTTAAAGCCATGGGACTAGATTATGTCTATGTGGATCATGGAAATGACTTAAGGGAGCTGATCGGGGCTTTCAAACAGGTAAAAGACAGTAAGAAACCGGTTGTTGTCCACATTAATACATTAAAGGGAAAAGGTTATAAACCGGCAGAAGAGCATAAGGAAGAATGGCACTGGCATCTTCCGTTTGATATTGAGACTGGAAAATCCCATTTTCCGGAAGTGGAAGATTATTCTTCGGTGACCTGTGAATATCTGATCGAAAAGATGAAACAGGATCCGACAGTTGTTGCAATTACATCCGGAACCCCGACGATTCTCGGATTTACGCAGGAGAAAAGGAAACAGGCCGGCCGGCAGTTTGTAGATGTGGGAATCGCGGAGGAGACAGCGGTAGCACTTGCTTCCGGAATTGCCAAAGGTGGCGGAAAGCCGGTATACGGTGTGTATTCCAGCTTTATCCAGAGGACGTATGACCAGATTTCACAGGATCTGTGTATTGACGGGAATCCGGCAACGATTGTTGTGTATACGGGATCGGTATTTGGCATGACGGATGTTACCCATCTGGGACTGCAGGATATTCCGATGCTTTCCAATATCCCGGGACTGGTTTATCTGGCACCGACAACAAAGGAAGAATATCTGTCAATGCTTGACTGGAGTGTGGAGCAGAAGGAAATGCCGGTTGCGATCAAACTTCCGGGTGGAGACATGGTTTCGGATGGCAGAGAAGTCACAAAAGACTGGAGCCAGCTCAACACCTATGAGGTAACGGAAAAGGGAAGCAAAATTGCACTGATCGGACTCGGAACATTTTATTCCCTGGCACTGCAGACCGCAGAAATGCTGGAGAAAAAAGGTATTCATGCAACGGTAATCAACCCGTATTATATTACCGGACTGGATAAGGGACTGCTGGAGAAGCTGAAGGCAGACCATGACACGGTAGTTACACTGGAAGATGGCATCATGAATGGTGGTTTCGGAGAAAAAATCGCAAGATTTTATGGAAGCAGTGATATGAAAGTCTATAATTACGGATTGAAAAAAGAATTCCTTGACCGGTATGATGTAAATGAGGTATTAAAAGAGAATCATCTGACAGCAGAGCAGATTGTAAATGACGTATTATAGAAGGCAGAAATAAACAACAAACCTTGTGAGAATCGACACAATATGGTAAAATATAACATACTAGAGCTTATTTTGCATAGTGGTTAGAATAGCGGGCTCATGGAAGGAGCGGTATCATATGAAGAATAAAGATTCGAAAGCAAGGATGCAGATGATTTTCGGGATACTTTTGTTTGCGTTTATTTTTATGGCAGAGTTGTATGCCATGGTCAATTTCCCGAAAATGTTTATTGTTCTGGCTGTAGCAGATCTGATTTGCCTTTATGTGGCAATAAACGGGATTATCTCAGTATATGAGACAAAATATACCCGGAGAGAAGAACAGTATGAGAGCATTTTCAAATCCGAAAAGGCATCGTATCTTATGCTGAAAAAATATTTTGAGGAAATATCCGTCAAGCTTGCATATATTGAAGAAGCTTCTAAGATTCCGACAGAGGAAATTGTTAATGCACAGAAGGGAATAGCGAAAGTAATTATCAAGCGGTCCCATGAGAATACCGATGCATTGATGAATTCATACGAACAGCTGATCGACCGGTTTGATACGTTCCAGAAAGGAATGGATGGGTTCGGTACAGTTGCGGGTGCTTATAAGGACGAGATTCTTTCTGCATATAAGGACGAGAAATCTCCGGCACCAAAGGATGAGGAAGTCCATGACCATGCACAGGACAAAGAGACGGTTGCAAAACTGCAGGAAATCATTCTGGCAATAAAGGATATGGAGCTGCGCCTGAACCAGACCATTATGAACAGTCAGAAAGTGGTTGTTTCCCAGCCACAGGTTTCCGTACCTGTGGCAGCACCTGTAGTGCCACAGCCGGCACCGCAGAATCATATGGAAGAAACACCGGTAGAGCCGGAGATCTCACCAGAGCCGGAAGAAAGTATGGAGCCGGAACCGGAGATTTCGCCGGATCTGGAAGAAAACCCGGAACCGGAAATTTTGCCGGATCTGGAGGAGAGTCTGGAACCGGAGATTTCGCTGGAGCCGGAGATTTCGCTGGGGCTGGAGGAGAGTCCGGAGCCGGAGATTTCGCCGGAGCTGGAAGAAAGCCCGGAGCCGGAGATTCTGCCGGATATACCGGAAGAGGAGAATTTAAAGCCAGAGGAAGACCTTCCGGTCATGGCAGCGGATGAGATTATCCCGCCGGACCCGGAAGAATCCATTGAGGAAGCAGAAGAACTGGTAGAGCCGGATCCGATTCCGGAGGAAGCGATTGTTGATGAAGCGGATGATGAGAACCTGCCGGAGGAAGAACTTCCACCGATGCCGGATCTGTCAGATCCAAACCGTTCCATGAGCCCGGATGAGATAGCTGCGCTGTTTGCGAATATGGGCAACGATAACAATGCGGATAAAGTTGAGGAACCTGCCGAGGAAACTGTGGAACCGGAGGATATTCCGGAGCCGATCGAAGAGCCGGAAGCAGTAAAAGAAGCACCGCTTCAGCCGGAAGAACCGGCTGATCCGAATAAGGCATTAAGCCCGGATGAGATAGCCGCGCTGTTTGCAAGTATGGGAACGTAAATCAAACGGATAAAATAACGGATAACGCCATTTGTTCCACGTAAAAACGTGTGACAGATGGCGTTTTGTCATAAAATGAAAAAATGTAGTTGCATTTCTTTTTCATTGTGTTATACTTAGGTCGTTGCAATTTAATAGTTTAAAGCAGAGTAGACACATGTGCGTTAAGTGCCGGATGAACAGGGAGTTGTCACCCGGACGAAAAGAAAATCTTGCGGTACATGAGTCGCATCCCGCTGCATCCGAAGATATTAATTATCTCCTGTTGTAGTTCGGTGAGGTCTGCAAAGGAGGTAATTTTTTAATGAAAAAATTCGTTACTTTGTTCACCGATTCTGCCCGAGAGCTTAAATCGGTCAGAACCATCACAACTATGGCAATGCTTGCTGCAGTTGCCGTTATCCTTGGATATTTCTCCATCGAATATGGACAGTTTATCCGTATCGGTTTTTCCGGTATTCCAAATGGTATCGTTGATTACCTGTTTGGGCCGGTTGCCGGAGCTGTTTTCCACGGAGCGCTTGACATCATCAAGTATCTGATGAAGCCTACAGGACCATTTTGTCCACAGCTTACACTTGTTGTAATGCTTGCAGGTGTTTTATATGGATGTTTCTTTTATAAGAAAAAGCTTACCATATGGAGAGTGCTTGCTGCGAAGTTTGTAGTAATGCTCATCTGCAATGTCATTCTCAATACTCTGTGTCTGCAGGTACTGTATGGACAGGCAATTATGGCAATTCTTCCAATGCGTGCACTTAAGAACCTTATTATGTGGCCGATAGATTCAATTGTCTTTTTCGGCATTGCAAAGGCACTGGAGCAGATTGGATTGTTCCGTACCTTCCGTAAACAGGAGCTTGTAAAGAACGCATAGCGTGTTCTTTATAATGCATATAGATGATGAAAAAGGAACATAGCAACAGAATAATGTACAGACAATATAATGCACAAAACATTACATTAAAATGATATTTTAAGCATTAAATGGCAATTTGTGTTAATAATTTTAAGGATAAACCTCTTTAAACTGATAATTGTGAGGTATTTCGCATTTTTAATGAAAATTGTTGACACAATATATTGAACGTGATATTGTTTACTTGTTCAAAATAATACACAAAAGAAAACGAACAAACAACTACATATTAATTATGAATATTTAAGAGCAAAGACGCTAACCGGTGAAGCACTTTGCTCTTTTTTATTTATCAAAATCACAAGGATATTTAAATTAGGAGGCAATATATTATGAAATTAAAAGACACAGGATTAACAGCACAGGACATCAAAGACAAAGTAAAGAAGTATATGATTGAGACATATGAGCGTTTCGATTTCATCGCTGAGACTGCTGAGGGCATGTATCTGTATGATGAGAATGGCACACCATACCTTGACTTTTACGCAGGAATCGCCGTAAACAATGCCGGCAGCAGAAACCCTAAGGTTGTTGCAGCAGTCAAGGATCAGGTGGATGACATCATGCATACATTCAACTATCCATACACCATTCCACAGGCGCTGCTTGCTGAGAAGGTCTGCAAGACTATCGGAATGGACAAGATTTTCTATCAGAACTCCGGTACAGAGGCTAACGAGGCAATGATCAAAATGGCCCGTAAATATGGTATTGAAAAATATGGTCCAAACCGTTATCATATCGTAACTGCAAAGATGGGATTCCATGGAAGAACCTTTGGTGCCATGTCTGCAACAGGTCAGCCGGGTAATGGATGCCAGATTGGTTTTGGTCCGATGACATACGGTTTCTCCTATGCTCCATATAATGATTTAGAAGCATTTAAGAATGCATGTACTGAGAATACAATCGCTATCATGGTTGAGCCGGTACAGGGCGAAGGTGGTGTTCATCCTGCAACACCAGAGTTCTTAAAAGGA
>OLIY01002466.1_pt1 | contig 9678 bp, 13 predicted proteins | sample 1601431 | NCBI WGS metagenome assembly OLIY01 (sample SAMN04168659, study PRJEB22393) | human gut metagenome | biome: human gut microbiome; feature: stool | host: Homo sapiens | collected 2014-05-12
CGCCGTTTTTGATGGAAGCCTCCGAGTCAGTCAAATGATTCGGAGGCTTTTTTGTTTATATAATCTTTAAAAATGAAAAACTATGTTGGCATATACCTATATTAAACAGGGTAAATTTGAACTTATCGAGAAGCCGAAACCTGAGTTGAAAGATACTCGTGACGCTATTGTACGTGTTACCCTTAGCAGTATTTGTACCAGTGATTTGCATATAAAACATGGAGGTGTTCCACGTGCGGTTCCTGGTGTCACAATAGGACATGAAATGGTGGGTGTTGTAGAACAAACGGGGGCTGATGTCACTTTGGTGAAGCCGGGTGATAGGGTTGTCGTTAATGTAGAAACTTTTTGCGGTAAATGTTTTTTCTGTCAACATGGTTATGTGAACAATTGTATTGATCCGAATGGAGGTTGGGCATTAGGGTGTCGCATTGATGGTGGTCAGACAGAATACGTACGTGTACCTTATGCTGATCAGGGGCTGAGTCTTATACCTGAGACGGTAACTGACGAGCAAGCTTTATTTGTGGGAGATATCCTTGCTACCGGATTTTGGGCAGCTCGTATTTCAGAGATTACCGAAGAGGATACGGTTCTTATTATTGGTGCGGGACCTACGGGAATTTGTACATTGCTTTCTGTGATGTTAAAGAATCCGCAATGTATTATAGTCTGTGAGAAAGCAGAAGAAAGGATTCATTTTGTCCGTGAGCATTATCCACAGGTAGAGGTTGTTACTCCCGAAAAATGTAAGGATTTTGTGCTCCAAAAGAGTGCTCATGGCGGTGCTGATGTAGTGTTGGAAGTCGCTGGGGGAGAAGAAACTTTCCGACTGGCATGGGAGTGTGCTCGTCCTAATGCTATTGTTACTATTGTGGCTCTCTATGACCGTCCTCAAATTTTACCTTTGCCGGATATGTATGGCAAGAATCTGATTTTTAAGACCGGAGGTGTAGATGGTTGTGATTGTGTTACGATTCTGCATTTAATAGAAGAGGGAAAAATAGATACTACTCCCCTTATTACACATCGTTTCCCGTTAGATCGGATAGAAGAGGCGTATCGTCTTTTTGAAAATAAGGAAGGTGGAGTAATAAAAGTTGCTGTAACGGAAAAAGCTGCTGTAACGGAGAGCGTAAACCAAAAATAAAAATATAGTGAATTTAAAAATATAGAAATATATGCCTGTTATCGAAATATCTTCTTTGGAACATCCTGGTGTAGAGATTTTTTGCACACTTACAGAAGCTCAGCTGCGTCGACAAACGGAATCTGGTAAAGGTTTGTTTATAGCTGAAAGCCCCAATGTTATCAGTAGAGCTCTGGATGCCGGGTATGAACCTATTGCACTTTTGTGTGAGCGAAAACATATTACAGGTGATGCAGCCAAGGTTATCGAGCGTTGTGGTGATGTGCCCGTCTATACGGGTGATCGGGAACTATTGGCGACATTGACGGGATATGTTTTGACACGTGGTGTGTTATGTGCTATGTATCGGCCTGTATTCCGGAGTGTGGAAGAGGTTTGCCGGAATGCCCGACGCATTGTTGTTATTGACGGTGTAGTAGATAGTACCAATGTAGGAGCTATTTTCCGTTCAGCGGCAGCTCTTGGGATCGATGCTGTATTGTTGACTCGCAATTCTTGTGATCCATTGAATCGTCGCGCGGTAAGAGTGTCTATGGGGTCTGTCTTTTTGATACCTTGGGCATGGATGGATGGTACGATTCGTGATTTGAGATGGTTGGGATTCAGGACTGCTGCCATGGCACTGACGGAAAATTCTATTTCTATAGATCACCCTTCTCTGGCAGCCGAACCTAGGCTGGCTATTGTGATGGGTACTGAAGGAGAGGGGCTTTCTCAAGAAACAATTGTCGAAGCAGATTATGTGGTCCGCATCCCTATGGCGCATGGAGTGGATTCACTTAATGTGGCGGCAGCTGCTGCCGTAGCTTTTTGGCAACTTCGAGCTCCCGAAACAACCGAAAACTGATTAGTAATACAAATTATCAGATATCCATGTTGTTAAATTGCCATATATAGAAAATTATTACTATATTGCAATTTAAATATTACATTGAATAACATATAAAAAAGGAATATACTATGTTTGATGTAAATAAAGCTATATATGTATGCAGCCTGTCTTTCTCTACCTCAAGGAAACGCTCCTTACGGCTGTGGCTGCGGTTGTACATTTTTCGGCTGTTCAATGCGTCCGTATGTTTCATTATCTCTATGTTTAAGGCTTCAAGATCATTGAATTTCAATCCTGTCATCTTTGAATATACCTCCCTGTAAAGCAGTCTTACGGCATTTTCAACCAAAGCCTTGTCTTTGGGTTTACGCACCCTTGCCGGAAAGACTACACATCCGTAATGGTCTGCAAAAGCTGCAAAGTCATCATTTATTACAGGCTCTATTCCACCGGGCTTTGTTACGGCAGATTTGAGGTTGTCGGGAACTATGGCATTTGGTACACCTCCAAAATAGTGGAAAGCATTTTCACACGCCTGGATAAGATATTCTTTCTTTTGTGATGGTACAGCCTCGTAATAAGTAATCTGGCTGCAAGGAAGTATTGCAGCAAGACTTCTACGGGAACCTTATCACCTGTATTCCTGTCTGAAATATAGAGTTTGTCACCGGCAAAATCCACATACATCTGATCTCCGGCTATATGATCAATGCGTCCAACCGGTACTTTTACCTCCCTTTCACGTCTGAGATACAGGCAAAATGAACAATAACTGTAACCTTGGGGACGGTTTCTCAGATACTCCTCATACAAGGACCTTCTTGTTGTTCCACGGGATTTAAGTCGTTTAATGTACTCTGGTATATGTTCTTGAAGATACTTATATTCTGCAGATCCTGTTGATTCGTTGTCAGTCTCCGTACCGAAAAGTTCATGCAGATGATGCTCGTCCATTTTCAACAGGCGTTCCAGCTCTATACCCATATCCTCGTATATTCGGATATACCGTTTTACTGTATTACGTGAAATCAGAAGAGAAGAACTGATACTACGGATACTCATTCCTGACTGGTAGCACCGCAGTATGTGCTTGATTCTTATTTTCATTCTTTAAAATTTTTATTCGGTTAATAATACCGGGTTAAAATGCTTTTTAAAGTACAAAAACAAGACTGAAATGTGGTAATTCTATAGGGTCAATTTTTATTATAATCTAAGTAGGTCAGTTTCGGTTATAAAGGTGGGTCAGAAGACTTTTATAATAATGGGTCAATCGACTTTATATTTTCCACACGGTATTGGTGCGGCATTTCTTCTCCGTGCGCAAAAAATACTCGAAGTCGTTGATGAATGTGAGGTTGAGTTCCTTTAACGGAATATCCTCTCGCTTGTAGGTATGGGGCAAAAACTCCCGAATATGGTTGCAGACCGTCCGATAACGGGTAAATGTACCCTGCGCCCTGCTGTGCCCGACTTTCTTCTCAAATTCGGCGTTGTGCTGCTCGAACAGCTTCAGCAAAGTTTCCTGCTTGATGCCGATACCGAGATAGGCGTCTTTGAGTTTGGCGGCGGTAACATAACCGTCCGTCTGCATCAGTTCTTGGTAGCGGCGGTTTACCTCCACACGGATTTTATCTACCGCAAGATTGATTCTCTGCGCTTCGATGCTCTTGCCCGAAGCACGGTTGTTCTTCACGTCCCACAAGCGTGGGGGAACGTCCATCTTGCAACTGAACTGTTTAATTTCGCCGTCCACCGTGATACGGCACATTAAAGGCAGGTTGCCGTTCGGCTTCTCGCTGCCTTTCTTCACGTAAAATAACACCTTGAATGTACTACGCATAACTCACTCCTTTTTTTGGTTACAAAATTAGTTATTAGTGAGTTACCGACAGCTATGTAAATCGACGCAAAACGCAGAAACAGAACATTTTAGCAAGGAATATGCACCCGTTACGGGAGTAACGAGGTGGTAACTGAACTTCTGCACTGTTTGGCTTCGAGGTGGTATTTCGTTGGCTCTGCCCCATAGAAAAACAAAGCGTAACGAACGCTGTATCAGCTAATTCGCTACACTTTGCCCAAATTTACTTTTTCGCTATGTGTTTATTTTAATTTGTCCTTTTGATAATGTTTTAAAACTTCTTCCAATTCTATCCTGTTATCTTCTGCTTGTCTCAAAGTTTGCTCCAATGGACCAGGAGGATTGCAAGCTGTCATAAGAATACATAATATGTATACAAGCATATCCCATGACAGCCGGAAACAGTCTTTGTTTTATCATCGCATTTAGAATTTTAGAGATAAGCATAATTTTAAAACTAAACGAAGAGAAAAATATTTCTCCTCCTTTTTATAGATTTCTGAAATATTTTGTTTTCATTATATGAAAATACAAATCTGAATAATTAGGAAGCTCTTTTATGGGTATAAATAAATCATCCATATATAATCTTTCATCCATAACAAAAATAAAAGGTGTATTTTCTTCTTTTAATATTGTACTAAGAGTGGTATCTTTAGATAAATAAATAGGAATATCGGATTGTAAACTATTAGATATAGCTTGATATTCCCTATAATTGGCATCACTAATAATAATCAACAATCGTTCTTTAATATTAGGTATGCTTAAGGCAAATTTCTCTAAGCAAGACATACTAAATTCGATACATGGATAACAATTTTGGGGAGAAAACTTTAAAACAAGTTTCCTCTTATCTGCTATTATTGAAGAGAGAGTTATTTCGTTTTTTAATTTATCAATTAATATAATATCAGGTAATTGACATTCTGAATAAGTGTAATGCATTTGCATATTACCTAACAAAAGTGATAGAATCTGTTTTCTATCACTTGCTGTTGTAACTGCTAATTCTTTCATTCTTTCCTGTTGAATAGCCCAATTCAGACAAATTGCATTCAACGTTATCATTACCAAACAAATGAAAATTATGGAATACTTTTTCCTCATGAGTCAAATGTCAATCTATTTTTTTAGTGTCAGCTATTACAATAATAGGATTGTCATCTTCTTCAATATCAGCTAAAATAGTTGCAACTTTACTGTTCGTCAGTTCTGATGCAGCCAGCTGATATGATTCTATGACGCCATATATTTTGCTTTGAGAAGCCGCGTAGGGCGCAAAGGGAACAACACCATCTATATCGTTTTCTATAGGAAATTGTTTTCGGGCTTTTCCGTAAATACATTTGGCATTGTCTACAGAATAAGCTATCTGATATACATCCATCGTACTGTAATCTATGGCGTTCAGAAAAAGGAAGGCATTACAACTTATCAATGATGTAATAATAGGATATTGGGGCGAATCAGAGGCTCCCGGCATAATTCTTTCTGCGATTAATTGCTCTTCTTCCAACTTGCGGACATAAGATTTTTGGTTTGCCGTTTCCTCGTTACCAAAATTTAGTACAAATGTTCTATTAATTCTTTCTTTTCCAATTTCGTAGATAGAATTGGTCAATATGTCAAAAAGGAAGGCATGCCGAGAAGTGTGTGAAAACAAAGCCGAAAAAGGTGAATTTACCTCTTGTACGGAAATTGATTGCGGAACATATAAAAAAGGATGTGCTTCTATACTGTTTAAATCCAACAATATAAGGTTAGGGCGCGTCTCATTCTTTTCATAGGTCTCATTTGCTGAATAATCGCAGTAACAGGCTAAATTTCCATTTTCCAAGTATTCTATTTCGTGTGCTATGAAATCTGTTTTTATGTCATTGGCAAAATTCCCTTTTAAATCGTAGATTAAGATTCGTTTCCCAGAATGATCTAAGACAAATATCTTTTCTCCTTTTTTATCTACTGCTACATCTTCTATCTCTATAAATTCACCAGCTCCGACACCTTTACTTCCAATGGTTCCCATAAATTTCCCATTTACGTCGAACAACAGAATTTTAGAACTTTCTTTATCTACGATAAGTAATTGCGTATCTAAGGGAATAATTTTAGAAACTTGGGCTATCAGGCTTTCGGGAGTAGTCTCTAGTTTGATGTATTCCAATGCTGAGTATAACTCGGACATTTTGATTTTCCGGTCACTCGTTTGGGAATTGACAGATATTATAACTGGAGCATCGTTAGTTTCTTTGGGAGTGTTACAACTACCAAAGAAGATACTCAAACACATTGTGCTTAAGGTAGTAAAGTGAAAAAGCGATTTATACATACAACATTAAAAAAATATGTAAAAGTATTGACATTAAAGCAATATTTTTTACAAGTCTATAATCGGTTAGAATATACCTCCTTCACAATCAGTTTGTTTAGAAGGATCGCAACAAACATTAGTTTCGGATTTGCATTTCAGGTGAGTTCCTCCTAACCATAGAGGTGGACATAGGGGCTTTTCAATGTATTATCTTTTATAAAGGTTGGATTGCCTCCACAACCTAATTCTTCACCGCTAGCTAAAGCTTCAATATTTGCTAAAGCCATTTCAGATATTACTCCTTTCTTTTGTGAACTGTATACATTGTATCCAATAAATAAGATAAATACTGTAGCACATAATACGGTTTTGATATTTACTTTCATAATGATTGATAATTATAGTTTATGATTTTCTTACTAAATAATATATTCTTGCTATTTATTTCATAAATAATGATTAAATTAACTTTGCAAATATACACATTTTTAAACAAAATAAAAAATACATATACAAGAATTTTAAAAAGAAATCATAATAAATTGCAAAAACAGGTTGTTCCGAGGTAATATCCGACTGTAAGATACTCATAAATTAACGATTGAATATTTATCCCGTTCCTATTTAAAAATAAAATCTACAGAGGTATTATTCAGAGTGCAGGTAATATATAGTGAGACCGACACTATATTAATGTGTTTGAATGATATTTCACTCTGTGTTCTGAACTTTAATTTTTGCCATAATATCCATTAGTGATTACTGTGCACAAAGGTATAAACGTTGTTTCAATACTGGTATGGATACCACCTAATTAGTGTAAAACTGGTATTTTTATTTCCCCTCTGTTACCGTCTATGATTATGCCAAACGATAAAACCGATAATGGCTGCGTTACTGATAATCATAAAAGCAAGGAATATCCATGAAAGACTTTGCAACCGCTTTATATGAAAAAGTTCGCAGTTCACCCAAAACACGATTCCAAAGAACATGGCAAGAAGCACAAACTTGGTCGCAAAGCAATAGAACAGGTTGTCAGGAACAATTATACGTTCCGTTTACTTCTGTGGGAAAAACAAAACCATACAAATACGCTCACCACACCTTGTCCGGAAAAAAAGATTATACGACCGGAAAAACAACAAGGCTCCACTCGGAGAAAAGCAAGCAATGAAACAAACTGCCGCTTTGGAAACGAAAGATCCGAATTCCTATATCCCTATCTACAGCCCTAAAAGGTTGGGACGTATGGGTAGGCAACAAGGTGAGAGAACACATTATCCTAACGTGAGTTCGACATAAAAGCAAAAGATAGTAAGTTGCCCGTCATTGATAAAGTTCACTTCAATGGCGGGTTTCTTTTCAAAGAAACAATAGACAGCAATAGCAGATAATGAATTGGCAATGAAATTGCTGAAAGAACGATGTCGTGAGTGTTCTATCTGTGCAATGTTTTTCAGCTCGTCATTGGCTGTTTCAATCAACGCTCTCTTTCTGAGCAGGATCCTGTCGGCAATACTCATCAGGGAGTTCCTCATATTGTGTATACCATTAAGGAAAAGATTCTCAAACAGAGCCTGGCCAATATATACCTTGTCTGCACATAGTTTTCCTTTAATGTTCTTCAGAAACTTACCCTGCTTCAAGGGTTCCCGGTCATCCACATTTCCAGGTGTGAACATGAAATTGAGGATTTCACCCTTGTCATTGATTATCAGATGTAGCTTGAATCCGAAAAACCATCCCATGGAACATTTTCCTCGCTCTGCGAACCCTTCAAATGTCTTATGAATCAGAATCCTTTGGTTACGACAGACATGTAAAGGAGTTGAGTCCACAAAACTGATACCGGTACAGGTTCCCAGCAGGACTTTCTTTATAAAAATGGTCAGGGGAAGCAACACCTCCTTCTCCAGTTCCACAAAACAGTTATAGGATACCCAGTGCGGAAACAGGTGTTCCAAATGTTTGCAGACATACTCTTTATAATAATGCTTGAAGCAGCGGAAACCACCAGAGTGAAACAGAATAAGAATGACCATAATCTCCACATCACTCATTCGATTAGGCTTATTACGATGCCCGGTCTTCTTGTCTTCAATCATATATTTTTCCTGTTGAAACGAAAATTCCTTGCAAAAATCATCGGCCATACAATAAATCTCTGTAATTTTAGACTCTGTGAACATAGTTGTAATCGATTAAATGTTATAATTGGTCACTATAAATTTAATACTTTTATCGCTATGTTCCTAATTTTCAAATAAATTATTCTAACCCTTATATCGAGCTCACGTTATTTTAGGCTCATATACTGAGTTTTCGACTGAAATTCAGTGACCTTACTACAAAAAAATCATTTATGGTAGAACCTTTTATTACAATCTTTACACATATAATTGGCATTAGAAATTTTTCCGGAAAATGCTATTACAAGAAAAAAAATAAACATAAACAATACTATATAATCTGCAATAGTTGATCTGAGACCAAAATCATTTGCCCAAACAATATAAAGCCCAGGAATAAGAACAAGAAAGATGCACAATAATGATATCGCAGTTCCGTATTTATTACTTACGTATATAGCCGATACATTGTAACTTCCACATTTAGGGCACCAAACATGAGATTTATTTCTACTATTCACAATAGGATTTGTTATCTCAACAGCCTTTTCATAATCTTTTTCATAAACATATATCGCAATACCTGTAATTGCACCATAAGCACCTGGCCTTTGATCTTGTCCCTCATCATGCTGGCGAGAAACAATGTTATTTTCAATAAGCAGATTTGTAATCTCATCTGCATAAATAGTAGTATCACATTTTATAAGAAGTATTTCCTTCATATTAGGTTCATTACAGTTATTGTATGACTTTGCAGCATCCTGTAAATTATCCTTAGATATATCCAATGACTCTTTCATATTAATAAAATTTATTTATATGCTAATATATTTGTATTTATATAAAAGCCAAGATTTATTTCTAAATTTTATATTTTTTTAAGTTGTTTTTACTTCCTCAAGATAGATATCCTGAAGAAGTTCATCTTTACTGGTAAACTCTTAACAGCACAAGATACCTGATATTCAAATATAAAATCACAAATCCATTCCAACCATTAAGTCTCTCTTCAGATCCATTCAACTTTTATTTCAGTTTATTTTTAGATTAACCGTAGAACGACTACAACAGCATAAAATAGTTGTCTGGGTATTACATTTAAGTACTACACTTACCTTTGTTTTCCTGACCTTCACCGTTCTGGAAACAAGGTAATGCCCAAATCCACCTTGGTTGAAGATAATTAACGTGAGTTCGACATAAAATCAAAAGATAGTAAGTTGCCCGTCATTGATAAAAATAGCGGGTTTCTTTTCAAAGAAACAATAGGCTGCAATAGCAGATAATGAATTGGCAATGACATTGCTGAAAGAACGATGTCGTGAGTATTCTATCTGTGCAATGTTTTTCAGCTCGTCATTGGCTGTTTCAATCAACGCTCTC
>OLIY01002478.1_pt1 | contig 9621 bp, 8 predicted proteins | sample 1601431 | NCBI WGS metagenome assembly OLIY01 (sample SAMN04168659, study PRJEB22393) | human gut metagenome | biome: human gut microbiome; feature: stool | host: Homo sapiens | collected 2014-05-12
AATCAAACATGATTTTTCCCTTGTCCGGTGTCTCAAAGCCACCGAGCATGCGAAGGTCTTGATAACCTCCTCTGAGACAATAGTATTGCCATCATCTAAATTGTAAGTATCCTTAATGATCTTAAAATGCTTGTCAACTATGAGCACACGGCCCTCATATATAGTAGTAAGAGTGTCAATCTGAGCATCAATATTGCTCAAGTCACCGCCATCCTCATCAAAGTATTTACTTGTGGATATCTTGTTTGCGAGGATCTTTGCCTGACTAAGCACTTCACTTTCGCGGATTGAAACCGCTCTGGACTCGTAGGTGTTAAGTATGCCGAAGCACAGCACCACCTCCGGTACCAGAACGAGAACAAAAATCATGAAAATCAGCCTGGATTTCAGACTCTTATAAAATGCAAAATGTACTTTACTCTTAAACATTTTAGAACCTTTCTGAAAGTATTACTTCTGGTTGTAGTAATATCCCACACCCCACTTGGTATGAACGTACTTCGGCTCGCTTGGATTTGCCTCAATCTTTTCACGAAGACGTCTGACATGCACATCAACCGTACGCACGTCACCCGGATAATCCTCGCCCCATACAATCTTTAAAAGGCTCTCCCTACTGTACACTTTATTTTCATTTTTGATCAGAATCTCGAGCAACTCAAACTCTCTTGCAGTCAAATTGATTTCATTATCATTTATGAACAGACGTCTGCTGTCACAGTCGAGCTTGATATCACCCTTTTCAATTATAGATGACTGTACCTGTGGTGCGCGTTCCGGTGAAGTGCGCCGCATTATTGCCTTGATTCTGGCCTTTACCTCAAGAATATTAAATGGCTTTGTGATATAGTCATCAGCGCCGTACTCAAGTCCTAAAATTTTATCCATGTCATCGCCCTTTGCAGTGAGCATGACAATCGGGACATCAGAAAACTCCCTTATTGCCTGACACACCTCAAAGCCATCCATCTTTGGAAGCATGACATCTAAAAGAATCATATCATATGAATTGGCCTTCGCCATATTTAAGGCCTCCTCACCGTCATATGCGCAGTCTACCTCCATGCCATCCTGCAGCAGACTGAAACGTATTCCTTTTACAATTAACTTTTCGTCGTCAACGACCAGCACTTTTTTTGCCATTTATACACTCCTAATTTACTGTTATATCATCTTTTATTTTATTAAACATTGCTTCACCGATGCCGGACACCCTCGTGATATCCTCAATCGAAGAAAACAATCCATTTTTAGCGCGATCTTCAACAATACTCTTTGCCTTGCTCTCACCAATTCCGGAAAGAGCCATTAGCTGCTCGACAGTTGCGGTATTGATATTGAGCTTGCCATCCTTTACGCCTATATGCTCCTCAGCGCCGCCCTTCATCAGCGAGCCATCTATGCCGGTGGTATATGTGCCCTCAGGTATGTGATCTGACTTAAGCTCCTCTACAGTCGGGAAATACAGCATCTGCCCATCATACAGCTCTGATGCCAGATTCCAAAAGCTCTTGTCAGCTGTTTCCAGCATGCCTCCTGCCATATCAACGAGCTCACAAACTCTCGCGCCCGGCTTTACTCTGTATACACCGGGATTGGCAACCTGACCACAGATATAGACGCACCACTCAGTAGATTCATCAGTGTCATCTGCTGTGTCTTTTGCCTTCTGCTCCTGTTCTCCATCGGATGAAGCTTTCTTCTCCTTGGGATCAGCAGTCTGTCTGTTTACATCACTTGAAACCACAGCAGTCTGCTCCGTTTCAGAAGCAAAATGAACTGTGGCATCATCCTTTTTACAGCCGCAAAGGCCAAACGCTATTGTTAAAATAAACGCACTTAATAATATTATTTTTTTCATATGGTCTCCTTTGATTAATATCATAATCTCAAAGGAGAAATCGATGTCCTCTTTATTTTACAGACTTTTTGACAGTATTACAAGTGTTGTTTCAAGTTTTTCTATCATTTCGTCAACATCACTCTTTTCGATAACAAGAGGAGGCACAAATCTGAGCACATTGCTGCCTGCCGTAATGACTATAAGGCCTTGATTTAAAGCCTCAGCTGAGACCTTTCCTACAGGAAGGCTGCACTCCACGCCCTGCATGAGTCCCATACCCCTTCTGGCTGTGAGACAGTCGAATTTTGCAACAAGCTCATCAAGCTTCTTCTCCAGGTAAGGTGCAACCTCTTTTACATGGCTTACTATATCAAGACGCTTAAACTCATCAAACACTGCACTTACTGCGGCTCCTACGAACGGATTGCCGCCGTATGTGGTGCCATGGTCGCCCGGTGCAAGGGATTTATCTGCCACCCTCTGTGTCATGAGAAAGGCACCAACCGGCACGCCACAGCCGAGTGCCTTCGCACATGTCATGATATCAGGCTTCACATCATAGTTCTGCCATGCGAACATCTCGCCACTTCTGCCCATGCCGCACTGTATCTCGTCAAGGATAAGAAGAATATCCTTTTCATCGCAGAGAGCTCTCACTCCCTCGATAAACTCCTTCTTTGCCGGGTAAATACCGCCCTCACCCTGAATAGTTTCCATAATAATGGCGCAGGTTTTGTCTGTCACCTGAGCCTTAACGCTCTCTAAATCATTGAAATCCGCAAATTTAACGCCCGGCATAAGTGGCTCAAACGGCTCCTGATAATGTGCATTGCCGGTGACAGAAAGCGCTCCGATGCTTCTTCCGTGGAAGGAATGGTTCATGGCAATTATCTCATGACCTGCATGGCCGTCTCTTGTAAAGGCATATTTCTTTGCAGCCTTAATAGCTCCCTCAATAGCCTCTGTACCACTGTTGGTAAAGAAAATACGGTCCATTTTGCTTGCCTTAAGCACCTTGTCTGCCGCCTCGATGACAGGCGCATTGTAGTAAAGGTTTGATGTATGTAAAAGCTTATCAACCTGTGCCTTTAATGCCTCCTTGTGGTGCTCATTACTGTAACCAAGTGCACATACAGCTATTCCTGCGGCAAAGTCCAGATATGCATTGCCGTCTGTATCATAAAGATGTACTCCCTCGCCGTGATCGAGTACAAGTGAAAATCTGTTGTAGGTATGAAGCAGTTCCTTTTCTGCCTCATCAATGTATGACTGTTTATCCATATTATTGCTCATTGTTAAATTTCTCCTCCGAATCTCCAAGAATAGCTGTTCCGATTCCTCTGTTTGTGAATATCTCAAGCAGTAAGCAGTGCGCGATACGTCCATCAAGAATATGAACTCTTGAAACTCCGTTATCGATGGCATCTATGCAGTTGTTGAGCTTAGGAAGCATGCCTCCGCCGATAAAGCCATCACCTATAAGCTTCTTTGCATCTGAGACTGTAAGCTCTGAAATAAGAGTATTCTTATCTGAAGGGTCCTTGTATACACCCTCGATATCTGTGAGGAATGCAAGCTTTTCGGCTGATACAGCTCTTGCGATAGCACATGCTGCATCATCTGCATTGATATTGTATGTATTGTATTCGTCATCAAGACCGATTGGACACACAATTGGAAGAAAATCCTTCTCGAGCAGGTCATAAAGAATTTTTGGATTGACATCAGTGATTTCACCTACAAAGCCTATATCCTCTCCGTTTGAATACTTTTTCTTAACCTTTAAGAGACCGCCGTCCTTGCCGCTCACTCCGACAGCCTGCACACCAAGCTCCTCAACGAGTGTGACGAGAGATTTGTTTACCTTATTCAGTACCATCTCGGCAATCTCCATTGTATCGGCATCAGTCTTTCTGAGTCCGTTTACAAATACAGGCTCCATGCCGACCTTTCCTACCCATTTGCTGATTTCCTTGCCTCCGCCGTGTACGATGATAGGCTTGAAGCCGACCAGCTTGAGAAGTGTGACATCCTGGATCACCTGCTTTTTAAGCTGTTCGTCAACCATTGCAGATCCGCCGTACTTTACAACGATAATCTTTCTGTTAAATCTCTGTATATACGGAAGTGCCTCTATGAGCACCTGTGCCTTTTCCATTACCTGTTCCATGTTCTTATCTGCCATTGTAATGCTCCTTATTTGTTAAATCTTGTTATATTTTCTTCGTTAAGTGTGAAATCATAGTAGTTTAGGTCTTCTCTGAATGTCCATCCCTCTTCCTTCCAGAAGTGGTTTCCCAGCTCATTCACCTTGAAGGCTATGATTGACACCTTGTTGATATGCTCTGCCTGAAGTGCTCTCATGCAGGCAACCACCATACTCTTCCCGATGCCGCACTTCCTGTAATGCTCATCCACGCATACATGATACAGGCAGCCTCTTCTGCCATCGTGTCCGCAGAGTATCGCTCCAACTATCTTTCCATCTTCTACCGCTACAACACTCGTAGTCGGATTTCTCTTAAGAAATCTAAGGACTCCCTCTCTTGAGTCGTCAATAGAACGGATTCCAAGGCCGTGGATGGTCTGCCAGAGGCTGTATACCTCGTCATAATCATCTATCGTCATGACTCTTATTTCTTATTTATTCTCATTACTCATTTTATTAAATCATCCTTATATTTTTATATAACTATCAGCATCATAAAGCATCTTTCTGATAATTACTTTCCTATTATTAATCATTACGGGAACATAGGAACCATATTGAGTCCCTCTGCCTCATCGAAGCCTAATAACAGATTCATATTCTGAACCGCCTGTCCTGCAGCACCCTTTACCAGATTGTCAAGAGCACCCATCATAATGATTCTGCCGGTTCTCTCATCAATCACAAAGTTTACATCCACATAGTTGCTACCCTCAACCCACTTTGTCTCAGGGCAGACACCTTTTTTGAGCACTCTGACAAACTTCTCATTTGCATAATACTTATCGTAAACTGCCTTAATCTCATCATATGTAGGAAGTGTTCCATCAGACTTTTTCTTAAGTGTCGCATACTCTGTAGCGAGGATTCCTCTGTTCATCGGAACAAGATGCGGAGTAAAGTTGATAAGGATTTCTTTTCCTGCCGCATATCCAAGCTGTTCCTCTATCTCAGGGGTATGTCTGTGTGAGGCAACGCCATATGCCTTCATGCTCTCATTTACTTCACAAAACAGATTAGGTGTCTTTGCACCACGTCCTGCGCCTGATGTGCCTGACTTTGCATCGACGATAAGTGTATCTGTATCAATAAGTCCCTCCTTCACAAGCGGATAGGCTGTAAGGATGGAGCATGTGGTATAGCAGCCAGGATTTGCAACAAGCCTTGTCTCCTTTGTGACCTTGTCCCTGTTTATCTCACACAGACCATATACAGCCTCATCAATAAACTGCGGCGACTTGTGCTCAATCTTGTACCATTTCTCATATGTGGCTACATCCTTAATACGGAAGTCCGCTGACAGATCGACAATCTTTACCTTACTTAATATATCCTCAGTGAGCACGCCTGCCAAAAAGCCCTGTGGGGTCGCAGTGAAAATCACATCAACAGACTCTGCAAGCTCCTCCATATTGTCATCCATGCACTTTGCATCAACTATCTGAAACATATTTCCATAGATATCGGCATAATTCTCATCCACATAGCTTCGTGAGCCATACCATGCAATCTCTACCTCTTTATGATTCATCAAAATTCTCACGAGCTCTGCTCCGGCATATCCGGTAGCTCCAATAATACCAGCCTTTATCATAGTATTTCCTCTTTTCATATTGTATTTCTGCATAACCATATAAAATGGGTCTGACGCATCATACATAATAATATAGTACAGTAATTTCAATCCGTAAAGAGAAAAATTATACAAAATTATGTATATTTATACATGAATAATGTATATTTTTTCACTTGCAATATGTAAAGAACTGGTATATATTTATTCTAAAGTAATTATTCAAGGCTTTTAGACACAAAAGCAGTTAATGGTTACCATCATAAAGAATAAACGAAAAGAGGACACGCACTTATGAAAGACAAAGTTGTATTAGCTTATTCAGGCGGACTTGATACCACTGCTATCATTCCATGGCTTAAAGAGACTTATGACTATGACGTAATCTGCTGCTGCATCAACTGCGGACAGGGAGAGGAGCTTGACGGACTCGATGAGAGAGCTAAATTATCCGGAGCTTCAAAGCTTTACATAGAGGATATCTGTGATGAGTTCAGTGAGGACTACATCGTACCTTGTGTACAGGCCGGCGCAGTTTATGAGCACAAATACCTCCTTGGAACAGCAATGGCAAGACCGGGCATCGCAAAGAAGCTTGTAGAGATTGCAAGAAAAGAAGGCGCTGTAGCCATCTGCCACGGTGCAACAGGTAAAGGAAACGACCAGATCCGTTTCGAGCTCGGTATCAAGGCACTTGCTCCTGATATAAAGGTAATCGCTCCATGGCGTCAGGACAACTGGAAAATGGATCATGCAGTCCCGTGAAGATGAGATCGCATTCTGTAAAGCTCATGGAATCGACCTTCCATTCGATGCAAGCCACAGCTACAGCCGTGACAGAAACCTCTGGCACATCAGCCACGAGGGACTTGAGCTTGAGGATCCTTCACAGGAGCCAAACTACGACCATCTGCTCGTATTAAGCGTCACACCTGAGCATGCTCCTGACGAGGGTGAGTATGTTACAATGACATTTGAGAAGGGTGTTCCTACATCTGTCAACGGCAAAAAGATGAAGGTAGCAGACATCATCAGAGAGCTCAACCGTCTCGGTGGCAAGCACGGCATCGGCATCATCGATATCGTTGAGAACCGTGTAGTAGGTATGAAATCACGTGGTGTATATGAGACTCCTGGTGGAACAATCCTCATGGAGGCACATGACCAGCTCGAGGAGCTCTGCCTTGACCGTGCCACAATGGAGGTCAAAAAAGAAATGGGCAACAAGCTCGCTCAGGTAGTATACGAAGGAAAATGGTTCACACCACTTCGTGAAGCAATCCAGGCTTTCGTAGAGTCAACACAGGAATATGTAACCGGAGAAGTTAAATTCAAATTATATAAAGGCAATATCATCAAGGCCGGCACTACTTCACCATATTCACTCTACAGTGAGTCTCTTGCAAGCTTTACTACAGGAGATTTATATGATCACCATGATGCAGACGGCTTCATCACACTGTTTGGTCTGCCACTCAAGGTGCGTGCAATGAAGCTTCTTGAGCTTGAGAACAAGAAAAATAATTAATTGTTACAACAAATAAAAGAAAAGAGATGTGAAATAACAGCAATTATTTCACATCTCTTATTTTTTAATAATTTCGTTCTCTTCTGTTTATTTTTAGTCAAAAACTATTTAGCTGTCGGAAGCTTGAATGAGCTCTTTAATGAGACGATTCTGTTAAATACAGGCTGTCCATCCTTTGAGTCCTTGCAATCCGCGCAGAAGAAGCCATTTCTGACAAACTGGAAGCTGTCATAAGCCTTGGCCTTCATAAGCTCCGGCTCCACTACACAGTTATCAAGCACTGTGAGTGAATTTGGATTAAGATTTAGGCTTCCGTCCTCATTGTACACACCAAGCTCCTCATTTACGATATTCTCGTAAAGACGTACAGTTACCTGCTTTCCATACTCGGCTGAAACCCAGTGGATAGTTCCCTTGACCTTTCTGCCATCAGGACTGTTGCCACCCTTTGATGCCGGGTCATATGTACAGTGAATCTCTGTAACATTGCCGTTTTCGTCCTTCACACAGCTATTGCACTTCACAAAATAAGCGTTCATGAAACGCACCTCATTGCCAGGGAACATACGGAAATACTTCTTCGGTGGCTCCTCCATGAAGTCCTCTCTCTCCACATAAAGCTCTCTGGTGAAAGGAACCTTTCTCTTTCCAAGCTCAGGATTCTCCACGTTATTGTCCACTTCAAGATACTCAACCTGTCCCTCAGGGTAATTGTCGATAATCACCTTGACCGGATCAAGCACAGCCATCATACGAGGGCGCTTAGCCTTTAAATCCTCTCGGATACAGTACTCAAGCATAGCATAGTCAACAGAGCTGTTAGCCTTTGATATACCACACAGATCAACAAAATTCTGGATAGACTCCGGTGTGAAGCCCCTGCGTCTGAGCGCTGCTATAGAAACAAGCCTCGGGTCATCCCAGCCATCAACGATGCCATCCTCCACAAGACGCTTGATATATCTCTTTCCTGTTACAACATTAGTCAGATAGAGCTTTGCAAACTCAATCTGCTTTGGCGACTCCTCAGGAGAATTCTTAAATCCACATTCAATAACCACCCAGTCATACAGCGGTCGGTGGGACTCGAACTCCAGTGAGCACAGGCTGTGGGTGATGCCCTCCAGAGCATCCTGAATGGGGTGGGCAAAGTCGTACATGGGGTAGATGCACCACTTATCGCCCTGGCGGTGGTGGGAAACATGCTTGATGCGGTAAATCGCCGGGTCACGCAGGTTCATGTTGGGGCTGGCCAGGTCGATTTTGGCGCGCAGGGTCTTTTCGCCATCGGCAAACTCGCCCGCGCGCATCCGGCGGAACAGGTCGAGGTTTTCTTCCGGGGTGCGGTCGCGGTAGGGGGAAGGACGGCTGGGCTTACCGGCATCGTTGCCGCGGTATTCCTGCATCTCCTCGCGGGTCAGGTCATCCACATAGGCTTTGCCTTCCTGAATGAGCTTTTCGGCGTATTCATAGCACTTTTCAAAGTAATCGCTGCCGTAAAAAATGCCGCCGTTGGGGGTGGCACCCAGCCATTCCAGATCTTTCAGGATGCTCTGCACATACTCGTCGCCTTCGCGGGCGGGGTTGGTATCGTCAAAGCGCAGGTTAAACTTACCGCCATAGGTTTTGGCGGTCATGTAGTTGATGTAAATGGCCTTGGCGGAACCAATGTGCAGGTAGCCGTTCGGCTCCGGCGGAAAACGGGTATGGATCTCCTTGACCTTGCCCTCGGCAAGATCCGCGTCAATGATCTCAGTCAAAAAATTGGAAAACTTTTCGTCAGCCATGTATTCCACTCCAATAAAATATTGTAGATTGTAATATTGTCTATTGTCGATTTTCTTAGGCAACACCGCACAATTCCTGCCTTGCGGCTTAAGCACCGCTCCGGCAGATGCCGTGCCTCGCTCGCCGTATCGGCACTTAGAATTATGCGGTATTGCCCTTATTTTACAATAAGCGGCAGGGTTTTGCAATATGGGGAACAGGGGCAAAATGCAGAATTGAACGTGCAAAACCGCTTTTTAAGCAAAAAAACGCTTAGCGATAGTCAATGGCAAGGGTGGGCAGACCGTTCAGGGTAAGGTCTGCAATGTTGCCATCCTTGAATTCATAGTAGCCCTGCGCGGCGATCATCGCGCCGTTGTCGCCGCAGTATTTCAGTTCCGGCAGATACACTTTCGCGCCGAGCTTCTGGGCACCATCGTTCACCAGCTGGCGCAGACGGCCATTGGCCGCAACGCCGCCCGCCAGGCAGATGGTTTTGGCGTTGGTATCCGCTGCGGCGGCCAGCAGCTTTTTGGCCAGGATCTGTGCAATGCGCTCCTGGAAGCTGGCGGCCATATCGGCCACGCGCACTTCCTCACCGCGCTGCTGGGCGTTGTGAACCTCGTTGACAACGGCAGTCTTTAAGCCGGAAAAGCTCACGTTGTATTTACCCTCCACATGCGGGGTGGGCAGCTTGTAAT
>OLIY01002485.1_pt1 | contig 9601 bp, 10 predicted proteins | sample 1601431 | NCBI WGS metagenome assembly OLIY01 (sample SAMN04168659, study PRJEB22393) | human gut metagenome | biome: human gut microbiome; feature: stool | host: Homo sapiens | collected 2014-05-12
AAGGCGAAGATCAGCCGAACAAGAAATACTACGATCCGCGCGTATGGCTGCGTGCCGGTCAGACTTCGATGATCGCTCGTCTGGAAAAAGCATTCCAGGAACTGAACGCGATCGACGTTCTGTAAGTCATTCTTTTCTGCTTATCTCAAGGCCCGCTCTGCGGGTCTTTTTTTCGCCAAAAGCAAGGTGATGCAGATGAGAAATCTGTGATCTATTTGGCAAAATTATGCTTTATTGTTTACCCTTGTCAGACTGCCCGCCATAAGGCGGCGGAGTGTATTTCTCCATTTTGAGTCAGTTGAAAAGGAATATTGAATGGAAGATTTGAATGTTGTCGATAGCATAAACGGCGCGGGAAGCTGGCTGGTGGCTAACCAGGCGCTGCTGCTAAGTTATGCAGTAAACATCGTGGCGGCACTCGCGATCATCATCGTTGGTTTGATTATCGCGCGGATGATTTCCAACGCGGTGAATCGCCTGATGATCTCCCGTAAAATCGATGCCACTGTTGCTGATTTTCTTTCTGCATTAGTCCGTTACGGAATTATCGCCTTTACGCTAATCGCTGCACTGGGGCGCGTGGGCGTACAAACAGCGTCAGTCATTGCTGTACTCGGTGCCGCAGGCTTAGCTGTTGGTCTGGCTTTGCAGGGGTCACTGTCTAACCTGGCCGCTGGCGTGTTACTTGTCATGTTCCGCCCGTTCCGTGCCGGTGAATATGTTGACCTCGGCGGCGTAGCCGGCACTGTGCTGAGTGTGCAGATTTTCTCCACCACCATGCGTACTGCAGACGGTAAAATTATCGTTATTCCGAATGGTAAAATTATTGCCGGGAATATTATTAACTTCTCCCGCGAGCCAGCTCGCCGTAACGAATTTATTATTGGCGTGGCGTATGATTCCGATATCGATCAGGTTAAGCAGATCCTGACCGATATTATCCAGTCTGAAGATCGCATTTTGAAAGATCGCGAAATGACTGTGCGTCTGAACGAACTTGGTGCATCGTCGATTAATTTCGTGGTCCGAGTCTGGAGCAACAGCGGCGATCTGCAAAACGTGTACTGGGATGTGCTGGAGCGTATTAAACGTGAATTTGATGCCGCCGGTATCAGCTTCCCGTATCCGCAAATGGATGTGAACTTTAAGCGGGTGAAAGAAGACAAAGCTGCGTAATCAACGCTGAGGCCAGATAATACTCTCTGGCCTCTCTCTTATTAGTTTTTCTGATTGCCAATTAATATTATCAATTTCCGCTAATAACAATCCCGCGATATAGTCTCTGCATCAGATACTTAATTCGGAATATCTAACGTGTTTTCTTATTACTTTCAAGGTCTTGCACTTGGGGCGGCTATGATCCTACCGCTCGGTCCACAAAATGCTTTTGTGATGAATCAGGGCATTCGTCGTCAGTACCACATTATGATTGCCTTACTTTGTGCTATCAGCGATTTGGTCCTGATTTGTGCGGGGATTTTTGGTGGCAGCGCGTTATTGATGCAGTCGCCGTGGTTGCTGGCGCTGGTCACCTGGGGCGGCGTAGCCTTCTTGCTGTGGTATGGTTTTGGCGCTTTTAAAACAGCAATGAGCAGTAACATTGAGTTAGCCAGTGCCGAAGTCCTGAAACAAGGCAGATGGAAAATTATCGCCACCATGTTGGCAGTGACCTGGCTGAATCCGCATGTTTACCTGGATACTTTTGTTGTGCTGGGCAGCCTTGGCGGGCAACTTGATGTGGAACCAAAACGTTGGTTTGCGCTCGGGACAATTAGCGCCTCTTTCCTGTGGTTCTTTGGTCTGGCTATTCTCGCAGCCTGGCTGGCACCGCGCCTGCGCACGGCAAAATCACAGCGCATTATCAATCTGGTAGTGGGATGTGTTATGTGGTTTATTGCCTTGCAGCTGGCGAGAGACGGTATTGCTCATGCACAAGCCTTGTTCAGTTAGGCGCTATCTGATGGAAAAATAAAACAGAGGCGCTAAGCTTGCCTCCAGAGGTCCTGAATTTTGGGCAAGTCAATTAACACGGAGAGACTAACGTGAAGTTCAAAGTTATCGCCCTGGCGGCATTAATGGGTATTAGCGGGATGGCAGCGCAGGCTAACGAATTGCCGGATGGACCGCATATTGTCACCTCCGGTACGGCAAGCGTGGATGCGGTGCCAGACATTGCCACTCTTGCGATTGAAGTTAACGTGGCCGCGAAGGATGCCGCTACTGCCAAGAAACAGGCAGATGAGCGCGTCGCACAATACATTTCCTTCCTTGAGCTCAATCAGATCGCGAAAAAAGATATCAGCTCAGCGAACTTACGCACTCAGCCAGATTATGATTATCAGGATGGTAAAAGTATCCTGAAAGGCTACCGCGCAGTGAGAACGGTGGAAGTCACGCTCCGTCAGTTAGACAAACTGAATTCCTTGCTGGACGGCGCGCTAAAGGCGGGTCTTAACGAAATTCGTTCTGTGTCGCTGGGCGTGGCGCAGCCGGATGCCTATAAAGACAAAGCGCGTAAGGCAGCGATTGATAACGCGATTCATCAGGCACAGGAACTGGCGAATGGCTTTAATCGTAAACTGGGGCCGGTATATAGCGTGCGCTACCATGTTTCCAACTATCAGCCCAGCCCAATGGTGCGGATGATGAAAGCTGATGCTGCACCGGTGTCCGCACAGGAAACTTACGAGCAGGCCGCTATTCAGTTTGATGATCAGGTCGATGTAGTCTTCCAGTTAGAACCTGTGGATCAACAACCTGCTAAAACACCTGCAGCACAATAATACTTGTAGCCCGACGTATTCGTCGGGCTAATGCCTTTACCCGATATTGCCTCCTTTTTCTGTAATTTTCTGTAAAACCATGACGTAATCACCTATCTTTGCTCGCGGTTTCATCAAGGATAGGCTGACTGAAACGGTTAAGCGGACAAGGATGCGGGAGAGGGGGGATGGACATTTTTATTTCGAAAAAGATGCGCAATTTCATTTTATTAGCGCAAACCAATAATATTGCCCGGGCGGCAGAAAAAATCCATATGACGGCTTCGCCATTTGGCAAAAGCATTGCCGCGCTGGAAGAACAAATTGGCTATACGCTATTTACCCGCAAAGATAATAATATCAGCCTCAATAAAGCCGGACAGGAACTGTATCAAAAACTGTTCCCGGTTTATCAACGACTTTCTGCGATTGATAATGAAATCCATAACTCAGGACGTCGTTAACGAGAAATTGTGATAGGCATAGATAATACTTATCCGACAATTATTTTTGATCAGTTGATTAGTCTCGGAGATAAGTACGAAGGCGTGACCATCCAGCCAGTTGAGTTCAGCGAAAATGGCGTTATCGATAATCTTTTTGACCGTCAGTTAGATTTTATTATCTCCCCACAGCATGTATCTGCACGAGTTCAGGAACTGGAAAACCTGACTATCAGTGAACTACCACCGCTGCGATTGGGCTTTCTCGTTTCTCGCCGTTCAGGAGCTGCCCTAGCTACAAATGCGCTTTCAAAACCGGGCTAACTTCGAAGCAATGATTGATGCGAATATGCGTCCTTGTGGGATCAATCCAACCATTATTTATCGTCCCTATAGTTTTATGGCTAAAATCAGCGCCGTGGAGCGGGGACATTTTCTGACGGTGATCCCGCATTTTGCCTGGCGACTGGTGAATCCGGCAACGCTGAAATATTTTGATGCGCCGCACAGGCCGATGTATATGCAGGAATATCTTTATTCAATCAGAAATCATCGTTATACCGCCACGATGCTTCAGCATATTGCTGAAGATCGTGACGGGACAAACCATTAACCCAGCATCGATCCGGTTGCAATTAAATTACGGTGTAAGTCGAAGACGTGGCTAAGATCGTGGTGAATATGTCCGCCGGACGCATTTTCCAGATATCGATGCAGATAATCCCGATACATGGGATGTGCACAATGATCAATGGTGGTGCGGATAACGTTGTTATACGGATCCTGTGCGCCAAATCCACTGACCGCTTCGCTCCATAAATAACGTGCCGCACGCAACATGGCGACGTTCATAAACAGATCCATGCCAATGCCGAAGAAAAACGACAGGCGAGGGGCGAAGTCATCAATTTTCAGCCCGGCGGAGATTGCTGCTTTGATGTACTCAATCCTATCGGCGAGCGTAAATGCTACCTGCTGCACGCAGTTGGCACCCGCTTCACCCATGTGGTAACCGCTGATACTGATGGTATTAAATCGCGGCATGTTGCCGGAACACCAGGCGATGATGTCTGCGATAATACGCATTGACGGTTTTGGTGGGTAAATATAGGTGTTGCGGCAAAGATACTCTTTGAGGATATCGTTTTGAATGGTGCCGGTCAGTTTATCGGATGTAACACCTTGCTCTTCTGCGGCGACGATATAAAACGCCAGTACTGGTAGCACTGCGCCATTCATGGTCATCGAAACCGACATTTTATCCAGCGGGATCTGGTCGAACAGGACTTTTATATCTTCCACGGTGTCGATAGCGACGCCCGCTTTGCCGACGTCGCCCGCCACGCGTGGGTTATCGGAGTCGTAGCCTCGGTGGGTGGCCAGGTTACGGCGATAAAAAGCGTTGGACTCTTTTGCTGTCGAGAAACCAGCATACTGACGGATGGTCCACGGTTGGGCGGTATACATAGTGGCACGCGGGCCACGAACGTAGGGGGGCAAACCAGGAAGGGTACCCGTCACCTCCAGATTATCGAGATCGGCTTCGGTATACAGCGGCTTGATGGCGATCCCTTCCGCGGTTTGCTGAACCAGCGAGTCGACAGTTTTCTCCCGACGGCTCAATTCCTTGTTGGCAAGCTGTTGCCACTCCTGCACGTTAGACATTATTTGCTCCGTAAAACGCAATCAAAATGAGGGTATTTGCGCTTACGGTGAGCTTTTTACGTGGGTTTGTCGCCAGCAAAAAAATGCATTCAGACGTCGTTTTTTGCCGCCTGAGATTTGTCTATTTTGCGATGTGATTCAAGGAATACAAAAAGAAGTGAGGATAACGCCTGATATGTGCTATCAGGCGTTATTTGATGGATTAATCCTGACGAAGAACTTTGTGACCATAATCGAGCAACGCATCAGTGACTTTACGCATCATGCGGCTTTCAGGAGCAAAGCGGTGCCAGTAGAGCATCCGGCGTTGAAATAGCCCTGGCGTTAAGTCAATCAGTTCGCCGCTGGCCAGCTCTTTCTCGATTTGCAGGTGCGGGATCATACAGCAGGTGGTGCCCTGACGAGCAAGTTGCACGAACGCTTCCGAAGAATTAACGATATGGCAGGGTACGCTGCCAGGAGGCAGATCGAAATTTTGCTGCAAAAAGGCCTGGTGCATATCGTCAAGATGGTCAAACGCGACCACTGGCGCTTTCAGTAATGCCGAACGCGTTACGCCGTTAGGGAAATATTTTTCGGCAAATGGTTTTGAGCTGACGAACAGATAGTCGAGCGCACCGAGTTTATCGACAAGACAACTCGGCAGCGCCTGATGTTGAATACTCACTGCGCCGACCACTTCGCCGCGACGCAGACGTTCCTGAGTGCGGGTTTCATCTTCTACCTGCAAGTTGAGGCGGATGGGCGAATCAGCCAACACAGGAGCCAGTGCCGGAAGCAACCACGTCGCCAGACTGTCGGCGTTGACCGCCAGTGAAAGCAGCAGCGGAGTCGAACCGGTTTGTTCATCGCCCAGCCACTCTTCTTCCAGCAGCTCCACCTGGCGTAGTAGCGCCAACAGTTTTTGCCCTTGTTCCGTCGGGCGCGGCGGTACGGTACGCACTAACAACGGCTGCCCGAACATATTTTCCAGTTGCTTAATGCGCTGTGAGACGGCTGATTGTGTAATGCACAGCTTTTGTGCCGCGCGCTCAAATCCTCGTTCACGTATCACCGCATCCAGTGCCTGTAATGTTCTGTAGTCCGGGCGTTTCATTGCTGTTGTCTGCTCCTGGTAAATGCTTTTTCCTGCACTATGACACAATTTTGTGTCGGGTTGCATATACCGAAGCCGTTGGCGGGTAACATTTGTATCAGTGGTTAACGCGCAGCTTAAAAGATCAGAGATTTGCGCTAATGCATTTCGCTCAGCGAGTTCGCGCCCTGGTTGTGTTGAATGGCGTGGCGTTATTGCCTCAGTTTGCCTGTAAACAGGGGCTTGCGAACGGGGAACTGGTGCGCCTGTTCGCACCGTGGAGCGGCATACCCAGACCGTTGTATGCTTTATTTGCGGGGCGAAAAGGGATGCCCGCCATTGCGCGATATTTTATGGATGAGTTAACCACGCGGCTTGCCAACGGGGTCTGAATCGCTTTTTTTGTATATAATGCGTGTGAAATTTCATACCACAGGCGAAACGATCATGACGCAGGATGAATTGAAAAAAGCAGTAGGATGGGCGGCACTTCAGTATGTTCAGCCCGGCACCATTGTTGGTGTAGGTACAGGTTCCACCGCCGCACACTTTATTGACGCACTCGGTACAATGAAAGGCCAGATTGAAGGGGCCGTTTCCAGTTCAGATGCTTCCACTGAAAAACTGAAAAGCCTCGGCATTCACGTTTTTGATCTCAACGAAGTCGACAGCCTTGGCATCTACGTTGATGGCGCAGATGAAATCAACGGCCACATGCAAATGATCAAAGGCGGCGGCGCGGCGCTGACCCGTGAAAAAATCATTGCTTCGGTTGCGGAAAAATTTATCTGTATTGCAGACGCTTCCAAGCAGGTTGATATTCTGGGCAAATTCCCGCTGCCAGTAGAAGTTATCCCGATGGCACGTAGTGCAGTGGCGCGCCAGCTGGTGAAACTGGGCGGTCGTCCGGAATACCGTCAGGGCGTAGTGACCGATAACGGCAACGTGATCCTCGACGTCCACGGCATGGAAATCCTTGACCCGATAGCGATGGAAAACGCCATAAATGCGATTCCTGGCGTGGTGACTGTTGGTTTGTTTGCTAACCGTGGCGCGGACGTTGCGCTGATTGGCACACCTGACGGTGTCAAAACTATTGTGAAATGATCTGACGGGGGAACCTCCCCCGTTAAAAAAATTCTCTTCATTAAATTTGGTGACATGTGTCACGTTTTTACCAGGCAATTGTCGATTGCTCTAAATAAATCCTCTAAACCAGCATATTCATCCAAGAAATACTTTTGCGTGATATTTCCTCAACATCGCGACGCAAACGTTCATATTGCCGCAATATTATTTTTTGATATGTTGAAAGGCGGATGCAAATCCGCACACAACATTTCAAAAGACAGGATTGGGTAAATGGCAAAGGTATCGCTGGAGAAAGACAAGATTAAGTTTCTGCTGGTAGAAGGCGTGCATCAAAAAGCACTCGAAAGCCTTCGTGCAGCAGGTTATACCAACATCGAGTTTCACAAAGGCGCTCTGGACACTGAACAACTGAAAGAGTCCATCCGTGATGCCCACTTCATTGGCCTGCGATCCCGTACCCATCTGACTGAAGACGTGATCAACGCCGCAGAAAAACTGGTCGCTATTGGCTGTTTCTGTATCGGAACAAACCAGGTTGATCTGGATGCGGCGGCAAAGCGCGGGATCCCGGTATTTAACGCACCGTTCTCAAATACGCGCTCTGTTGCGGAGCTGGTGATTGGCGAACTGCTGCTGCTATTGCGCGGCGTGCCGGAAGCCAATGCTAAAGCGCATCGTGGCGTGTGGAACAAACTGGCGGCGGGTTCTTTTGAAGCGCGCGGCAAAAAGCTGGGTATCATCGGCTACGGTCATATTGGTACGCAATTGGGCATTCTGGCTGAATCGCTGGGAATGTATGTTTACTTTTATGATATTGAAAACAAACTGCCGCTGGGCAACGCCACTCAGGTACAGCATCTTTCTGACCTGCTGAATATGAGCGATGTGGTGAGTCTGCATGTACCAGAGAATCCGTCAACCAAAAATATGATGGGCGCGAAAGAGATTTCGCTAATGAAACCCGGCTCGCTGCTGATTAATGCTTCGCGCGGTACTGTGGTGGATATTCCAGCGCTGTGTGACGCGCTGGCGAGCAAACATCTGGCGGGGGCGGCAATCGACGTATTCCCGACGGAACCGGCGACCAATAGCGATCCATTTACCTCTCCGCTGTGTGAATTCGACAATGTCCTTCTGACGCCACACATTGGCGGTTCGACTCAGGAAGCGCAGGAGAATATTGGCCTGGAAGTTGCGGGTAAATTGATCAAGTATTCTGACAATGGTTCAACGCTCTCTGCGGTGAACTTCCCGGAAGTCTCGCTGCCACTGCACGGTGGTCGTCGTCTGATGCACATCCACGAAAACCGTCCGGGTGTGCTGACTGCGCTCAACAAAATTTTTGCCGAGCAGGGCGTCAACATCGCCGCGCAATATCTGCAAACTTCCGCCCAGATGGGTTATGTAGTTATTGATATTGAAGCCGACGAAGACGTTGCCGAAAAAGCGCTGCAGGCAATGAAAGCTATTCCGGGTACCATTCGCGCCCGTCTGCTATACTAAATCCCTTTCTCTGAAAATCAACGGGCAGGTCACTGACTTGCCCGTTATTTTATCCCTTCTCCACACCGTTGCCGCGTTGCGCATTCTACTTTGCGAGTCTGCTCCAGAAAATAAATCAAAGTCAGATCAATGCGTTGTGTTTATTTAATGGGGATTTACGATGGCGGGACTGTACAGGGCTGTAACGGTAAAGCCCTCACCGAAGCGAGGGCTTGAAGGAGAAGGGTTATGATGCGACTTGTCATCATACTGATTGTACTGTTACTCATAAGTTTCAGCGCTTATTAACAGTCAGTCACAGGGGAGGAGCAATCCCCCCTTACCCTTACTCACTAAATTAGGTTAAAGAATCAACGATGTCAATCAGGGCGATGCAGGTGTGTCGCCCTCACCACTCCCAGACTTTCGACGGTGTAACCACCGCAGGCAGTGGGATATCCCACTCTTCAACGGGGAGTTTTTCCACCAACTGACAATCATGCGCATAACCCACCGGTTGCATTTTATAGTGCTGCCAGTTTTGTAAGGTCCGATCATAAAAACCACCGCCCATTCCCAGGCGCTGACCGTACTCATCAAAGGCGACCAGCGGTGTAATCAACACGTCTAATCGGGAAAGGGGTAGCACGTCACGCACATCCAGTTTTGGCTCATGGATCTTCAACTTGTTCATCACCAGTTCGCTTTGTGGATGGTAATTCAGGAACAGCAAATTACCGGCACTAAAGGGATGCAAAACTGGAAGATATACGCGCTTACCGGCGCGCCAGAGTTGTTCTATGAGTGGCTGGGTGTCGAGTTCGCCATCAAAAGAGAGGAATACAGCGACCGTATGTGCCATCACCACCGGGGGATAAGTCATCATCCGGGTAGCGGCTTGTTGACCCATTTCCTGCTGTTGTTCCGGCGTTAACGCACGACGACGTTGCCGAATCATTTTGCGGATTTCTTGTCGGGATAATGTCAGTGGGAGTTCTGGTAATTGCGTCATGGCTGGTGCCAGATAAGAAGGGAATCTCCGAGATGCCGCCGCAGGCTGTAACCCTTGAACCCTTGGTTCA
>OLIY01002498.1_pt1 | contig 9563 bp, 10 predicted proteins | sample 1601431 | NCBI WGS metagenome assembly OLIY01 (sample SAMN04168659, study PRJEB22393) | human gut metagenome | biome: human gut microbiome; feature: stool | host: Homo sapiens | collected 2014-05-12
AGTTGGTAGAGCAGTTGACTTTTAATCAATTGGTCGCAGGTTCGAATCCTGCACGCCCCACCAGTGTAAAAAAGCGCCCTAAAGGCGCTTTTTTGCTATGCGCAGGATTTTTTGATTCGAACCTGCTTGCCTGATGCCTTCGCTTATCAGTCCTACAGACGACACTATTCACGTAGGCCGGATAAGACGTCAGTCGCCATCCGGCATTCATCACACGCAATTATTGTGACTTTCTTACGCCAATCCGCTATCTTGTTTAGCATATAAAACAAATCTAACCGAATACGGCGTGCGTCACGCTTTTAATCGGTTATTTCGTTAAGCTAGTAAAACGAGAAAGCAAGATGAGCGTGATGTTTGATCCAGAAGCAGCAATTTATCCGTTTCCGCCGAAGCCAGCCCCGCTGAGTGTGGATGAAAAGCAATTTTATCGTGAAAAAATCAAGCGCCTGTTGAAAGAGCGTGATGCCGTTATGGTCGCGCACTATTACACCGATCCTGAAATTCAGCAATTGGCCGAAGAGACCGGTGGCTGTATTTCTGATTCTCTGGAGATGGCGCGATTCGGCTCAAAACATTCTGCCTCTACGCTGTTGGTTGCAGGAGTGAGGTTTATGGGGGAAACCGCCAAAATCCTCAGCCCGGAAAAGACCATCCTGATGCCGACCTTACAGGCGGAATGTTCATTAGATCTGGGTTGTCCGATTGATGCTTTCAGCGCGTTTTGCGATGCGCATCCTGATCGTACTGTGGTGGTTTACGCCAATACCTCCGCTGCCGTTAAAGCACGTGCGGACTGGGTCGTCACGTCCAGTATCGCGGTAGAACTTATTGAGCACCTTGATAGTTTAGGTGAAAAAATCATCTGGGCTCCGGACAGACATCTGGGCAACTACGTGCAAAAACAGACCGGTGCAGACGTTCTTTGTTGGCAGGGGGCCTGTATCGTCCACGACGAATTTAAAACTCAGGCTTTAACACGCATGAAGGGGCTTTACCCTGATGCTGCGGTGTTGGTGCACCCGGAGTCCCCTCAGTCTATCGTTGATATGGCTGATGCGGTTGGCTCAACCAGCCAGTTAATCAACGCAGCTAAATCGTTACCGCATCAACAGCTGATTGTGGCGACTGACCGGGGCATTTTTTACAAAATGCAGCAGGCCGTTCCGGATAAAGAATTGTTTGAAGCGCCGACGGCTGGCGAAGGGGCAACCTGTCGCAGCTGTGCGCATTGTCCGTGGATGGCGATGAACGGCCTCAAGGCGATTGCTGAGGGCCTGGAACAAGGCGGAGCGGATCATGAGATACATGTTGATGCTGCGCTGCGAGAAGGGGCGTTGTTGCCGTTAAACCGCATGTTGGAATTTGCGGCTACACTTCGAGCTTAATTAATTTTTTTTGCTCTGGGGGAAAAGATGGACTTTTTTAGCACGCAGAACATTCTGGTACATATTCCGATCGGCGCTGGCGGTTACGATCTGTCGTGGATCGAAGCTGTGGGGACGATCGCCGGGTTGCTGTGTATTGGTCTGGCGAGCCTTGAGAAAATAAGCAATTACTTCTTCGGCCTGATAAACGTCACGCTGTTTGCGATTATCTTCTTTCAGATCCAGCTCTATGCAAGCCTGTTGCTGCAAGTTTTCTTCTTTGCCGCCAACATCTACGGCTGGTATGCCTGGTCCAGGCAAACTAACCAGCATGAAGCGGAACTGAAAATTCGCTGGCTGCCGTTACCAAAAGCGATCGGCTGGCTGGCGGCTTGCGTGGTAGCGATCGGTCTGATGTCGGTCTATATCGATCCGGTCTTTGCATTCCTGACCCGTATTGCGGTGAACATTATGCAGGCATTAGGATTACAGGTTGTTGTGCCTGAGTTGCAACCCGATGCATTCCCGTTCTGGGACTCCTGCATGATGGTGTTGTCGATTGCGGCGATGATCCTGATGACGCGCAAATACGTCGAAAACTGGCTGCTGTGGGTGATCATTAACGTAATAAGCGTAGTGATTTTCGCCCGACAAGGCGTATATGCCATGTCGCTGGAGTATATGATCCTGACGGTTATCGCCCTGAATGGTAGCAGGATGTGGATTAACAGCGCGCGTGAGCGGGGTTCCCGCGCGCTGTCCCATTAATGGTGATGATGTGAATGGCCGGACACGCCTTGGTACAGGTGGCAGTCCGGCCCATTGCACGGCTGATACTCCATCTGGATCGTCGCGTGTTCTATCTGGTAGTGGTGGATAAGGAAATGCTGAATACGTTCCAGCAGGGCATCATGATCGTGCGGCGGGATCACCTGCACATGCAGCGTCATTACCGGTTTTTCACCCACCATCCAGACATGGACATGGTGTACATTGCGGACTTCGGGGATATCCCGGCTGAGATGGCGCTGCAGTGCGGCAATATCCAGCGTCAGCGGGGCACCTTCCAGTAATTCATTAACGCTATCCTTTAACAGTCGCCAGGCGCTGCGCAGTACCAGCACGGAAACCAGAATCGAGAGAATCGGGTCCGCAGGCGTCCAGCCCGTCCAGATAATAATGAGCGCAGCGATGATCGCCCCGACCGAGCCGAGTAAATCGCCCATCACATGTAGTGCCGCGGCGCGGACGTTCAGGTTTTTCTCCTCACTGCCGCGGTGTAGAACCCAAAAAGCCAGCACGTTGGCGAGTAAACCCGCGACAGCTATAACCATCATCATGCCGCCTGCCACGGGGCGGGGCGTATGAAAGCGCTCAATGGCTTCCCAGACGATTAAAATAGTGATCACGACCAATGCGATGGCATTAACAAACGCGGCCAGTGTCGTGAGCCTCAGCCAGCCGAAGGTGTGTCGTATTGTGGGCGGTCGATGGGAAAACCGGACGGCCAGCAGCGCGAAAAGGAGCGCTGCGGCATCAGTGAGCATATGCCCGGCATCAGCCAACAAGGCCAGTGAACCTGAAAGTATTCCACCTACCACTTCAACCAACATAAATCCGGCTGTAATGCAGAATGCAAACATCAAGCGGCGGGCATTATTGTCCTTGGGTTGCTCAGAGGAATTATGAGTATGCGAGTGCGCCATTATGCCATCCCTTTGTTATTCTCATCTTTACTGTATGCCATCATACCGTTTTTGGGATGATAAAATTAAAAAGGAGAGCTATTGCTCTCCCGTTATTAGCTTTATTTTCAGCGTTACTGTGTAGTGCCATCAGTTTTTGTCTCGGCATCATTATTAATGCCGTTTCCGGTCTCAACCTTCTTATTCACATCAGGGCAGCGACCGTCCTTACACATGGTGTTTTTGTGCATCTCGTCTTTGGTCATCCCTTCATGGTTCATTGATGAACCGTTCGGGTGCAGCATTGTGCCACCCGAATTCACGTTACTGTTGTCAACGTTATTTGGTGCCACGTTTTCGCGTGCGTCTGGGGCGACCTGACCGGCATCCGCCGAGGAATTTGCCTGGCCGTTATTGGACTGCGTATTGGTTTCAGCAGCCAGCGCCGCGCCGCTGGCGAGGCTGAGTGTAGCGGTAAGAAAGAGTGAAGCCAGCTTTGTCATATGCATAATATGCTCCTGTTATGGTCGATATGTCGGATAACGTCTTCCAACAGTGCATGTGCCAGTTACATCATCAATATGTGGTTAATAGTTTTGCCTGAGAAATTAAACCCAGCATAGAATCTTGAAATTTATGGAAATTAAAGCTGTTACAGTTATAAATTGTAGGTTGGATCTCGTTTTTCGCTACTTTATTGCGTTTTTTTGGCCAATTCCAGGATTAATCCGTCCAAAGTGTAAAACCCCGTTTACACTTTATGACTGAAGATATAGATTGGAGGGATTGCATTCATTTATATAAGTATGGCAACGCTGGAATAATCATGAATTATCAGAACGACGATTTACGCATTAAAGAGATCAACGAGTTATTACCGCCAGTCGCATTGCTGGAAAAATTCCCCGCTACTGAAAATGCCGCAAACACGGTGGCTCATGCCCGTAAAGCGATTCATAAAATTCTGAAAGGAAGCGATGATCGCCTGTTAGTGGTAATTGGGCCGTGCTCTATTCATGATCCGGCAGCCGCTAAAGAGTACGCCGCCCGCCTGCTGGCGCTGCGCGAAGAGTTAAAAGGCGAGCTTGAAATTGTCATGCGCGTCTATTTTGAAAAACCGCGAACCACCGTCGGCTGGAAAGGGCTTATCAACGATCCGCACATGGACAACAGCTTCCAAATCAACGATGGGCTGCGCATTGCACGTAAATTGCTGTTGGATATTAACGATAGCGGATTGCCGGCTGCGGGTGAGTTCCTCGATATGATCACGCCGCAATACCTCGCCGACTTGATGAGTTGGGGCGCGATTGGGGCTCGTACCACCGAGTCTCAAGTACACCGCGAGCTGGCATCAGGTCTGTCTTGCCCGGTTGGTTTTAAAAACGGTACCGATGGCACGATCAAAGTTGCGATTGATGCAATCAACGCAGCAGGGGCGCCACACTGCTTCCTGTCTGTGACCAAATGGGGTCATTCAGCGATCGTGAATACCAGCGGTAACGGCGATTGCCATATTATTTTGCGCGGCGGCAAAGAACCTAACTACAGCGCTCAGCACGTTGCCGACGTGAAAGAAGGTCTGATCAAAGCAGGGCTCTCTGCACAAGTGATGATCGACTTTAGCCATGCCAACTCCTGCAAGCAGTTCAAAAAGCAGATGGATGTTGCGAAAGACGTTTGCGGACAAGTCGCTGGTGGAGAAAAAGCGATTATTGGCGTGATGATCGAAAGCCATCTGGTCGAGGGTAATCAGAACCCGGATAGCGGCGAGCCGCTGACCTACGGTAAGAGCATCACTGACGCCTGCATTGGCTGGGAAGACACCGATGCGGTCTTACGCCAGCTGGCAGAAGCAGTAAAAGCACGCCGCGGGTAATAACGCATCCGGGCTACGCTCGGTAGGCCGGATAAGGCAACGCCACTATCTGGCAATAAAAAAGCGTGGAGCATTCCACGCTTTTTTCGTTTGACCCGGGATGAAAATTACTTCGCTTTACCCTGGTTCGCAACGGCGGCCGCTTTTGCTGCGATCTCGTCAGCGTTACCCAGATAGTAGTGTTTGATCGGTTTGAAGTTTTCGTCGAACTCATATACCAGCGGTACGCCGGTCGGAATGTTCAGTTCAAGGATCTCATCTTCGCCCATGTTATCCAGGTATTTAACCAGCGCACGCAGAGAGTTACCATGAGCGGCGATAATCACACGCTCACCGCTTTTCATGCGCGGCAGAATGGTTTCGTTCCAGTAGGGGATAACGCGATCGATGGTCAGCGCCAGGCTTTCGGTAACCGGTAACTCTTTGTCGGTCAGCTTCGCATAACGCGGATCGTGACCCGGATAACGCTCGTCATCTTTGGTCAGTTCCGGTGGCGTTACCGCAAAGCCGCGACGCCATTGTTTAACCTGCTCGTCACCGTATTTTTCAGCGGTTTCAGCTTTGTTCAGACCCTGCAGCGCGCCGTAATGACGTTCGTTCAGTTTCCAGGATTTCTCAACCGGCAGCCAGGCCTGATCCAGTTCGTCCAGTACGTTCCACAGGGTGTGGATGGCACGTTTCAGCACAGAGGTATAAGCAAAATCGAAGCTGTAGCCTTCCTCTTTCAGCAGTTTACCTGCCGCTTTTGCTTCGCCCACACCTTTCTCGGACAGATCAACGTCATACCAACCGGTAAAACGGTTCTCGTTGTTCCACTGACTTTCACCGTGACGTACCAGAACCAGCTTAGTTACAGCCATACACTCACTCCTATAAATCATATTGAATGATAATAATTCTCATTATATTGCCGTAATGCGTCAGCGGCAATCCTTACGCATAACCATAGCGAAAATAGCGCCACAGTGTAAGGTTCTTGTGAACTCAAGGTTGCGATTTTGTCTTTGAACGGTGGGGATTTGAGCGGTTCTACTGTGATAAACAAGCAACAGGCCCGATACGTTACGTCATCGGGCCTGGGAGGGGGAACGATTAGGCTGGAATAAACCGGTATTCCGTCACGCTGGTGTACTCTTCGCCAGGACGCAGGAAGCAGTCTGGCTGCGGCCATTCCGGATGGTTCGGGCTGTCCGGCAGGAACTCGCTTTCCAGCGCCAGACCTTGCCAGTCGGCGTAGGCATCAGGACCACGGGATGGCGTACCGCCGAGGAAATTCCCGGAATAAAACTGTAATGCCGGGGCGGAGGTGTAGACCTCCATCTGCAGTTTTTCATCCTGGGACCACAGTCGAGCGACCGGCGTATGCGTATTGCCCTGTGCCTGGAGCAGGAAGGCGTGATCGTAACCTTTTACCTTGCGCTGATCGTCATCGGCAAGAAATTCACTGCTGATGATCTTAGGCGTACGGAAATCGAAAGTGCTACCAGCGACGGATTTCAGTCCGTCATGCGGGATGCCCATTTCATCAACCGGCAAGTACTCGTCGGCGAGGATTTGCAGCTTGTGTTGACGCACATCCGTTTTGTCACCGTCGAGGTTGAAATAAACGTGATTCGTCAGATTCACCGGGCAGGGCTTATCGACCGTGGCGCGGTAGGTTATCGAAATACGATTATCGTCAGTCAGGCGATACTGCACGGTAGCGCAAAGATGGCCAGGGAAGCCCTGATCGCCATCGTCAGACGTTAAGGCGAATAGCACCTGGCGGTCATTTTGATTGACTATCTGCCAGCGACGTTTGTCGAAACCGTCCGGCCCGCCGTGCAGCTGGTTGTCACCCTGACTTGGTATTAATTCAACGGTTTCGCCAGCAAAGGTATAACGGCTGTTGGCGATACGATTAGCGTAGCGACCAATCGAAGCCCCCAGAAATGCAGCCTGTTCCGGGTATTGTTCCGGGCTGGCGCAACCGAGTAACGCTTCGCGCACGCTATCATCGCTGAGCGGAATACGCGCAGAGAGTAGGGTCGCGCCCCAGTCCATCAGCGTGACCACCATCCCTGCGTCATTGCGCAGGGTGAGCAGGCGAAACGGCTGACCGTCCGGAGCCTGCACGGGGATTTCGTTTAACATTGTCCGGCTCCTTGAGAAGGTTTGCAGACGTAAAATGTTTCTTTAATTCCAGTTTTTGCTTCGTACTGCTCAGCGACAGCTTGCTGTACGGCAGGCACCAAGTCTTGCGGGATCAGCGCCACGATACAGCCGCCGAAGCCGCCGCCGGTCATGCGTACACCGCCTTTATCGCCAATGGTCGCAGCAGGTCGCCTTTTTCCAGCGCCTGTGCTGCTTCAACGGTACGCGCATTTTCCGTGATCACGTGGCGAACGCGTTTGGCGACAATCGGATCCAGCTCGTGGGCGACGGCGTTAAACGCTTCAAGGCTAACATCACGCAGCGCTGGCTGCTGGAAGAAACGTGCGCCGGTTTCACATTGTTCACGACGGGTGTTGTATTCGCTACCGACCAGCGTACGTTTAAAGTTACTGTTGATGATCACCACCGCTACGCCCTCAGGCATAGAAACTGCTTTGGTGCCAAGCGTTCGGCAGTCGATCAGTAGCGCATGATCTTTCTTACCAAGTGCCGAGATCAACTGATCCATAATGCCGCAGTTACAGCCGACAAACTGGTTTTCAGCTTCCTGACCGTTCAGGGCAATCTGCGCGCCGTCGAGCGGCAGATGATAGAGCTGCTGGAATACCGTACCCACAGCGACTTCCAGCGAGGCAGAAGAACTTAACCCCGCGCCCTGTGGGACGTTACCGCTGATCACCAGATCAGCACCGCCAAAGTCGTTATTGCGCTTTTGCAGATGTTTCACTACGCCACGCACGTAGTTTGACCACTGCTGGCTGTCGTGGGCGATAATCGGCGCATCAAGCGAGAACTCATCAACCTGATTGTCGTAATCAGCGGCGATCACGCGGACTTTTCGATCGTCGCGTGCCGCACAACTGATAACGGTTTGATAGTCGATGGCGCAAGGCAGAACGAAGCCGTCGTTATAATCGGTATGTTCGCCGATCAGGTTTACACGACCCGGTGCCTGAATAGTATGGGTGGCAGGGTAGCCAAATGTTTCTGCAAACAGAGATTGTGTTTTTTCTTTCAGACTCATTATTTAAACTCCGGATTCGCGAAAATGGATGTCGCTGACCGCACGCAGTCGTTCAGCCGCTTGTTCTGCCGTCAGGTCGCGCTGGGTTTCTGCCAGCATTTCATATCCGACCATAAATTTACGCACGGTCGCGGAACGCAGCAGCGGCGGATAAAAGTGAGCATGCAACTGCCAGTGTTGGTTTTCTTCACCGTTAAACGGTGCGCCGTGCCAGCCCATGGAGTAGGGGAATGAACACTGGAACAAGTTGTCGTAACGACTGGTCAGTTTTTTCAACGCCAGCGCCAGGTCAGCCCGCTGTTCTTCGCTCAAATCGGTAATACGCAGCACATGCGCTTTCGGCAGCAGCAGCGTTTCGAACGGCCACGCGGCCCAGTAAGGTACAACCGCCAGCCAGTGCTCGGTTTCAACGACCGTACGGCTGCCATCCGCCAGTTCTCTCTGGACGTAATCAACGAGCATTGGCGCGCCTTGTTCGGCGAAGTACGCTTTCTGCAGGCGATCTTCACGTTCGGCTTCGTTAGGCAAAAAGCTGTTGGCCCAAATTTGTCCGTGTGGGTGTGGGTTCGAGCACCCCATCGCTGCGCCTTTATTCTCAAATACCTGCACCCAGGGATAGGTTTTCCCTAAGTCTTCGGTCTGCTCCTGCCACGTTTTTACGATTTCTGTCAGTGCAGGGACGCTGAGTTCCGGCAACGTTTTGCTGTGATCGGGTGAGAAGCAAATCACGCGGCTGGTACCGCGCGCGCTCTGGCAGCGCATCAACGGATCGTGACTGTCCGGCGCGTCGGGGGTATCGGACATCAGCGCCGCAAAGTCATTGGTAAAGACATAGGTCCCGGTGTAATCCGGGTTTTTGTCGCCGGTAACGCGCGTATTGCCAGCGCACAGGAAGCAGTCCGGGTCATGTGCAGGTAGTACCTGCTTAGACGGAGTTTCTTGCGCCCCTTGCCACGGGCGTTTGGCGCGATGCGGTGATACGAGGATCCACTGCCCGGTGAGCGGGTTAAAACGGCGGTGTGGATGATCGACAGGATTGAATTGCGTCATGATTGGTCCTTAATCCGAATATCCCTGTGGGTGGCGTGACTGCCAGTGCCAGGTATCTTGTGCCATTTCATCTAGGGTACGGGTCACGCGCCAGTTGAGCTCGCGATCGGCTTTGCTGGCATCAGCCCAGTAGGCCGGAAGATCGCCATCACGGCGCGGGGCGAAATGGTAATTCACCGGTTTACCGCAGGCTTTGCTGAAGGCGTGGACCACGTCCAGCACGCTGCTGCCGATGCCTGCACCGAGGTTATAAATATGCACACCCTGAATGCCTGCCAGTTTTTCCATGGCGGCAACGTGGCCGTCGGCGAGATCCATCACATGGATGTAGTCGCGTACGCCGGTGCCATCTTCAGTAGGGTAGTCATTGCCAAATATGGCAAGAGACTCGCGGCGGCCAACCG
>OLIY01002502.1_pt1 | contig 9533 bp, 7 predicted proteins | sample 1601431 | NCBI WGS metagenome assembly OLIY01 (sample SAMN04168659, study PRJEB22393) | human gut metagenome | biome: human gut microbiome; feature: stool | host: Homo sapiens | collected 2014-05-12
AAAACTTTTGCTTGCATAAACCATTGGCTGAAAGCCGGCTTCCTCAATCATATCACAAAATGTTAAAGCAATTTTTGTTTGCTCCGATTTTGACAAATGTGCGTTGTATAATCTACCCACAAAACTGCCGTTTTTCTCGGCATATTCAATGTCATATGCGATGGGAAGGTCAAACTCGTATTTTGAAATCAAATTCAGAACATGGTTTGCTTCTTTTTTAGCATCGGCAACGCTTATTGCCTGCGAATAAAAATATGCGCCGACCTTAACGCCTGCTTTTTTTGCGTTTGTAATGTTTTGAACAAAATATTTATCATCGATAAATGTGCCGGAGTTTGCGTATCCGCGGCAACCGACTCTTATCATTGCAAAATCAACGCCGTCAGCCTTTGCTTTCTTCCAATTAATATCCTCCTGATAAGACGAAACATCAACGCCGTCGTATCTTTTGAATTTGTCAAATTTTGTTTGGTGCGTGTATGTGCCGCTTATAAAAGGACTTGACGATTTTGTTGTCGCAAGCGCAACAAGCGGAGCCTGTACGGCGAGCATCAGTGCTAAAACGAATGATAAAATGATTTTAAATTTAGACTTCATAATTTCCCCAATCTTTAGGCTTTTGCCTAATTCTGTGTATTAAATATACCAATAGTTTTTGTCGACATATTTTGAATTTATGCCGTCGCATTTGCCGGTGTTTGAATATTGCCAAATGTCAAATTTGCCGTTGTAGGTGTTCGATTTGTTATAGTCCGCCACCCAAATCGTGATGCCGCTTTTCAGGCTCTTGACATCAATTTTTGATTCGTAAAAATGAGTGTTGGCATAAACACCGGGCTTATATCCCGCGTCGGACACGGTGTCGCAAAAAGCGTTGATGATTTCCGCCGCCTGATATTTTGTAAGATTCGCGCCCTTCAGCCTGCCGCCGAGGGAGCCGTCTTTTTCGTAGGCGTATTCAAAATCTATCACAACAGGGAGCGAAATATCATAATGTTTGATTATCTCGAGAGTGTATTCAGCCTCTTTGACGGCTTCATCTTTTGTTGTCGCCTGCGAATAAAAATAAACCCCTATCGGCACATTTGCTTTGTTGGCGTGTTTTAAATTGTATCGTGCCTTGTTGTCCGTACTGAGTGCGCCGTTTGAATATCCGCTGTATCCCACACGGATAAAAGCAAAATCAACATTGTCAGCCACGGTTTCCCAATCAATGTCGCCGTTGTGCGACGAAACATCAATTCCGCTGACATAATCTTTATCGGTGTTGAATTTGAAATTTTCGACCTTGTCGTTATGTATTGCAACGGCGACCGCGCAAAGTCCCGCAATCAGGGCGACGCAAAGAATTATGATAATGGCATTGACTGCCTTTTTCTTCTTTTTCGACAGAGTTTTGTATTTATGTTTTAATCTGTCAAATTTTATTTTAAAGCCGGAGGCTTTTTTCTTTTTTCTCCGCTTTTTCTTTGTTTTAGTATTCATTTAAACCTCAATTCATACGGCGAAACGCCGTCGATTAATATATTAACTTATTTTATATGTCTTTTCAATAGCTGCGGACCAAAATTTACAATTTGTATATTTTAAACTGTAACTTATTTTAACTTTAATATTGCGGCGCAATGTGTTATAATATTTCAAAATTTGTTTGATAAAAGGAGATATCCTTTATGAATATTAAAAAAATAATCAGCGTTGCACTTTCACTTTGCATTGCTTCATCTTGTCTTACTTTAACCGCATATGCAAAAGAAAACACAACGCTTGCGATAAATAAAAGCGATATTTCACACGAGGTTTCGCCGATGCTCTTCGGCGTTTCACTTGAGGATGTTTCGTATTCCTGCGACGGTGGTTTGGTTTCAAATCTTGTAAACAACAACTCGTTTGAATTTGCGACAAATCCTGAATATGCGTGGAGCTTTGACGGTGTGAGCACCGTTGTTTCAAAGGAAAATCCGATTTGCGCGGCTAATCCGTCATATGAATTAATCAAGGTTGACGGCAAGGGCACGGTCGAAAACAACGGCTTTACCGAGATTTATAAAAACAACTCGTATAAATACAGCAAAAAATCAGCCGAAACGGCTGATATGGGCTTTAAAAGCGGAGTGACATACAATTTCTCCTGCTATGTGAAAAATGTTGATTATGACGGAAAGATAAGCATTTATCTTGATTCAAAAAGTAACAAGGACAATATTGTTCAGGTCCCCACTACGACTGTCGGCAAAAACGAGTGGACAAAAATCAGCGCTCAAATCAAATCGTCGTCAGATGAGGACGGTGCGCTTGCCATATTATTTGAGGGCAACGGCTCATTGCAGCTTGACTGCGTTTCGCTTTGCGCAGTTGACAGCTACGGCGCAGGCGACGGGCATTGGAAATATGTCACATTAAGAAACGATATGGTTGACGCAATAAAAAATCTTAAACCGTCATTTATTCGCTTCCCGGGTTCGGCAGGCATCGGCGGCGGAAGCGTTGACAGTATGATGACTTGGAAGGACACAATAGGCGATATTTCACAACGACGCCAGTCATCAAGCATTTATTCAAGCGACGAAAACCCTTATAACAATTCAAATTCAATGGGCTATCACGAGTATTTTCAGCTTTGCGAGGATTTGGCGGCTGCTGCCGTTCCTGTTGTGAGTGCAGGCATTACATATCAGGGCGAACAGGACAAGGAGCTTATCGCCGACGCATTTGACAATTATGTGCAGGATGTCCTTGATTTGATTGAATATGCAAACGGCGACGCGCAGGGAACATATTGGGGCGCACTTCGTGCCGCAAACGGTCATGACGAACCGTTTAATATGGAATATATCGAGATTGGCAGCGGCGACGAGGGCAGTATTTATCAACGCAATTATGAGGCGCTTTACAACGCAATCAAAAAGGTATATCCCGATATTAATATAATCACCTCCGCAGGAGAAAAAGCGGATTCCGAGGCTGTCAACACAGCAATTACAAAATCAGGTTCAAGTTTTAAGGCTGTTGTAGACGAGCATTACAGTGCAGATGTCGATTATCTTCTCCAAAACACAAAGCGATATGACAGCTATGACCGTGAGGGCGCGGAAATTATGGTTGGCGAATATTCTGCCGTTGATGATGCGACATCTAATGTCGCCTCGGCAAACAATATCGAAACGGCTGTTGCGCATGCCGCGTTTATGACGGGATTTGAGCGCAATTCCGATGTTGTGAAAATGACTTCGTATGTGCCTGCGTTTGCAAAAATCAATGCAAACTCGCACGAAAATAATCTTGTTTGGTTTGATTCGCAATCACTTTATTACACACCCGAGTATTACAATCAGCTTTTGTTCTCAAACAACACCGGCAAGGAGTATGTAAACACCTCACTCAACGAGGACGGCATATATCAAAGCGTTACTGTCGACCATGACAAGCAAGTGCTTTATGTTAAGCTTGTCAACTCAACCAATTCCACAAAGAAAATGAGCGTTAATCTTGACGGTTTTGGAAAAATCAACAAGGTTTCAAACGAAAGTCTCGCTCACGATTACAAATCGGCATACAACGAGCTTGGAAAGCAGAGAGTTGCTCCGCAGGAAAAGGCTATCGACTCCGATGATTCGTCATTCGACATTAAACTTGAAAAAAACAGTGTAAATGTTATTCGCATTGCATACGGAAGTAACAACGGCGATGCGCTTTACACCTTCCCTGAGAGTCTTGATTTAAGCGTTAAAAAATATGTCCCGACTGCGGCAAAGGTGTTTATCATTGTCATTTGCCTTTCAATTCCTGTTGGCGGTGTTGCCGGATTTTATCTCTACACCAAGGTGATTTCAAAATCAGGCGGCAAGGGCCACGGAAAAAAGAAGAATAAAAAGAAAAAGAGAAAATAATTATAAATAATAACACCCTTCGATAATTAAATCGAGGGGTGTATTTTATGCGGCAAGTGCGTTATCTGCCGCTGTTATTGGTGTTTGAACCGTCCGTCGATTGGTCGGTGCCGCATGAGCAAGGGCAGTTGTCATCCTTGTCGGGCGGGAAAAATTCGTCAACCGGGAACTCAATGTTTTGAAATGTTTCGCACGGATTTTGCGTTGAGCAGTTGCACTCTCTGTCGGGAATACAAAAATCGTATGCAGGGATAAGCATTTGCACATCGCGCTCCATTTGAACTATTGAGAAAAGACCGAGTGAAACGATTACTGCTCTTGATGGGCTTGACGGTATTCCCGGCTCGTTGCACGCATTGAGAATAGATTGCGGGAAAGATGTTACACAAGGAATTGAGCAATCGCAGGTATCGAGAACATCAACCTGTAAAACAACGGGGTCGACAGCCTGAACTTTAGCCACCGGATTTGTGTATTGCGGTGCCTCCGGGCAGTCAAGCTCCTCACTTGCGATATTGGAGGTGAAAATTTTTACATCACCCTCCGAGCCGTATAAAATGCATTTCTTTTCAAAGCTTGTGTAGCCCACTGCAACCTGAGGTGTGGTACACGGTGCGGCATAAGTATCAAATCTGAGCTGGAAGTAAAAATGAATGTTTACATTATAAAAGCCTCTGTTAAACGGCACATCTTCAACATCAATGCTTACGGCGCTGATTGTGCAGTCGCGGCATTTAACAGTTACCGCTTCGTCGATAAGTCTTTGTGATGCACCGAAAAATGTGACTCTCAAATCCTCCAAGCAGTCTTTGCTGACACACGAATCGTAAATCCTTTTCGTGTCGATACAAACTGCTTCATTTATGCGTCTTTCACCTGCCGGGATAATCGGGTTGTTTGGCATAAAAAAACTCCTTCACATAAGTATTTGAAGCATTTTTTGTTCTTACTTCCTTACATTCTATGAAGAAGTTGACGCTTTGACAATGAATTTTTTGAACCGTATTTTTCTTAATTCTTATATTTTCTTAAAATATTCTTAATTATTGAATTTTTAATTGACATATTATATAATGACCTTGCCGCACAGAAATATTTGATGCGGCGCAAAAATATGATTAGTAAGGGATTTATATGTCAAAAAAAATGAAAATTATTATTGCTGTTCTTGTTGTAATCGGCGTTTGTGCCGGAGTTTTTGCAAAATACAGTAAGGATTCAAATGTCGAGCAGGTAACAAGCGTTGTTGCCGCTGTCGAAAATGACAGCAAAAGCATCAGCATAAAGTGGAATTCCGTCAAAAACTGCACAGGTTATAATTTGTATGAAAGTACAAACGGCACCGAGTTCCGAAAAATCGCCACTGTCGACGGTGAGGACACAACCTCTTATATTTTCGGCAATGCCAAAACGGCGGAAAAATATGATTTTTACGTGACCGCTGTCAGAAAATCATTCGGTAAATCTTTTGAAAGCAAGCGGTTTGCGCCGGTGCGCATTTGCATTCCTCCCGAGCAGGCAAAAATCAAAAGTGTTTTGTCGCAAAAATCGGGCGTGATAGCCGTTGAATGGAGTGGCGATTCAAATGCCGACGGCTACCAAATTCAATATGCCGAGGGTGACAAGGGCGATATGAGCGCGGCAAAAACGCAAAGTGTCGCCGACAATTCAAAAACCTCCTGCGAAATTGACGGACTTAAAGACGGCGACGCTTATTCAATCAGAATGCGCGCTTATATTAAGGATGGCAACAGTGTATACAACGGCGCATGGAGCGATATTCAGACCGTAAAGGTGTTTAAAACTGTTAAACTCGGCAGTGATATTGACACAAAAAAGCCTATGATTGCTCTCACATTTGATGACGGACCGGGCTACAACTCCGCGTCCGATGATATTCTTGATGTGCTTGAAAAATACAATGCACGCGCAACATTTTTTATGGTCGGTCAAAACGCAAAAGACCATCCTAAAAATTTAAAGCGCAAGGTTAAATTGGGCTGTGAACTTGGAAATCATACCTTTGACCACACGCATTACGGCAAAAAGGTTACAAAATCCGATATTAAAAAGGCGAGTGACGCGATTTACGATGCGTGCGGTCAATATCCTACGGCGTTTCGTTCTCCGGGCGGAAACACAACGCAAACCATCCGTGATGAGTGTGAGGCGGAGAATATGTCGCTTTATTATTGGTCGCTCGATACGCAGGACTGGAAATACAGAAACGCCGACCATGTGTATAATGCCGTTATGAAAAATGTTAAGGACGGCGACATAATTCTTATGCACGAAATTTATCCGACAACTGCCGATGCAGTTAAAAAAATGGTGCCGGAGCTTATAAAACAGGGCTATCAACTTGTTACCTGTGAGGAACTCATTCAGGCAAAAACAGGCGAGGCGCCGTCATCCGGCACGCAATATGTCAATGCAAAAACAATAAATAACAAAACCAAATAAAAAGGAATTATAAATTATGGAGCTTTGGATTATTCGTCACGGCGACCCCGATTATGTTCACGACAGTTTGACAGAAAAGGGCGTTCGCGAGGCTAAGCTGCTTGCCGAAAGACTTTCAAAATACAATATTTCAAAAATTTATTGCTCACCGCTCGGCAGAGCACAGAAAACGGCGTCATATACGCTTGAAAAGCTCGGTATGCAAGCCGAAACCCTTCCATGGTTGCGTGAATTTGAGGGCAAGGTGCGCAACGGTCTGAAAAAAGAGCAGTGTTGGGACAGAGTGCCGTCATATTGGACCGAGATTGACGATTACTATAATTATGAGCGTTGGCTTGATGTGCCGCTCATGAAGAAGGGTAATGTCAAAAAGCATTATCAGATTGTTTGCGACGGTATTGACGAACTGCTTAAAAATCACGGCTATGTTAAAAACGGCAAGATTTATAACGCCGTCAATTCAAACCACGATATTGTTCTTCTGTTTTGTCATTTCGGTGTTGAATCTGTTATTTTGTCACGCATTTTCAGCACTTCACCGATGATAACATGGCACAATTTCAGGGCGTTGCCGACTTCGGTTACACGCCTTGTCACTGAGGAGCGAAAAAAGGGCAAAGCAATATTTGTCTGCACTCAATTCGGCGATTTGAGCCACCTTTATGCGGGTGATGAGGAACCGTCATTCCAAGCAAGATTTTGCGAGTGCTACGAGGACGATACACGCCACGATATATGAACACATAAAATAAAAGGGGTATGCAGTTTACCGAAACACGGTCTGCATACCCTTTTTCGCTTTGTCCGATTGTGTTTTTTGCGGTCAATCAGTATTCAATATCTTTTAAATGCGGCTCAAAGTCCGTTCCGTACGGATATGTGTCAACCTCGCCGACGCGCTTTGCCGTGTCCTTAATCGACGCCTCGATAAATGCGCAGGCGCGTTTTACAGCCTCATAAAGCGACGCACCGTTTACGCACTGCGCCGTGATGAACGACGACAAAATGTCGCCTGTGCCCGAAAAACTCCTGCCGATTTTTTGTGTTGTTACGATGTCGAACTTACCGTCTTGATAAACCGTTGACGCAATTTCGCCGTCTGAAATATGTATTCCCGTTGTGACAACCGACTGCTCAAGCTCAATCGACATTGCTTTTATTTTATCGAGAAGCTTTTCTTTTGGAAGTTTGATTGTTTCGTTGTAATTTTCGTCACAGATTATGCAAAGCTCGGTCAAATTCGGCGTGATTATATCAGCCTTTTCGGTAAGCGCGATTATCTGCGAAACGGAATTGTCATCGTAGCAATCATAAAGTATTCCGTCATCCGCCATTACAGGGTCAACCACAACAAGCGTTTCGGGCGTTTTGAAATCGTCTATAAAATCGCTTATTATTGAGCCTTGTTTGCTGTTTGCGATAAAGCCGGAAAGTATTCCGTCAAACTTGACATCAAGCGATTTCCACTCGTTTATAAAATCCTGCATAATATCGGTGCAGTCAAGATATTTGTAGCTGTCAAACCCCGTTTGGTTTGAAAAAATGCCCGTTGTCAGCGGACAACACTGAACACCGTGTGCCGAGATAACCGGTATTGCGGCAGTGAGCGAGCATTTGCCGAAGCCCGACAAATCGTTTATTACTGCTATTTTCTTCATAATTATCACCGACTGTATTATATAATATATTTTGCGCTGTTGCAATATAAATGCGCCATAAAAAGAAGAAAAGCCGAGCATAACACTCGGCTTAACTCCTCTCTGTCTATAACAAACTATAGGAGGACAGGTTACTCAACACGGTTGCGGCTCCGTCTTGAGTGCCTATTAATTATAGTAAAGTTTGCATAGTTTGTCAAGGATTATTTTAAAAACTTTTGTCGCAATTTACAACAGATGAAAATGAATGGTTGTTTTTTGTCGAATGGCGTCGTACAAATGACAAATTATTGGACAGTAAATATGCCAAATATTGACAAAGAACAAATGTTCTATTAATATGAATATCAAGATTGATTTTTACATCGTGATTCGGGGAGAATTTTTCGGTGCAGCGTTCAAAGTGCGCCAAAATATTAACTGCGGCGACATCTTTGTTCTTACCACTCAGTCAATCTTGTATGCAAAAATATGTATGAAGGAGGAATGGCAGATGACAATTGAAGAATTGGCTCGCGAATACGAGCAGCAGTACGACAGATTAAACGCTAAAATGGACGCCCTAAAGCCCTTGCTTTGCGTTTACAGGGGGCAGGATTTGTACTTGCTGAGAAAACGAATCAGAATTTATTACGATATGGCTTGTGAATGCAAAAGATCGGTGGGCCGCTCCACGCCGCGCAAAAGCAGCGGCTCATGCAGGCTGAATCCCAGCGTATCCAAAAAACAGCGCAGGATCAGGAGGTTGGCCTCAAAGAGCCTGTCGCCCCGCGTACGCGCCGCGCAAAGGACGGCATGGGCGGGACGGCGCGGCGTGCGCGTTCCTTCCCGGCGCTGTTCCCAAAAAATCTGTGCCCGGTCGATGAAGCCCTTGAGCAGCGCCGGGGGGCCATAAAAATAGACGGGGATGTTCAGGATGAGGCTGTCCGCGTGTTCCATCCGCCGGAACAGATCCGCAACGTCGTCCCCATCAAAGACGCAATGCCCCGGGTGTGCGGAACAATAGCCGCAGCCGATGCAGGGATGGATCGCGTATTCCCTCAGCCTGATGCGGTCCACGGTCGCGCCGCGCGATAAAAGGGCCTGTTCCAGCAGACGGGCGGCGGCGTCGGTGCTGCCGTCGGGATGCGGACTGCAGGCCAGAAGGCAAACGTGCGGCGTTTGTTCGGGAGGGTCCAGTTCGGCGCGGGAAGGGAAGGGCGATTCCATGAATCCTCCTTTTGTCGGGCGGAGAACACGTTTGTGCCGGAACGCCGGAGAAAGGCTGGTTTAAAACCATTCTCCCCGACAGGGAGGATGTCAATGATTTTGGGAAAACGCTCCGGCCCGGAGTTTGGGCCGGAGCGGCGGCTTCTAGTCGGAGAAAACCCATTCGAGGATGGCTTTCTGGGCGTGCAGGCGGTTTTCCGCTTCATCCCAGACAATGGAGGCTTCGCTTTCCATGACCTCGTCGGTCACTTCCTCGCCGCGATGGGCGGGCAGGCAGTGCAGGAACTTGACGCCGGGAGCGGCGAGGCTCATG
>OLIY01002506.1_pt1 | contig 9507 bp, 7 predicted proteins | sample 1601431 | NCBI WGS metagenome assembly OLIY01 (sample SAMN04168659, study PRJEB22393) | human gut metagenome | biome: human gut microbiome; feature: stool | host: Homo sapiens | collected 2014-05-12
CTGGAAAGCGGCGTGAAGAGCGCGCAGCCCGGCCTTGTGCCCGGCAGCGTGCTGGCAAAGTTTGAGGGCAGCCCGGCGGAGCACCCGCTCTTCAAGGAGGGCTGTTTCCATGTGGAGGGGCAGGCCAGCCAGCTGGCAGCCCTCTGTGTGGAGGCAAAGCCCGGCGATACCGTGATCGACCTCTGCGCGGCACCCGGCGGTAAAACGCTGCTGCTGGCCGAGGAGATGCAGGGGCAGGGCGCACTGTACAGCTGCGATGTGGCAGAGCACCGGGTCGGGCTCATCCGGAGCGCTGTGGAACGGATGGGCTTTGCCCATGTCACCGCCCTGTGCAATGATGCCACCCGCCCCAACCCAAAGCTGCCCGCCGCAGACCGCATTCTGGTGGATGCCCCCTGCAGCGGCCTGGGTATTCTGGCAAAAAAGCCGGATATCCGCTATAAGACGCTGGAAAAAGCACGCCACGATGAATTATTGGCCACCCAGTCGTCCATTCTGGACACAGCAGCCGCTCTGCTGAAAGCGGGCGGGCGGCTGGTTTACTCCACCTGTACCATCGACCCCGCCGAGAACGAGGAGCAGGTGGCGGCATTCCTTGCCCGCCACCCGGAGTTCCGGGTGGTCCGGCCCGCTGTGGCGTTCCCTGACGGAATGACAGTGGGGGAGCACGGGGCGCTCTCGGTGCCCACCCGCACCGGGATGGACGGCTTTTTCCTCTGCGCCATGCAGAAAACGCAATGAACCCGCCGTCCGGTTCGTATTGATTCATAGGAGAATACCATGGAACAAAAACGCTGTATCTCTTCCCTGACACTGGCCGAGCTGACCGCTGCGCTGAAAGCTATGGGTCAGCCGGGCTTCCGGGCAAAGCAGATCTTCCACTGGGTGCACCAGAAGCTGGTCACCGAGTTTTCTGCCATGACCGACCAGCCCAAGACCCTGCTGGCAAAGCTGGAAGAGCAGTTTTACATTGCTGCCCCCAAGATCGAGCGCCGGCAGGAAGCCAAGGACGGCACCGTGAAATATCTGCTGCGGATGGCCGATGGCAACTGCATCGAGACCGTTGTCATGCGCTACCACTACGGCAACACGGTCTGCGTCTCCACGCAGGTGGGCTGCCGGATGGGCTGCCGCTTCTGCGCCTCCACCCAGGCAGGCCGGGTGCGCAACCTGGAAGCCGGTGAGATCTGCTCTGAGATCTATACCGCCCAGAAGGACATCGGGGAGCGCATCTCCCACATCGTGCTGATGGGCATCGGCGAGCCGCTGGATAATTTCGACGAAGTGATGCGCTTTCTCGAGAACATCTCGTCCCCCGAGGGCGTGAACATCGGGATGCGGAACATCAGCCTCTCCACCTGCGGCCTCGTGCCGAAGATCGACCAGCTGGCCGAGAAGAAGCTTCAGCTCACCCTCTCCGTCTCCCTCCACGCCCCCAACAACGACATCCGCAGCGGCATGATGCCCGTGAACGACGCCTACCCCGTGGAAGTGCTGATGCAGGCCGTGCGCCGGTATCAGGAGACGACGGGCCGGAGAGTGAGCTTCGAGTACTCCATGGTGCGGGGGGTCAACGACTCCGACGCCTGCGCCAGGCAGCTGGCCGACCTCATCCGGGGGATGGGCGCTCACGTCAACCTCATCCCCATCAACCCGGTGGACGGCAGCCCTTATTCGGCCACCGACGCCGCCAACGTCCGGCGCTTCCAGCAGAAGCTGGAAAGCCTCGGCGTCAACGCCACCGTCCGCCGCCGTCTGGGCAGCGAGATCAGCGCCGCCTGCGGCCAGCTCCGCCGCGACGAGATGAACGGCAAAGTTTGAGAAGGAGAATCCTATGAAACTTGCAGGAAAAACAGACGTCGGCAGCGTCCGCTCCGAGAATCAGGACGACTACCGGGCAGGCGAGCTGAACAGCGACGCGGCCTGGGGCCTCGTGTGCGACGGCATGGGCGGTGCGCGGGGAGGCCGTGAGGCTTCCGTGAGCGCCTGCGACGTCATCGAGCACATCTTCCACGAGCAGTACGCCCAGTGCCTGCCCGGCGACGAGGAAAGGTTTTTGAAGCGGGCGCTCATCAACGCCAACCGCTTCATCTTCCAGAAGGCCTCCCGGGAGGAGGAGCTGGCGGGCATGGGCACCACGGCGGTCTGCGCCCTCGTGCGGGGCGGCAGCGCCTTTATCTGCCACGCAGGCGACTCCCGGGCCTACCTCGTCCGGGGCGGCAGGCTCACCCAGCTCACCCACGACCACTCCTACGTGCAGGAGCTGGTGGACTGCGGCACCATCACCGCCGAGGAAGCCGAGCATCACCCCCAGAAGAACATCATCACCCGGGCGCTGGGCGTGGACTACCGCCTCGACCCCGAGTTCACCAGCCTGCCGGTGCAGAAGGGCGATATGCTCCTGCTCTGCACCGACGGCCTCACCAACGTCCTGCCCAAGGAAAAAATCGAGGAAATTTTCACCAAGGGCGGGTTCTACGACATCCCCGACCGGCTGGTGGACGCCGCCAACGCGGGCGGCGGCCCCGACAACATCACCGCGCTGCTGCTGGGCGTGGAGCCGCTGGAGGTGAAGCATGGATAATCTCATCGGCAAGACGCTGGACGGGCTCTACACCATTCAGGAGCTCATCGGCGCAGGCGGCATGGCCAACGTCTACAAGGCCGTGGTCTCTGCCCCCGGCGGGCCTGTGCCGGAAGGCACGGTGGTGGCCGTCAAGGTGCTGCGTCAGGAGCTGATGCATGACGCCGACCTCGTCCGCCGCTTCAAGAACGAGTCCAAGGCCATCTCCCTGCTCAACCACCCCAACATCGTCAAGGTCTACGACGTCTCTGTCGGCGAAAACCTACAGTATATCGTCATGGAGTGCGTGGAGGGCATGACCCTCCGGGAGTACCTCAACGAGCGGGGCGGCAAAATCACCAGCCGGGAGACCGTCCACTTCATCGCCCAGATCCTCCGCGCCCTCGACCACGCCCACCGCAACGGCGTCGTCCACCGGGACATCAAGCCCCAGAACATCATGCTGCTGGACAACGGCCAGCTGCGGATGATGGACTTTGGCATCGCCCGCATCTCCCGGGCCGAGAACCAGATCCAGAACGGCAAAAAGACCATGGGCAGCGTCCACTACATCAGCCCCGAACAGGCGAAGGGGGAGGAGACCGACCCCAAGAGCGACATCTACTCCGTGGGCGTCATGATGTACGAGATGCTCTCGGGCAGGCTGCCCTTCGACGCCGACGACATGGTGGAGGTGGCCCGCAAGCAGATACGGGACACCCCGAAGCCGCTGGCAGAGCTTGCCCCGGACGTGCCGACGGGCCTCGTCCAAATCACGGAACGCGCCATGGCGAAGCTGCCGGTCAACCGGTATTCCAGCGCCGCAGAGATGCTGGAGGCGCTGGACGCCTATGTGCAGGACCCCTCCGTCACGTTCCAGTATCAATATGTAAAGGAAGAACCCGAAAAGGTGGTGAATGAACCCATGCCGCAGAAACGCAGCATCCGCAGACCCCCGGAGAGACCGGCGGCGAATCCCGCCCGCCCCAAGGCGAAGGCGAAAAAGAAGAAGCGCAGCGGCTTTATGCCGGTGCTGCTGGGCATCACGACGGCCTTTGCGCTGGCCTGTGCGGCCCTGTGCTGGACCATCCTGAACGATTCCAGCAACATCATGACCGACCGCGCCGACATCGTGCTGGGCGATTTCAGCGGCATGACCCAGGACGAGGTGAAGGCCTCTGAGCAGGTGGCCTCCGGTCAGGTGGTCGTCAACTGGGAAGAGGAGTACAGCAACGACTACGCCGCAGGCTATGTCTACAAGCAGTCGCCGGTGGCGGGCCGCACCGTCCGCGAGGGCCAGAGCGTGACCCTCACCGTCAGCCTCGGCATCCACTACGTCACCGTCCCCGACCTGACCAACTATGTGCAGGCCGACGGCGAACAGCAGCTGAAGGACCTGGGCGTGTCGGTGCTGGTCACACAGGCCGTGGATGAGTCGGTGGCCGCAGGCTCCATCATCCGCACCGACCCCGCCGCAGGCAGTCAGGTGGCCGCAGGCACCACGGTGGTGATCTACGTCAGCCGCCCGCAGGTGGCCACCACCACCAAGGTCCCCAGCCTCATCGGCATGAGCGTGGAGGACGCCCGCACCCTGCTGGTGCAGCGGAAGCTGGGTCTGGGCAGCCAGACCGAGCAGTACAGCGACCAGCCCGTGGGCAGCATCATCAGCCAGAACCCCGGCGAGGGCGCATCGGCCAAGCTGAACACCCGCGTCAGCGTCGTGGTCAGCGCAGGCCCTGAGCCTGCACCGGAACCCGAAGCACCCAGCGAGAGCACCGCCAGCAGCGACGGCTCCGGCGGCTGGTTGGGCGGCCTCTTCGGGGGCAGCAGCTCTTCCAGCGAGAGCACCGGCGCCAGCTCGTCTTCTTCCACCGGCGGCGGTCTCAGCGACTGGTGGACGTCCTGGCTGGGCTAAAGGAGAAGGTATGACAGGTTATATCACAAAAGGCATCGGCGGATTTTATTACGTTAAGACGTCGGAAGGCATCGTGGAGTGCAAGCCCCGGGGCATCTTCCGCAAGCAGAAGATCACCCCCGTGGCGGGCGACGTGGTGACGCTGGAGACCGAGAACGGCGCGGCGGTCATCGCGGCCATCGCGCCCCGGCGGAACGTCTTCGTCCGCCCGCCCATGGCGAACCTCGATGTGCTGTTCCTCGTGGCAAGCACCACCCAGCCCACCCCCAGCACCCTCGTGCTGGATAAGCTCTCGGCCATCGCGGTGGACAAGGGCGTCCAGCCCGTCATCGTCTGCACCAAAGGGGACCTCGCCGAGGCGGAGTTTCTGCGCAGCGCCTATGAAAAATCGACCCTGCCCTTCATCCGCATCGACTACGCCACCGGCGAGGGTCTGGACGACATCAAACACTGGATCAATGGCCGTCTCTGCGCCTTCTGCGGCAACTCCGGCGTGGGCAAATCCACCCTGCTGAACGCCCTCCTGCCCGACGTGGAGCGTCAGACCGCCGCCATCAGCCAGAAGCTGGGCCGTGGCCGTCACACCACCCGGGAGGTGACCATCTTTGAAGCCTTCGGGGGCCGCATCGCCGACACCCCGGGCTTCGCCAGCCTCGAGGCCAGCCGGGCGGGCTTCATCCCGAAAGAAGCTCTGGAACACGCCTTCCCGGAGTTCGGGCCTTACCTCGGCGCGTGCCAGTTCACCGGCTGCTCCCACCGCTCCGAGAAGGGCTGCGCCGTCCGCGCCGCCCTCGCGGAGGGCAAGCTCTCCCAGACCCGCTACGACAGCTACTGCGCCATGTACGAGGAAGTCAAGGACGTGAAGGATTGGCAACGCCCGAAAGTATAAAGGATAAGGAAGAGATTCATGTCACGCTGTGTGATCATTTCGGCCTGCCCGGTTTCTCCGGAGCTGGCAGAGGCCCTGCGGCCGGACGACTTTATCATTGCCTGTGATGCAGGCTACCGCAACTGCGCACCTCTGGGGCGTAGACCCAACATCATCGTGGGCGACTTTGACACCGCCCCCTGCCCGGAACAGCAGGACGACGATATCATCGTGCTGCCCCATGTGAAGGACGATACCGATACCCAGTATGCCGCCCATTGGCTGCTGGAGCACGGCTATGACGAGATCACCCTGCTGGGCGCTCTGGGCGGGGCACGGCTGGAGCACACGCTGGCCAACCTTGCCACCGGACTGTATCTTGCCAAAAACGGCGTGAACGTCCTGCTGGCCAACGAGCGCAGCGAACTGCGGTATCTTGTGCCGGGCCGTGAGCTTATTTTGCAGCGCAGGGACTGGAAGTATCTCTCCCTTTTCCCGATGGAGGGTCGGCTGACCGGCGTCTGCATCCGCGGCGCGTTCTACCCGCTGGAAAGCGCCGTGCTGACCGCGGACTATCCGCTCGGCGTCAGCAATGAGTTTATCGCGGACACCGCACAACTGCAATGCTCCGGCGGCTGCGGTCTCGTTGTGCTGACCCGCGACGATGCGTAACACCGCAGCACTGCCCGGCATAGTATGGCGTACACAAACACGGAAAGTGAGGTGTATGCCATGCATGTGGTCGTAGTTCGCTGCCCGCGCGCCTTCCGTTGGATCTTACGCGCAGCCTTCAAGGTCCGAATCCAAATTTTTCCCCTGCCTGTTCCGGGCAGGGGCTATTTTTTTGCCCTGCCGCATATAATGCCCCAGAACATAACCGGAAAGGGGCAAGCAATATGGAACTCAAGGTGTTCAAAGACACCATCGCATCCTACGGCGGACGCTGGGAAACACGGCTGGAGCTTCCCGTGGAAACGGAGATTCTGATTCCCGACTACCTGCCCGCCGTATTCAAGATCGTCAAGTGCCTGATCACGCCCGTTGTGCTGCAGAACCGTGTGTCCGGCGGGCGCTGGCAGAGCGAGGGCTATCTGCGCTGCACCGTCTACTACCAGAGCGAGGAGCCCGGCACGCGCCTTTTGCGCACCGAGCAGAAATTTGCCTTTGAAAAACTGGTCGAGCTGCCCGCCGGGCAGTACGCCGACGGCCCGGCCCAGGTCTGGGGCGAGCCGGAATACTGCAACTGCCGCGCCGTCAGTGAGCACCGCATCGACCTGCGCGGCGCGTACATTCTCTGTGCCGCAGTGGCCGTGCGGCGGGAGTCCGAGCTGCTGACCGCACTGGCCGACTGCGGCATTGAGCAGTACACCCGCACGATGCAGGGCCTGCAATGCGCCGTGACCGAGGAAAAAACGTTGACTGCCGAGACCGCTGCGGCGCTGCCCGGCACCGGGGAAAGCGTGCTGGACATCACCGGCAGCTTTGCCGCCGGCAGCGCAGCGCCGGCCACCGGGCAGGTCAGTGTGCAGGGGACGCTGCAAATTCAAATATGCAGCCAGAACACCGACACCGGCGAGCTGACCGTGCGCAGCAAGGATCTTGCCGTGCAGCAGACGCTGGAGCTGCCCGGCGTGACCGAGGACGACACAGCCCTTGTGCGCGGCGAGGTGCTGGCCTGCACACTGAGCGCAGTCGACGGCGCAGGGGAAGCGTCCCTCTCGGTGACCTGGAAGCTGCGCGTCGAGGTCTGGCGCAGCGTGCAGCACACCGTCGTGGCCGACGCCTACTCCACACTCTGTAAGACCCAGACCGTGCAGACGGTCTGCCGCCTTTTGCAGAAAACCGCGGATTTGACCGGGCGTATCCCGGTCACGCTTGACGACGACCTGCCCGACGCCGAGGGCACTGTTCTCGGCTGCTTTGTAACGCTGGGCGCCCTGTGCGCCGCACAGGCTGACGGCAACAAGGCTGAAACACATTTAAAACTACTGGGCAAGGGGACTGCGCATGTGTTCATCAGCGATGCCCGTGGTGAGCTGACCTGCTACGACAAGGCGTTTACCTGGCAGCCTGACGGCCTCTGGCCCGGCAGCACTGACGGTGCGTGGCCAAGTGTCGAGGCCTCCGTCGCGCGGGTCGCCAGCAGCAAAAACGGTGCACGGTTGCGGGTCGATTTAGAGATCGAGATCAGCGGCGCCCTGTTCCAGGCGCAGAGCTTTGACGCGCTCTGCGGCGTGGAGCTGGGCGAGGAATACGACGACAGCGACGGCCCGGCCCTCTATATTTACTACGCCCGGCAGGGGGAGCGCATCTTTGACATTGCCAGGCGCTACCATGCCCGCGCGCGTGACCTGGCCGTCGCCAACCATCTGGACACCAACGGTGACCCGCCGCAGGAGCTTACGACGGACACCGCCTGTCTGCTGATCCCCGCAGCGCTGTAAAGGAGGGACACATCCGTGACACAGGATCAAATCTACCAAAACATTGCACAGCGCACCGGCGGGGACATCTATCTCGGCGTCGTCGGCCCGGTGCGCAGCGGCAAAAGCACCTTTATCAAGCGGTTTGCCGAGCTGATGCTGCTGCCGCGCATCAAGAACGAGGCCCGTCGTGCCCGCGCCCATGACGAGCTGCCCCAATCCGCCGCCGGGCGCACCATCATGACAACGGAGCCGAAGTTCATACCCGAGAAAGCCGTCAAACTCGAGCTTTCGGGTGGCGGCAGCTTCAAGGCGCGGCTCATCGACTGCGTCGGCTACATGGTGGACGGCGCGCTCGGCCATGAGGAAAACGAGGCTCCGCGCCTGGTCAAGAGTCCCTGGTTCGACCACGAGGTCCCGTTTGACCTGGCCGCCGAAACCGGCACCCGCTGCGTCATCCGGGAGCACGCCACGGTGGGCCTCGTCGTAACGACGGACGGCTCCGTTGCCGACCTGCCGCGGGAGGCGTATCTCGACGCCGAGCGCCGTATCATCGCAGAGCTGGACGGCATCGGCAAACCGTATATCATTCTGCTGAACTGCGCCGAGCCGGACAGCGACGACGCACAGCACCTTGCCGCCGAGCTGGCCGAGACCTACGGCCACGCAGTCCTTCCGCTGAACTGCACGACGATGACCGTCGAGACCCTCGACAAGCTGCTGCAAACGCTTTTGTACGAGTTCCCGATCCGCGAGATCGCCGTGCAGATGCCCGCCTGGGTCACGATGCTCGAAAGCGGGCACTGGCTGCAAAGCGCGGTCTACACGTCCATGCTGGATTTTGCTGCCTCGGTGCACCGGATGGCCGATCTTGCAGGCAAGCGCCCTCAGCTGGGGTGTGAATACATCACCGCCGCCAGCCTGACCGGCATGGATTTGGCCAGCGGCAGTGTCAGCATCACCGCTGCCGTCGCCCCGGATATTTTCTATAAGATCCTCGGTGAACAGACCGGGCTGGACATCGTGGACGAGGCAAGCCTTTTGCCCTGCGTCGTCAGCCTGGCCCGGGCCAAGCGCGCCTATGACAAGATCAAATCTGCCCTTGACCAGGTCGAGGCCACGGGCTACGGCATCGTCATGCCGGGCATTGATGAATTGACATTGGAAGAACCCGAAATCGTCCGGCAGGGCGGTCAGTACGGCGTGCGGCTGTCGGCCAGCGCCCCCAGCCTGCACATCATGCGCGCCAACATCCACACCGAGCTTTCGCCCACCGTCGGCAGTGAGCAGCAGGGGGAGGAGCTTATCAAAAGCCTGCTGGCGGACTTTGAGACCGACCCCGGCAAGCTGTGGAGCACGAATATTTTCGGCAAGAGCCTGAACGAGCTGGTCAGCGAGGGCTTGCAGGCAAAGCTGCTGCACATGCCGCAGGAGGCCCGCACCCGCCTGCAGGAAACGCTGGAACAGGTCATCAACGATGGCTGCACCGGATTGATCTGTATTCTGCTGTAACATAAAACGACCCTCTCAGTCACGCTGACGCGTGCCAGCTCCCCCGAAGGGGGAGCCAACGCATCTGACAGGAAGAAAACTGCTGATTTGCAAAATCTTACCTCGAAGCTGCAATTGCCTCTCCCTTTGGGAGGGGTGGCAATGCGGAGCATTGGCGGAGAGGGTCGTTCTTATTTTTGATAAAACCTCAAACAGCCTTCAAAACTGATGAATGTATCATGGAATC